>FLYM01001174.1_pt1 | contig 11285 bp, 9 predicted proteins | sample 1122581 | NCBI WGS metagenome assembly FLYM01 (sample SAMEA4346789, study PRJEB14843) | hot springs metagenome | biome: Terrestrial Biome; feature: Habitat; material: Sediment | place: India | collected 2012-06-12 | depth 1760 m
GGATCTAGGTCTAACAGTATCCCCAGAATCTCTTTCCCCAATATGGATGGAAAGCCTCTATAGCCCTCCCTAACATCGAGATCTGTGTGGTATATTGGATAGAGATCCTGGAGGTTATGGATCGTTATAGTAGGTATCCCCCGCATCCATAGTGAGGGAGCGTCTGTATATGGGTGTCCATAGCCCTCTAGCTCTATATCTAGGGCTAGTCTCCCAAAGATCCTATACGCATGGTCTGGCGATGTATAAGAGATCCTTAAGGGAAGCCTGTGAGCTGTATCTATCACCAACCCGATCAATATGTTACTAACATCTATGTTCGTTGCATAGGATCTAGACCCGTATCCCCAGTACCAAGCAGGCATCCCCGGATCCCCGATCTCTTCTGCTGTGAAGCTCACCAGCCTTATCTCATGCCTAGGCGATCTAAGCTTCCTGCTATGCAGGGCTATTTGGAGAAGTGTCTCTACACCAATAGTATTATCCCTATAGCTATCGAACCATCTATCATGATGTGCAGACACAAGTATAGATCCTTCGCTCCTACCAGGTATTATAGCCTCCACATTAGATCCCCTCGACATCCTGACCCTCGTCGCAACACTGATCGATACTTTCTTACCAACACCCCTCCTGACCAGGGGGACGGCGTCTTCAAGCCTTATATGAACAGAGGGTATAGGTGCTGGTGATCTAACCCTCAACCCATAGCTCCAAACCCCAGAAACAACTATCTTCCTATACCTCGAGGGGTAGTGGTCATAGAATATAACAGCCCTTGCACCTCTCTCAACAGCCTCATTATATATGTTCCAGATATTATCGGGAAAGCTTGTTGTCGGCGCTATTAAAACCCTATCACTACAAGAACCCATATCGCTTGTCAAAACACCCTCTATAAACCCTCCGGGCGTTGGGGGTATTGGGACGCATTTGATATTATCAACATAGCATTCACCGTGCTCCCATAAAGCCACATCGATATCCTGAGACCTGGTCTCTAGACCTATCTCTTCGAAAACACCCTTGATCCTCTCAACATCTGCTCTCTCCCTCTCACTCCCAGCCAGTGCATCCACTCAGCACACCCAAGAGGTACTTACACGAGGTTCTTTAACACATCGTGCTATTCTTATGCTTGATGTTAGCTAGATCTCTATGTTTATAACATCCACCTCTAGGGGTATTACATCAACGCCTAAGAGGGATGAGATGCTCGGGCTAGTTCTACCCCCATCTCCTGTTATGGCTTCTTCGGCATAGATGTTTGGGGGTAGTGTGAAGAGGATCTCGAGGGTCTTGTCAGAGATCCTGAGGATCTTCTCGATCCCCATATCTCCTTTGATCACTTTCTCGATCCCTCGATAACCAGCTCTAAGTATTCTTGAAGGTGTTTTCTGCTCAATATTGGTTATCCTTTTAGGTGCCAGGCTCTCTATAAACTTGCTATCAACCTCTTTTTCGATATATATGTGAGCCCTATACCAGATCCTCTTGACTTTTGCTGGTAACTCTTCAGCGATCCTCCTACTACCCTTGCCAAGGATCTCAACCCTATATGTTGATGAAGTCCTGTTAAGGATCTTAGCTAGGTTTCTGAGATCTCTTTTACCAGGCTCGGGGGATCTTATCTCAATGATCGATTCGCACCCTCCGCCAAGGATCCTGTATCTAGAAGTGTCTCTTATAGGGATTTTGATATCCACATCCCTTCCCAGATCCTTTATATTGGTTCTGGCGATATCCTCTAGGGAGCCTCCCCCGCGGGGTCTTCTCTTAACGCTAAAGCCTCTTACAAGCTTTACGAGTCTTGTGCTTAGTATGAGTGGTGGCATTATAGCCTCAACAGATCCTCTCTCAAGATCTAGGATCAATATGATCTCTGGGTCATCGAAATCAGGTGATAAACCATATGTAGTTGCGACACTCTTGCCTATCTCTCTTTTAAGCTCACTCCTAACAGTTTCCCAGTACTGCAGAGAAAAGACCCTGGCTATCTCTTCCTCAGCCTCCACAAACCCCTTAGGAGGTCTTATACCAAGTATAAATCGAGAAGCCCCGAGGTTCTTTATAGAATCCCCAGCCTTCTTTACCCACTCGCTTATAAGACTCTCTATCCTCCCCCCACATATATAGCAAGGCATCACGCTAGGCGGTTCAGCACCATATATATATTTATATAGGCTTTGAAAAGGCTCCCCCGCATTTCTTGAGATGCTATAGAGCTCATCCCTAAGCTTCTCAGGATCCCTTGAAGCCTCATCATGATAACCCATAGCTAGGGTGAGCTTTATAGCCCTACCCCTCTCCAGATTACTCAAACCCCTACCAAGATTAGCAAAAAGCCTCCCAAAACACCTATCACACAACGGGTATCTGGCAAGGATCTCTCTAGAGAGTCTCAGGATCTCGCTCATCACACAGGCTCCACAGCATACTAGATTCCATAGATATTATTTATTAAACACTACTAGAGTGGGTGAATGCTTAATAAACCCTTAGAAGAGATAGCTATTGGAAAACCCTCTTATGATGTGTGTGGCGGTCTCTGAACAGTGATGTATTAGGAGCTCGCTGATCCATATACACTAAACATTAACGTGAAATATAGTGTGACAAATAATAGGATCTGTCAGAGGAATTGTGCTAACAATGATAAGGTGGAGCCTGTCCAGCATCTTGCGGAGATCGTCTATGAAGGGCTGACGAGTATTGCAACATGTTAAAGATCCATGCTAGGCTGGGCTATTTAGATAGTTGTTTGATTTTATTTAATATCTATCTTTCGTGATTGTCCTCTCGACTAGCCATATTGCTGAGTATGATAGCAGTCCTAGCATTGATAATAAGACTACACCGGCATATACTCCCGTGTAGTCAAGCCTGTGCCATCTATCCTCAATATATGCTCCTAAGCCTCCTGATAGTACGAAGCTCTCAGCTATGAATACAACAGCATATGCAGTGCTCATAGCTATTCTTAGACCTGTTAGGAGTCCTGGTAATATGTGTGGGAGTACTACATAGAGGATCTTATGCCTTGTCTTTCCACCCATGCTTTCAACAAGATCCTCATACTCTTTAGGCGTTCTGAGAGCCCACTCCATGGTTGATATGGCTATGGGGTAGTAGGTGATTATCGATATAACACCTATCTTACTCCACTCAACGCCGAGAAACCATAGAAGGATCGGTATGAGGGTAACATGCGGGATGGGATATGTGATGATAATGAGGGGCCTCAGGATCCTAGAACCCGCCGAGGTTCTCCCGGCAATAACCCCCGTGGCTAGACCTGTGATGAGTGATATCGATATGGCTATGAGAACGCGCTTAAGGGTCATGATCATGTCTGTCGCCAAGGATCCTTGTAAGAGATCCAAGTAGATCTTGATCCCCACGGTAAACGGGCTGGGTATGTAAGGCCTATTATAAACTATAGAGGCTGAGTGCCATAAGAGAATGAGAAGCAAGATGACTATTACCCAGTATATAGGGATCCTTAGGCTGTGTAGTAAGCCCTTACAAGCCTCCCGACATCTATCCAAGAAGCCTCTCCTCCTTTCATTGTCTCAGCTATTCTAGCCGGCCTACTGGTCATCACATATATGGTCTCCCCCTCGATAAGCGCCTCTCCTATATCGTGGGTGACAACTATTATTAGCTTCTCTCTAGCTAGGGTTTTTAGAATACTCCAAATAACCCTACGCCCTCCAGGATCTATGTTTGCTGTGGGTTCGTCTAAGAGGATCACCTTCGAGTTTGAGGCCAATGCCCTTGCTATAGCTACTCTTTTTCTCTCACCCCCCGAGAGCTTCTTGGGGTATGAGTAGGCCTTATCGAGCATGCCAACGATCCTGAGGGACTCAATAACCCTAGATCTCCTTTCACTCTTCCCAACCCCCGCTATGGCTAGAGAGAGCTCTACGTTAGAGAATACCGTTAACCATGGGAGGAGCTCATTATCTTGCGGCACATATGAAACCTCACCCCTAGCTATGGGTCTCCCATCTAGGGTTAAAGATCCCCTGTGAGGTTTTATGACGCCCGCTATGATTTTTATCAAAGTACTTTTGCCCACGCCGTTGGGCCCTAGGATTATGTTTAACCCTGGTCCTGTGAAGACATGGCTAAATCTATCGAATATGATCTCTTTATCATAGCCGAAGCTTATTTCGTTCAGTTCCAGCTTCAACCAATACTCACCACCACATCGCTGTAAGATGGTTTCCTGCTTATCAAACCTCTCTCAAGTAGCCAAGACGCTACTAGATCGAAGTTCTCTTTGGGATAATCAGTAATTTTTCCCCTGATCTCTGGCAGCCATCTCCCCCTAAGCTCTTCTGGTATCGATATGCTTCTCTCCACTAGATCCCTATACTTCGCCGGATTAGCTCTGTATAGATCTAATGCTTCGTTGAGAGCACTCCTGATCCTCTTGATAAAGTCCGGATCTGCTAGATCGCTTTTAGCCAGTATCACGGACATAGCCAGTTGCTTGTTGAGATCAGCCGTGTTTATAAGGATCCTTGCCCCCTTATCCACAGCCAGTACATTCCAGGGTTGGGGTAGAGTCGCGGCTTTTACCTTACCCTCTATGAGGAGCTGGAACCTGTTGGTTATGCTTGGGACATCAACCCATCTAACAGATCTAGGATCACAGCCGAGATGTTCGAGAAGCTTCCATGCGGTGAACTCTATTATAGTGTTCCGAGAGATTGCTATCTCTTCGACACATGTAACGTTACCCAGGGATCCTGGGAGTAGGAGAATGGATATAGGTATATCCCGGGGATCTTGGCCTAGTAGGAGTGATACTATCTTAACGTTAACACCTCTGTCAACTAGTATGAGTGAGGTTATGGGGTCGTTTAGGGAGAGGTCTATCAGCCCGCTGATCATGGCTGTATCCCTATCTCTAGCAGAACCATAGACCTCTATGGAGGCGTTAACACCATATTTCGAAAATAGATTCTCGTTATAAGCTATTATGAAGGGGACAGCATCTACAGTCCTTAGAAGACCTATCCTGACTCTATATATTATCCCTGGCTGACTGGTATTCTGGGTACCCGTGTCGATAGTCCCTCTATCCCCGGCCGGTTGGGGGCTCTTCAACACGGCTGGTACTGTTATAGCCACTATAAGGATAAGGGTTATGCTTAGACCAAGAATAATAGCTACACGGCTGCTGACCAACGAAAAAACACTCCTCCTTGATAGTTATCCGATGGGCTAATAAAACCCATAACCGGGATCTTAGCCTATTAATCTCTAATAATGATCTCTAAGTGGCTGAGAACCTTTTTCAGAGACCTCAGAAGCGCGTTAGAAGCCCTTGAGAGGTGGGGGTATCTTAGGAGAGTTAAGGCTAAGGTTAACCCGATCCTCGAGGCAGCTGAGATCGCCAGGAGGGTTATGTATAGAAAGGGGCCTACCCTGCTTTTCGAGAACATAGAGGGTTTTCCGGGCTGGAGGATGGCTTCGAACATGTTCAGGGATCCTGAGACTATAGCTAGGCTGCTCGGTGTTAAAACGCTTGAAGAGGTCGGCGAGAGGCTTGTCAAGCCCTTAACAAGCCCCCCTCCTATGGCCTTCACAGAGAAGATCCAGGGCTTATTTGATGTACTGAAAATAGGGAGCTATGCACCAAAGAAGGTCGGAAGGGGTGCTTTCGAAGAAAATATTATAGAGGAAAGAGGTTTTGATAAAACACCTGTGCCTAAGATCTGGCCTAAGGATGCTGGTAGATATATAACCTATGGTCTCGTCATAACAAGGGATCCTGAGAGTGGTATAAGCAATATGGGCGTGTATAGAGTCCAGGTTATAGACGGTGATAAGGCTGCCATGCACTGGCAGATCCATAAGAGGGGCGCCCTAGCATGGATGAAGGCGAGGGATGCTAGGAGCAAGAGGATCAAGGTCGCGATAGTGGTGGGATCCGACCCTGGAACGATGCTTACCGGAGCACTTCCAGTCCCCTACCCTATCGATAAGCTTTTCTTCGCATCGATAGTTAGAGGAGCTCCGCTGGATGTCGTGGATCTCGATGGGATCCTTGTCCCAGCCAATGCCGAAGTAGTATATATAGGGGAGGTTGATACAGAGAGCCTTGTTGATGAGGGGCCGTTCGGCGATCATACAGGCTACTATACTCCTCCAGCTAAATACCCCGTCTTCAGGCTTGAGAGGGTATATCATAGAGATAACCCTATATTCTATTTCACAGTGGTTGGTAAGCCTGTGCTCGAAGATGGGTGGATCGGTAAGGCCGCCGAGAGGATCTTTCTTCCCTTTATGAGAGTGATTCTCCCAGAGGTTGTGGATATCAACCTACCGGCAGAAGGACTCTTCACAGGGGGAATAGCGATCGTTTCTATAAGGAAGAGATATCCTGGGCATGCTAAGAAGGTTATGATGGGGCTCTGGGGCCTAGGCCTCTTCTCCCTCGTAAAAATAATAATAGTCGTGGATCATGATGTAAATGTCAACGATCTAGGGCAGGTTATATATGCTATGAGCACCTGTGTAGATCCTCAGAGGGATGTTATGATCGTGCCTTACGCCGTTACTGACGAGCTCGACCATACTAGCATGGGAGCTGGATATGGATCTAAGCTTGGGATAGATGCAACGAGAAAGCTCCCAGTAGAGAACTATGGTAGAGCCTGGCCAGAGGAGGTTAATGTGGATCCTAAGACTAAGGAGCTTGTCGACTCCAGGTGGGCTGAGTATGGGATCGACTAGAAAGATCGGGCTTTATGTAAGACTATCTAGACCAAGAACAGCTCTCTCCACAGTTCTAGCATCTATAGGTGGGGTTCTTTACCCAGGTTTTCCAAACAGCATTGAACATGTTTACATAGCTATGCTAACCATAGTCGGTGTTGCAGTAGCTCATCTCAGTGCTAATGCTATCAACGAGTATGTTGACTTCGTAACGGGAGTGGATCTGAAGACACGTAAGACACCATTTACCGGAGGAACCAAGGTTCTCGTAGAAGGACTTCTAAAACCCAGTGAGGCCATTACCATCGGTATCCTCTATCTAGCTATAGCCGTTTTCGCGGGAGCCTATCTAACAATGATAAGAGGGCCGCTCGTGCTTGTTCTAGCATTAGCCGGTGCGATCATTGTCCTTGGTTATAGCATTATATTCGTCAAAATAGGTTTAGGCGAGATCTCACTAATAGCGAAAGGGATCCTCGTGTTCGCTGGAAGCACATATATCATGACGGGGAGCCTTCTGACAGGCTCTTTCCTAGTGGGAGCTCTATATGGTGCTACATCAGCATCGAGACTGCTGGTGCGTCATATACCCGATAGAGAAGCTGATAGGGCTGCTGGTAGAAAAACCATCCCTGTAATCCTGGGTGAGAGATCCTGGATTGCGTGTTTAGCTATTGCGTTAGCTATAGTAGCTCTCATAGTAACCCTACCCCTTATCGGGATACTAACTAAGCTTGCCCTATTAGCATTAGCACCAGCTATTCTAGGAGTACTGGTAGCTCTCCGCGTGAGAGATATGGATAGTAAAGGGGATCACGTAGAGGTTCTGAGGGGAAACAACCTCTCAAATATAGCTATAGAGGTTATGCTTACCATATCGATAATGCTGGAGACTGTAGCGAAGATCTAGGCTTAGCTTGTGGATCTTCGAGCTTATAATCGTCCTTATGAGAAAGCTTCCGGAAAGTGGGTAGACGTGCGTTAGGTGATCTTTGTGGGTCTTGCTAGACATCTGATGGGGGCTGGTGTGAGGGCGTTGTTCATAGATCTCGACATGACGCTCGTTGATACCTCTAGGGGCTTGATTATAGCTATGGATATGGTGAGGGAGGGATTCTCTCTAGATCAGATGAGCTCTGATACGAAAGCCATAATGAAGGCGTATTACAATGGTAGCTTGATAAGAATAAACGAGCCTATGAAGAGATGGATCTTCTGGAGAGCTGTATGGATCAAATACCTGGAGAACAGGATCTATGGGACTCCAATGCCGTGTTCAGAGGATTTCTTAAGGGAGAGCGCTGGTAGGATGATCACAGCAATAGTAACTGGTAGAGAGGTCGAGACCAGACTCTTCATGGACGAGCTCAACAGCTACGGCTTCCCCCTAGATATGGTTAGAGTCTACTCCACCGGAGATCTCGGGTTTGGTACAACAAAAAAGGATCTCTATGAACAGCTTGCAAAGAAATACGAGAGACTCGGTATCCCAAGAAGCTCTATAACTGTTATAAGCGACTCACCAAGGGATCTCCTGTTTGCCAACGAGATAGGGTTTAAAGCTATAGGCTATATACCTTTCGACGATAAAGAGGTGGAGGAGATGATATCAAGAGCATCCAATGGCCTTGTTATAAGAACCCTCTGTCAGGATCACGGGCTCTTCTAAAATCTATTATGGGCTGTTCTTGCCGAGCATATTTTTATAGGTTGTTTCTCACAAGCATCCCTAGCCCTCATCAATAATGAAGACGCTTCGATCGTTACGAGGACTTTTATTATTATGTTATAGATAGGAGGATTTCTAAAAGGCTATTCAGGGTTATTATAGAGCTTGGGGATATGTATAGGAATATTGTTGAGCACGCTAGTAATATACCCTGCTTAGGAGTAGCTAGATCCCTGTGGGCGAGGTTGAGCACATAAGATATAAAAGAATATCCAGAGACGAACATTAGGAAGGTATAAAAAAGATAAGCATGACCTTATGAGGGGAGATGCCTCGATCTCTATGCTATCTATAGCTCCTGTGTTCTGTTAGCATACCCGATCGAGTATTTCTTAGGCTTTAGATTCTCAATTATATATTCTGTAGCCTTCCAAGGATCCGAGTGATCGCCACACGTATATACATCTACCGTGGCATATGAATACTCTATCCATGTGTGTATAGCTATATGGCTCTCCGTTACAAGTGCTATCACAGAGACTCCCCCTTTCCTACCACCAAAGCTCCACGACTTTACCTCAACTAGGTGCATGTTAGCCTTCTTAGCAGCTTCTACAACTAGATTCCTGAGAAACTCTTCGTCTGATATCCGCGAGGGATCTGGATCATATATGTTTGCATATACATGCTTACCAATGATTCTGGTGTCTCTATCCTCTAACACTAGCTCTTGTTTTGCAACGCCTCTATTTTCCTCCCCGGAGCTTTCTCCCATTTTTACCCGGTTTCCCTCCTTTTCCATTTTTATTAAAAACATAACATGGAATTTAAGCTTAACTCTGGCTTTTCTGCCTTAACTATGAGAGGGCTGGGAAATACCGACCGGCTTGAAAGAATATAAGCTCTCTCGCTACTGTGTTGGTGGGCTTTGGAACAGGATTTCGTTATAGTAGTTGATCACCCACTTGCAAAGGCTATCCTCACATCTCTCAGGGATAGAAGAACCGACCAGATAGGCTTTAGAAAGGGGCTTGTAAGGCTTGGGAGAATAATTGGTATGGAGATGACCAAGTATCTAGATATAGAGAAGATCTATGTAGAGACCCCCTTGGGTGTTATGGCCGAGGGGGTCAGAATACCCGACATGGAGCACGTTGTCATAATAAATATCCTTAGGGCTGCAATGCCCATGGTCGAGGGGCTTATAAAGATATTCCCCAGCGCTAGGCAAGGGATTATTAGTGCTAGGAGGGTTGAGGAGAAAGGCATGGGTGCTAACTACTCCTTCGATGTTGAGATACATTACATAAAGATCCCCAAGATCTATGAGAGGGACACCTTGATAGTGGTTGACCCGATGTTCGCCACAGGCTCTACAATGGTCTCTGTACTTGGCAGGATCCTTGGCATGGGTGCGAGACCAAAGAGAATATTCTTCACAACAGCCATATCGACCAGGATAGCTATTGAGAAGTTAAGGAGCTTCCTGCTAGATAGAAAACTCATAGAAAAGGCTAGATTGTTCACAGTAGCAATAGATCCTGAGATTAACGATAAGGGATACATAGTACCCGGGCTAGGGGATGCTGGCGACAGGGCCTTTGGATATGGCTAGGGCTACCTACATACTTATGAACGAATAAGAACCTCCTAACCCTATAGTTAGTGATCCAGCCGGGGTATTTTGCTTGGAGGTCGAGCACCCCTCGCGGGATATATTCGGGAGGTCGGCGAGAACCCTTCTAGAGCACCACATAATACTAGGGGTCACCTCAAGTATATCTCTATACAGATCCCTAGATCTTGCTAGAGAGCTTATGAGAAGGGGTGCAGAGGTATATCCAGTAATCTCGCCTAAGGCCGCGAAACTAATATCCCCGGAGATGTGGAGATGGGCGACAGGAAATAAACCCTATGTGAGGTTTGGTGGAGAGCTTGGGCATATAGCGCTTGCTAGAAGAGCTAGCGGTATGGTTATAGCACCAGCAACAGCCAATACCATTGCCAAGATAGCCTATGGCGTGGCAGATACCAGTGTAACCCTCACAGCCCAGGTGATGATAGGGATGGGTAAAAGGGTGATCATAGTTCCAGCTATGCACGAGCCTATGTATAGATCGAAACCTCTTGAGGAGGCACTGAGGAGATGCGCCGAAATAGGTGTCTCCATATTACCGCCAGTTATAGAGGAGGGGAAGGCAAAGATCCCGAACATAAACTTCATAGCGGATAAGGTTGAGGCAACAATACTCAGGGGAGAGGATCTCAAGGGTGTAAAGATACTTGTCACAGCAGGACCTACTAGAGAACACCTAGATCCTGTGAGGTTCTTAAGCAACCCTAGCAGCGGTAAGATGGGTGTAGCGATAGCCTCTGAGGCTTTCTATAGGGGAGCATCACCAATACTGATACACGGCTCTGTATCTGTACCAATACCACCATGGCTCAGGGCTATTGAGATAACAAGTACGGAAGAAATGCTCAGAGCAGTGGAAGCCTTTATTGAGAAAGAGAAACCCGAGTCTATAGTGCTAGCAGCAGCCCCAGTGGATTTTAGATTCTCGGTGAAAGAGGCTTTTAAGATCCCCAGCGAGAAGGGAGCTCCTGAGGTGAAGCTAGAGCTAACCCCAAAGATAGCTGAGCATGTGAGAAAGAAAGCCCCTAACTCCATAATCATAGGGTTCGCTGCAGAAACAACAGACAGCGAGGAGGAGCTTATTGAAAAAGCATATAGAAAGCTTAAGAAATACGGCTTCGACTATGTGATGGCCAACTATGTTGGGAAGCCCGGGACAGGGTTTGGTTACGATACTGATGAGGGGCTCATAATAGATTCTAGTGGAAAGATCCTGTTTAAGGGGTATATGCTCAAGCGGGAGTGGGC
>FLYM01008397.1_pt1 | contig 11234 bp, 13 predicted proteins | sample 1122581 | NCBI WGS metagenome assembly FLYM01 (sample SAMEA4346789, study PRJEB14843) | hot springs metagenome | biome: Terrestrial Biome; feature: Habitat; material: Sediment | place: India | collected 2012-06-12 | depth 1760 m
GGGGGGGTTAGGAAAAGCACCAGAGCCGTGCGAAGTGCGGCGCGGCGAAGGCAATGGCGCTTGCGCCGAAGTTTAGAGACTTGGAGTAGAGCTGGAGCTTTTTGTAGCTAGACAGCCACTCAGCTGTGGCCTTGAGCAATACCCCAGGCAACTCCCTCACGCCCATTCTATAAAGGCTGTGGGCCCCGTCCACCACCTCCTTTGCCCTCTTAAACCACGCGGAGTAGAGAAGCCTCTCCCTTTGGGCGTAGGCGAGAAAGGCAGGCCCCACTCTTCTGACTACGTAAAAGTAAAGCGCTATTAGCGGCAAGGCCGTTAGGGTGAGCACGGGGGAAATGTAAAAAGAAGCCGCCAGTTGCGCCGCAAGCCTGGCGAGAACCACCGCCACGTCCACAGGAAAAAACAAGTAAATAGCGGCGTTGAGAACGTCGCCGCTTATTCTAGACAAAACCTCGCCCCTACCCCCGCCGCTTTTAATTGCAGATACGACCATCCTGTGGGAAAGGTCGAGCGTTACCTCGCCCAAAAGCACATTTGCCTTGTATTCAGAGAGGAAATTAATTAGGGGAATCGCCGAGGCAATGCCCACAACTGCCAAAAGCCCGCCCCACGGCACTATCCCAGCGACGATCCTGTCCACTACGTATTGGACAAGAAGCGCCAGCTCAACTCCCAGCCAAATCATCAACCCCCAAAGAGCTAAAAGCAGCGCGAGATCCCAAAATGCTTTTTAAAATAACGCCTTAACACGCCGCTGAAAGCCCCGGCGCCCCTGCGCCCATTAGCAACACGAGGCGCCGCCACGCCTTTTACACAAAATAAGCTTGAAAATTATGTCCTGTACAAAAAATTGTACCTACACGCACAAGGTGTATGGCTCTATGGCCTTCCTACGCTTTCACATATTTTTCTCATATTTCTGAGAACTTCGTCGACTAGCCCTTCAACGGGGCTCTCGCCCGCCCTCGTCTCTTTTATATACTCCCCCACAAGCCCCAGTGCCTTGCAGTAGGCCTCCTCCCAGTCTACTCCGAGGGTTTTTCTAAGAGCGTATAAGAGAAATGCGAAAAACCCGTAAGCCGGCTCGTAGTACCCCAAGCTCTCCAGCCCCCTCTCCGCGAGCCACCTCCGCCTCAAGTTGTCGTCCGGCGTGAGGACAGCTCTGTAAAACAAGAGGCTCAGCCGGGGCCACTCCCCAAGCCCCGCCAAGTAGGGATCTGCAAATTGGCGGGACTTAAGCTCCAGCTCTATTAATTTATCAAAGGCCTCGTGCCGCCTTATTTTAAAGGGCAAGGTGAGGAACAGCTCGTCGCCTATATAAACGCCGTTTTTCCTAGCCGCTAAGGGCGTAGTGTAGCCGAACTCTCTGAACAACATTTCAGGCGTTAAATAGCCCCTCTCCAGCGCCTTTGAGACGTCCTTAAGCCTCACCACGTGCTCTCTCTCCAGCCTGAGCACATACACAACGCCCTCAGCCTCAAGCCTCTGCACGACATCCCTCACAGTGCTGTACGGCATTTGCAACTCCCTAGAGATTTTACGAAGCGTTGTGTTTAAGTCGTGGTGTTTATAAAAGAGGTACTGGACGAGCCTCTTCTCTAAATCTCTACTGCGCATTTCCCAAGGCGCCGCGCCGAGCTTCTCAGCGACCTCTTTTTAACAGGCCGCCCTCGGAGCCCAACGCCAGCCAGCGCCGTATGGACAACTCCGCGCGGGCGCTAATAGCTGTACACCAACACTCCCTTCCCCCTATTCCCCCACGTCGTCTCCAACCCACGCCCCCGCTAAAACCGGGACAGCGCCTTTGCCAAAGACGTGCCTCACGACGTCGGCTTTCGCCAGAAGGGCGCCGACGTCCTTAACCCTAGGCCTAATCTTCACCTCGACGGCGTCAACGTGGCGGTTTGTCTCCACCAAGAGATCCACATTATCCACCTTGGCACTCCTAGCCCTCTTAACCACGGCCTCGCCTTTTGTATAAATCTCCTCCCTCAAGTCCTCCCAGACGTAGCGGGAGCACAAGCCCTCCGCCGTTACTCCCAACGCCTCCTCAATGCGAGAAAGCCGCCTATTTGCCTCAGCCCAGCGTTTTTCGTTCTGCCTCCAGCGCCTCTCGCCGGGATAAATCTTAATATAGTGTACACTGTGAATAGGAAAAAGGCACTTAATAGCAGAACCCCAGATATACAAAAGTATATTATTTAGTCGTGGGCTGATATCTCGTCAATTCTCTCCTCTGCATATTCCACAAGCCTTTCTATGACGTCAGACTCTTTCAGTAAATCCCTTATTGAAATTACGCCGAAAATCTGGCCGTTGTCCATTACCAAAATATGTCTGATGTTGTATTTCCGCATAAGACGGGCTATCTCCCAAACAGGGGTATCTTTATAGACGTAAACAACCTTACGCGTCATGATGTTATCAACAGGTTCAGAGGGCTGAATGCCGCTTGCTATGGCTCGTATTATATCTCTTTCCGATATGACGCCAGCCAAATCTCTTTTGCAATCAGACGACACAATTAAAAATCCTATGTTCCGCTGGGCCATGAGCTTGGCGGCGTCCAGGATGGAGGCGCCGGGCTTTATACATATCACGTTTTTTGACGCTATAGCCCCGGCGTTCATATCACCCTTTCATCCGCCTTATCCCTCTCTGAGCCGTAGCCTGCGCCGCGCTCGTATTTGATCTTGGCCCATGGATAAAACGTCACCTCCAGCTCCTTAAAGTAGTCGAAATCTCCGAGTTTGTGGTGGCTCTCTGTCGGGTGGCCCTCCTTTAATTTCTGCAACTCCCACAAAGCCTCTTCCTGTCTTGTCGCTAAGTCTTTTACAAAGTTATATACAGCATATGTTTCTGCGTGTAGCGCGCCCAGAGTTATGAAGATGTATTTATATCCAAGCTCTGCGAGCCACTTAAACCTAACTGGGATCTTCGCCTTGTGCCATCTGAAAGAAGAGGAGTAGTTGAACGCTAGGGGCACGTCGGGGAACTCCTTCCTAACTCCCTCAGCGAATTTCGTAATGGCATCAATATCGTCGGGTCGCGTGAACTCCGCCCACACCATATCGGCCCCTGCGTTAATATAGGCTTTAGCCCTTTTAATAGCCTCATCTATCTGTTTCTCAGGCTCTACATTGGAGGCGCCTATGGCGTCAGTTCTCGCAATAATGAAAAAGTCAGGATCTATATTGCGCCTAACTCTGTCAATAGCCTTAAACATGGCCACTGCGTCATCTAGAGGCATCACTTGCTTCCCCGCCAAGTGGCCGCACCTCTTTGGAAATACTTGATCTTCAACGTGAATTGCGGCGACTCCGGCTCTCCAGAACTCCTTTACTGCGCGCATTGCGTTAAAAAGACTGCCAAATCCGCTCTCCGCATCAGCTACGACGGGGATTGTAACAGCATTTGCTATGTGCCTGGCAATCCAAATATACTCCTCAAGCGTTAGGATGTTTAAATCAGCCGCCCCGAGATAGCCCACGGAACACGAGTATCCGCTTATATATACAGCTTTTAAGCCGGCTATCTGAGCTAACTTAGCTTGCAACGGCGTATATACGCCAGTAGTGAAAATATATGGTTCAGTCTTTAATAAGCGCCTAAACTCAGCCCCCGGATTCTTTAAAACTCTCTCATATAGATCTAGTCTGCCTATAAGTTTTTCCATGCCGTACTTGGGAAATGGAAAATAAATAATTTCCTGTTGATAAGTAATGTAGTTATGTAAGTAAGTAAAAAATAAAGATAATTATATGTAATTATAAATAGTGTTAAATCTCGGCTATTTAGTAGAGGCACAGAATAACACGATTTTTGTATCTGTGTACCATACGCACTGCCCTCAACTCCTTTCTCAAGTCTTCCCAAAGCCTTAAAATAAATACTGACAGAATCTGTCTCCGCCACGTCAAGACAAGACGGCCGTCGCGCGACTTATAAAGCGCGTACTAACCACAGATATACCTTAGTGGCCGAGACGCCGTCTGAGGCCGCAACGACGTACTAGGCCTGGGGAGAAGTCCAACATGATTTTCGTATCAGGGAGGCGCATGAAGAGTTGAGCAAGATATCCGCTAGAGGCAGGCTGTGATTCCATGCAACTCGTAGCCTACCTGTGCTGACTCAGGCGGCCGCGTAGCGTTTCCAAAAAGTCTCTAACACTGCAACGATTTTTAGAGAAAATTATCGCATCTCTTATGAGGCGACAGACGTTGGCCACTTTGGCCGTCGCAACTTGGGAAATGTAGACGCCTTAAGAGGTGCGCTACCCAGCAGAAGGCGGTGTACCGAGCCCTCTCCTCGCCGCCGATGGAATACTCAACCGCCACTCCCGGCCTGGACTCCGGGACTCTGTGGCCTACCGCCGGGGTATAGCGGGCGCCAGCCCCTATGCCCACCTCAGCCCTCACCTTAATTCCGTTTTTCCGCAGGCCTTTCTTGGCGCGTTAAAAACACCAGTCAGGGTTGCCTTCGAGTTCCCGAATTCAGGTCCTGACCGACGGTCTTTTAGTAGTCAGAGCGGCGTCTCAGGACAACGCAACTTAATTCAAAATCGCACAACATTCCGTGCCCCTTTAATCAAAAATTTAAGCGCTGGTCAAAGTAATCACATGGAGTGTTTGAGGCCCCCGCCAGCCTCGGGCAGGGCGGGGCGGCCCCTACAAACGGGCCGAAGGCGGGGAAACGCCGCCGTCGGCGCCAGGCCAAGGGGGTTGCCAGCCCTACGGACGCCCCCGCCATGCGTCCCGCACGCGCCCCGCGCCCCTTAGGGCGCCCAGAGAGTAGAAAGTGTGTGTATTAGTTTTTTAACCATTTTGTATGTGGAGCTGTGTCTCTTGTGGAGAAGTTGAGACAAGTAGACTGGGGGGCTGTCGGCGCCAGACTTGTAATTCTACACGGCTCCGCGCTGTGGAAGGCAAGTCCAAGAGATATAGACTTGGTTATTTACACAGACCGAGACGTGGAAGAGGTAATGCTAAACGCCATGGAGGCCGTGGAAAACGTCGCCGGGCTCCCCGCCGACGTCTATGCTTTCGGAGACGTCAACGAAATTAACTGCGTCCTCTTTCTCCAGGCGGTGGCAAATGGAGTTTTAATCTACAACGACCTCAAGGGCAGAGAAGTGTTGATAAGGGCTATCAACGTGTGTAACGACTACATAATTATGAGAGAAAAAGTGGAGTTTACAAAAAAGTTTGTCAATGGCGTGCTGAGACGTGTTACACAATAAGCTAATAGAAGAAGTGTTACGGCATTTAGAATTCCTAGAAAAAATAAGAAGACGCGGAGTAAACTGGGACGACGTGTTTGAACTCTACGCAGTTCTACACGCCCTGCAGATACACTCCCAGTCAATTATAGACTACTTATTACACACATGCGCCGTAGTGGGCATTAGAGGAGAAACTCCACTGAAATGTATAGCCAGCCTAGCCTCAGCCGGTTTGCTAAGCGGCGAGGAGAGAGAGGCTTTAAGAAGGCTAGTGGGATTTAGAAACATTATCGTCCACGAATATGGAGAAATCAACGTGGAGAAAATACGCCAAGTGTTAGAAGAGAGAAGATACGCCTATGTGTCAGAAATAATTATGAAGCTACACAAAGAGCTAGACGCCAGAGGCCTACTAGACCCTTAGACTTGCCTAGGCGTTGCTCCAAACAGGAGCAAATCACACAACTACATCTAATGCCCGTATTCTCCCCCGGGATTGGACATATGGCTTCTCTGTCCTCTTTTTTAGGCGTTTTGCGGCTAATCTTTTCCACAGCCTTCCGAGCCAAACTACAGTGGGCCAGGCAGGCCGCGTCCGCCAGCCCACAAGACACTTACAGCCGACACAGCCAGAAGCCAGACTCTGGCTGGGGCTTTTAACGCAAAAATCAACCACTTTTGGCCCAATATATTTAGTCAATTCGTAATTTACATGCCGTGTGAAGCCCGCGCTCCTTCGACGTAAAAATAGGCCCTGGGGCTTTTGTATTCAAAGGCCGCCAGCTGTCTGTGCCCCAGTCCGTTGTTTACTATTGGACAAGTCGACAAAGACGGAAGCGACGACTAGTTCGCGGCGGCCGCCCCCTGTGCGTAAATGGAGGGGGCCTCCGGCGCTCCGCCTACGAGGCGCACACGCCCAGGGTAGAGGCCGCGGAGGCCCTACGGCGGCTTAGTAGCTGTACACCAACACACCCTTGCCCCTGGCGTATTTCTCCACGTCGTCTCCTATCCAAGCCCCCGTCAGTACGGGGACTGCCTCTTTTTGCAACGCGCTTTTTACCACCTCCGCCTTGGCTAAAAGCGCTCCCACGTCCGTTGACAACGTCGACATTGACTTGCTCATCGAGACAGACCGTCGCGTTTACGTCGTCGAGGTGAAAATTAGGCCGAAAATAGACCTTGCACTTCTAACACGGCGCATTAACGCCTCCCCCCTCGCCCTTATCTCAGCCTGTAAGTCCTCCCAGACGTAGCGGGAGTGCTGGCTCTCGGCCATAGCCCCCAGCGTACTCTCCACGTTGGAGAGCCTCCTCTCGATGTTGTCAAAACGCTTATAGGCCTCTTCCCATCGCTTCTCGTTCTCTTTCCACTTCTTCTCGTTCTGTTTCCAGCGTCTTTCGTTCTGCCTCCAGCGCCTCTCGTCGGCTTTTTTCACTCCTCTGTACGAAGTTATTAAAGTCCTCCCTCAACCGCCTCAACTCGTTCAACACCTCGCCGAGGCCCAGCAACCCCGCCACCGCGTATCTGAACTCTTGATCCTCCTCCAGCGCTTTTAAAAAACGCCTCTTCTCCTCGGGAGAGAGGACCACGTAATACAAGACAAATTTAAAAAACTGACGCGCAGAGGCAAGCCCCCTGTCAACTCCCTCCAGTGCTCTGGTAACGCACCTCAGCAACGGCTGTTCAACTGCGCCACAAATCCCGGGCCCTTAACTATGTCCCCTGCCCCTCATGCAACAAGTGGTTACACGTCTAATTACATCGACGCCCTTTTCAACACAGCCGCTACAGTAGAAAACGTTGTTATAATCCGGCGCGCAGAGGCGGTTAAAAGTTACCTCTCGCCTGGCAGTTTTCACCCAAACAGCCCTGCCGCTGTTCTGCCGACTGGCCGTCCCGTCTTCTAGACTCCGCCGCCATAGGCAACCTGACTCCGCTTTAATGCCGGCCAACCGCTTGAGTCTATTCAGATGGTTGAGAAGAGGCCCACCTACATGTAAGCCACTTCTCTCCGTCGTAATAACACCAATAGTGCTGATCCCCCTCGTGTTGAAATAAGTACCAACCCGGCTCGGGGGCGCTCTGTTCATTAGACGCTGGGCGGCGCGACTGAGGCGGGGCCGGACTGCTCTGCGCATCCCTAACTTCCCAGCGGACAACGTCCTGGACATGGCTAGGCGCAGACAACGATGCCCTCATAGATTGCTTATAAGTCAACCCGGCAACGCTCCCAATAAAAGCAAGCACTATCCCAATAATTAAGCCTCCAAAAGTGTTAATTGCGCCAAGTAAAGCCATTACAATACCCAAAATGCTACCGATAACTCTATTTTTCCTACTCTCAGAATTAACCAGAACTCCTCCTAGTACAATTAACAAACCAGTCACAAGACCTGTTGCAATCACAGGCGTAATAGCAGCCCAGACTTCCTCCTCGCTACCTCCTACTAAGCCCATCTCCACCCCCTTGAGGACGGCGATGACGTACGCTCCGACCACTCCTCCAGCTATATAAAAAGCCCCACCAGCAATCATTAAAATCATAGCAGTTCTTTTCTCCATAAAGTAAAATAATACTATTATTAAATTTTTAATTCTGTGTACAAGCACCGTTAGAGGGCGTTTAAGGCGTCCAGCAGAAGTACCACGTACGCGTAGTTAACAGCCCCAGGGGATCTCCATCTGCCGCCCTCAGCACGTGCGGACAGGGATTTCCCAGAGGCCAGTCCGCCACTACCTCGTTAGGCACATTTATCTCGACTAGCTCTGGAATTACAAACGGCTTTTCGCACGTCCAAGCCCTGGGCAAAAACTTAATAACGTCATACACCCCACTACTTTTCAGAAGCCCCTCTATGTATTTAAGCAAAGCCTCCGCCGCCCTAAGCCCCTCCTCGCTACAAGCCACAAGCCTCGGCGCTCCGCATGGGGATTGGACTTCGTCAAGATCGCCCAGAAACGGACTTAGCACTTTCACGTAGCCCACCTCTCCGAATTCCTCAAGGGGGTTTTTGGCGGTTGGGCGAAAAACAGCCTCGTAAAGGCCGTCGTCGCCAATAACAACCCACCTCCCATTGTCCAAGAGGCCTAAAACCCTATGCCAAGCCAGCCAGGGCCCCACCCGTAAGTACTTGCCTTCGCTTCTAATAACGGGAAACTCCGCGTTTATAAGAAGGCCGGCCCCGGCGCTGTACGTACATTTAGGGCTGTCGGGCAAATCTTGGGATAGTTGAACTACGCGAAAGGCTTCGCTAATTGCCACGTTTTTCATCCACATGTATAACACGCCTGAAGATCCCTCGTAGAAAAAGCCGCCGCTTTTAAACCACCAACGACTAAAACCGTCTCCTAGAGATATGGACTGTATGCATATGGGCTTGAAGCTCTGAAAATCCCAATCCCACGCCTTACACTCCCATCCGTGCTCTTCGCCAACACACAGCCTTCCATACCCATCCTCTCTCATTTTTTCATATAGCCCGGGCCCTAGGTATTTATAACATGTTTCACTATACCTACTCCACAGCGGACCGTGTTTAGTTTTCCCAAATATGTAAATCATAACACTGGATTAAAAACAAAAGGAAACTGGGTTAATAGATCACAAGGATCTCTTAAGGGCCAGTCAATAACCTCTCGCCCGAGTTTAATCGCGTCGCCGCTACCGAGCAGTACGTGGGGTATCCCCCCGCCTTCATTACAGCTGTGGCCGGCGGATATAAGAGCCTCTCTAGTATCCTCTGTACAAGCCACAAGTCTCGGCGCTCCGCATGGGGACTGCACATCGTCAACATCTCCAGCGTAGGGGCCGAGGATTTTGACGTAGCCAACCTCTCCGAATTCCCCGAGGGGGTTTTTGGCGGTGGGCTTAAAGACCGCCTCATACAGCCCGTCGTCGCCTATAATAACCCACTTGCCGTCGTCAAGAATGCCGAGGACTCTGTGCCAAGCAATCCACTCGCCAACTCGCAGATATCTGTCCCTAAACTTAATCACAGGCAGCTCTGCGTCATTCAACGCCCCGGCGCCAGGCGCGCTCACCGGAGGACCGACGGGGGAGTGGTACAGCCACTTCCCGCCAAAGGCGAATTTACAGAGGCTGTGCGCAGTTGAATTAAACTCGTGGCAGGGACTGCAGTATTGCGAAATTCCGCTTTCAGTGAGTACATACAATGCGTGATCTCCAGGGGGGTAGTTTAGGCCGTGTTCTTCAAAAAACGACCAGTCCATTGTTGAAAACACCCACCACCTAGATCCGCCCAGTGGGGGGATACAGAGGGGCTTGAACGCGCCGCTGTGAGGGCCCTCTACCAACATCCCAAGACTCCCCTTTATTAAAACGGGCTTGGCTGAAAATAAGCCCTGTACCCGGGGGCCGGCGCCTTTAAATAAATCGCCTTCACCGTCCCAACGCCGGGAAGGCGCAGATATATATAACACAAACTTGTCCCCGGCTCTCCCCACCACGGCGCTTTCACTTCCCTCTAACATCTCCACGGGGCACATGCCGACGTAAATCCACCGCGAGCTCCCCTCGAGCCACTTACGCCAGAAAAATCCCGGCCTGCTCACAACAATTATTTAAGACAGCTATAAAAAACATCGCCCATCACGCCATCTATTAAATCAATAGATCATTTTGAAGAACCCCCGCCCCTTCCCCACGCCGCCGCGGCCTCTTGGCTTTAGGTTGGGCGTTAAAGAGAATTAACGAGTAAAATTCGTGGATTGCAACAATTTGTTAAATGCGGCGCGGAGAGGGGAGGCGGAGTTATTAACACGGCTACTTAACGAGGGGTGTAGCCCAGACGTGCAAGACGACTACGGCAGAACTCCCCTCTACTACGCCGCGGAGAGGGGAGATGTGGGAACTGTAGATTTGTTAATAAAGGCCGGGGCCGATCCAAACGCCAGAGATAGAGAGGGGAAGACGCCAATTATTATTGCAACTCAATCGCGCAAATTTGGAGTAATTCCACTCCTCTCTGCGTCTGCCGTTGGCGTAGAAGAGGCGTTGTACACCGCCGCGCGCAACGGGTGCCACAAGGCGGTGAGGTATATGCTCGCCCGCGGAGTTAGGCCGGGGGCAAGCCATGGCGAGAGCTTATTACACTTAGTTGCCGGAGACGCAGGCCTCGTAAAACTCCTCCTCGAATACGGCGTCGACCCTAACGCGAGAGATGCCCACGGCAAGACCCCATTGCATATGGCCTCTGAGCACAACTGCGCCCAGTGCGTAGAGCTATTGCTTAAACGCGGCCCTGACGTCAACGTCAAAGACGGGGCCGGCAGAACTCCGCTACACTACGCCGACGATGTAGATTGCATAAAGCTACTCCTTAGATATGGGGCTGATCTAAACGCCGTGGATAATATGGGGAGAACTCCTCTGCACTACGCAGAGGACGGGCTGGCGGCTGAGGCGTTGTTAAAACGCGGCGCAAGGCCAGTTCCCGATAAATACGGAGAGTTGCCAACTATTCCAACATGTTGATGAAAATCTCCAACTCGCCGCGATAAGGCGAGCCCGCGGCCAGCCCCTGGCCTTTTCCTCAAGAGCTCTCCAAAAACGCCGCTTTGAGCATCTACAGCCTCTTTAACGGTGAAGTGGTACTGTTTAAGACGCTTATTAAATCGGCGAAAGCCGCTCTCCAATCGGATAACTGTAATTGCTATTACGCGCAACCGCTTCATTGACACCAGCGCTGTACAAAAAGCTGTTAACTTCGGCGTCTTTAAAGCAATAATACACCGCATCTACGCCTTTTAGACTTGCAACTAAAGTTTACCCCACAAAACGCGAAGGCCCAGCGTAAATCACAACTCCTTTAATGGCTACTTAACTATTAAAATATCTCGCCAGCCTGTAGGTCTTACACTTCAGACAGAGACAGTAATCAAGATTTAAATACATCGGCGCCCCCAGCTCTGGCTTAAACTCCCCGCCTCTCTGCGCGTTTAGCGGCCATTTTAACAACGTGGCGTCGTACGTCACATTAGCCCCATACAACTC
>FLYM01022762.1_pt2 | contig 11219 bp, 8 predicted proteins | sample 1122581 | NCBI WGS metagenome assembly FLYM01 (sample SAMEA4346789, study PRJEB14843) | hot springs metagenome | biome: Terrestrial Biome; feature: Habitat; material: Sediment | place: India | collected 2012-06-12 | depth 1760 m
GATCGTGATCGTCAGTTCGAGGTCTCACCTGAACTTCTTTAACGGTGATGATCGATTGATTCTTTTTTGCCGCCTTGTCTTTCTTTTTCGACTCGTACTTCCACTTGCCGTAATCCATGATTTTGCAAGTGGGTGGCTTTGCCGTCGGCGCAATTTCGATCAGATCAAGCCCTTTGCTTTGAGCGATTGCCAATGCTTCACGAGGAGACATCACTCCAAGCATTGTGCCTTCATCATCGATCAATCGAATCTGCGGAGCTTCGATCTCACTGTTCATTCGGTGCTCACCGCGTTTGCCTTTGTTGCCAAATCGTCCGCCGCCACCGGGCTTTCCTCTGCTTTTATCTCCGCCTACTTTAGGTCCACTACTAAACTTTTGAATATGATCCTCCTAGATCGATTTATTCTTTATCCTCAGTTAAAAATGACCCCAACGTGCGAGCCTTCATTTCATTTTTTAAGTTCTTTATAAATTCCTCAGAATTTAAGCCCTCTTTGTTTTGCCCACTTCTCAGTCTTACCGAAATCGTCTGGTTCTCGAGTTCTTTATCCCCAAGAATAATCATGTAAGGAATTTTTTGAAGTTGCGCCTCGCGAATCTTATACCCAAGCTTTTCGCCGCGCTCATCAAGCTGCACTCGAACACCGGCTTCAAAGAGTTGATTTTTAAGCTTTCGAGCGTAATCCAGTTGACGATCGGTCACCGTCAACAAAGTCACTTGCACCGGCGAAAGCCAAGTCGGCAGATGAGCTGCCGTGTGCTCAAGATAAACTCCGATAAAGCGCTCTAAAGATCCTAAGATCGCACGATGTAGCATCACTGGGCGATGTTCTTTATTATCCTCGCCCACATACTCAAGCTCAAAAGCTTTCGGTAAATTGAAGTCAGCTTGCAATGTGCCCAGCTGCCATGGTCGCTTTAAGGCGTCAACAAACATGATATCAAGTTTTGGTCCGTAAAAAGCCCCATCACCTTCGTTAATGGTGTATGGCAAATTTAAACTTTGAAGAGCATCTTTAAGTGCTTGTTCGGCCTGATCCCACACTTCATCTGAACCCATACGTTTTTCCGGACGAGTCGATAAATAAATCGTGTAAGAATTAAGACCCAAGGTTTTGTAGACTTCCGAAAGCAAAGTCATAAAGCCGCTGATCTCGGATTGAATCTGATCCATACGACAAAAGATGTGGGCGTCATCTTGGCAAAAGGTGCGCACTCTTGTAAGTCCGTGCATGGCCCCACTTCTCTCATAGCGATGAAGTCTTCCAAAATCAGCCACTCTCCATGGAAGATCGCGGTAAGATTTTTTCTCGGCCTGATAAAGTAAACAATGCCCAGGGCAATTCATCGGCTTGAGTGAGAAATCCCGTTCGTCGATTTTGGTGAAATACATGTTTTCGCGGTAATTTTCAAAGTGACCCGACTGATGATAAAGATCCACATCAAAGATTTGCGGAGTGATCACTTCTTTATAGTCATATTCTCGATATTTATCTCTAATAAAACCTTGAAGCTCATTGTAAACAATCGCGCCCTTTGGAGAGAAGAAGGGTCCCCCCGGAGAGAGTTGATGAAAATGAAAAAGTCCAAGCTCTTTACCTAATTTTCGGTGATCCCTTTTTTTGGCCTCTTCAAGATTATGAAGATGCTCTTCAAGTTCTTTTTTATCGTTGAAGGCGGTCGCGTAAACACGTTGAAGCTGAGGTTTAGTTTCATCACCTCTCCAGTAAGCACCCGCAAGACTTAGAACCTTAACAGCTTTGATTTGTCCCACACTCTGAACGTGGGGGCCGCGGCAAAGATCAAACCAATCGCCCTGACCATAAATTGAGATCTCGGCGTCTTTAAGATCTTTAATAATCTCAACCTTAAAACGCTCACCCATCTTTTCAAATGTCGAAATGGCTTCTTCAGTTGAAACCACTCGTTTTTCAACTTTGTCGTTTCTTTTGATGATCTCTTGCATTTTTTTTTCGATTCTCTCGAGATCTTCAGGTGTAAATGCGCGCGGTGAATCGAAATCATAGTAAAAGCCATCTTCAATAACAGGACCGATGGTGACCTTCACATCGGGCCAAATTTCTTGGACGGCTTGAGCCATCACGTGGGCCGCAGAGTGACGGATCACCTCAAGGCTTTCAGGGTCTTTAATCGTGATGATTTTAAGCTTTGATCCAGATTGAAGTTGAGTTCGAAGATCGAGAACTTCTTTAGATCCATTAACCTGACCGCCGAGAGTGTCTTTTGCTAAACGCGGTCCAATACTTTCAGCCACCTCAAGAATTGTTGGTTCGTGGTCGAAATTTTTAACTGAATTGTCTGGAAGGTAGATTTGGACAGCTGACATGGGGTTCAAAAAGATGAATTCATAGAATGTGCTGTCTTCAGGGATCTTTGCATATCCACCAAGACTACTCAAAAACCTCGCAAAATGGAAGCCGAAAACCCCCGCAAAAGGTACGCCGTACCTAATCCGGGGCTATATTGACGGAAAAGGTACGGCGTACCTGGCGAAAATAGAGGGATTGGATAGATTTGAGGTCAAACCCTACAAAGGATTCACTCGATGAAACTCTCTATAGCGCTTGTCGCCTCAACTCTCATCTGCCTTTCAGCCTGTGCCACCCGAGAAACCCCGAAGGTGGGGTCCCCGCAGACTGACTTTGAGATCGAAACCAAAGAAATTGTCTATTCGGATGGGAAAACTCAAATGGTTGGATACCTAGCAATGCCGAAAACCGAAGGAAAACGCCCTGGAGTTCTCGTCGTTCATGAGTGGTGGGGTCAGACAGAGTATCCTCGGAAAAGGGCCGAAAGCCTTGCCCGAGAAGGTTACGTCGCTCTCGCCGTCGATATGTATGGAGACCGAAAGATCGCCACTCATCCCAAACAAGCGCAGAGTTTCGCTGAAAAAACGATGAAAAATTTTAAAGTTACCGAGAGTCGATTCGAGAAGGCTTTGGAAACATTAAAAAATCAAGATGAGGTGGATCCGGAAAAGATTGCCGCTATTGGATATTGTTACGGTGGAGGAATTGTTCTCGAGATGGCCCGAAGAGGATCGCCCTTAGATATGGCTTTTAGCTTTCATGGATCACTTCAAGGACAAAGCAAAGCCTCAAGCAACAAAACAAAAGCGCAAATTTATGTCTTTAACGGCGCAGCTGATCCCATGGTTCCCGAATCACAAGTGAGTGCATTTAAGAATGAAATGAGTCAGGCAAAAGTGGATTATGAATTTCAAAATTATCCCGGCGCCTTACATGCTTTTTCTAATCCAGATGCAACAGAACTGGGGAAAAAGTTTAATCTTCCTATTGCCTACGATGCGGCCGCAGACAAGGACTCATGGGAGAGAACACTAAAGGCTTTAAAGAACCTTTAGAATTTTAATTTGATGTTGTTTTGATATTTTTTACTGCCGCTGACGGCAGTTGCAGAAGGGTCCGCTAGAAACTGCGGACCAACCTTATGACCTTTGATATGGCCTTTAATTAATAAACCACGTGATGGTGATTTGATTCATGCTGGCGCGGATCTTTTTGTGGAACAATCGCGTGCTGGCTTAAGAATCTAAATGTCGTAAACAAGAAAGCACCACCAAAACCGAGCCAGATCAAAATTTCTGGAACGTTCAACACCACATGGTGGCTGTCGTGATTTGGGTAAACCAACCAATAATAATCCACATACTGCATGATTAAAATCAACACAGACACCGCGACCAAATGATTTGGGTTTCTTTTCGCTTTTTGAGGAAGAAGCGCGAGAAAGGGCACAATAAACTTAAATAGGATTAAACTTGCTGACACCCACATCCAAGCCCCGTCCATACGGTGAAGGAAAAAGATCGTCTCTTCAGGAAGGTTCGCATACCAAATCAACATAAACTGAGAGTAGGCAATGTAAGCCCAGAACACAGTGAACGCGAACAAGAACTTTCCAAGATCGTGAAGATGGTTTTCATCCACATAACCGGTCAATAGACCTTTCTTCATGCAATAAACAACCAGGATAATAAGAACTGCAAGTGAGGAGTGAAAAAGTCCTGCGAAAGTGTAAACACCAAACATCGTGCTGAACCAATGGGGCTCAAGAGTCATTAACAAATCAAGACTGAAGAAGGTGTAAGAAATTGCAAACACGGCGACAAAAGCGACTGAAAAAGCAGTCAGTCTTTCAGTGAGTTTTTGATCTCCGGATTTATCTTGAGTGAGTGACATCCCAATGATCTTTTTGCTGAAGAACCACCACAATCCAAAAAACACCAGCATTCTAATGATAAAGAAGGGAAAGTTAAGATATCCTTCTTTTCCATTCAGTAAAGGATCAGCGGCGACCACTGCTTTATCTAACCAAAGATAAAGTGTCGGCGCCCCAAATAACAGGACAATTCCCCCAACATAAGTCACCGGCAAGAACGCAGTCATACTTTCTGCAAGCCGTCTGATGTTCACCGACCAACCAGCTTTCGTCACATGTTGGATTGCTGTGAAAAATAGTCCACCAAGAGCAAGTGAGGTGAAGTAAAAATAACCTGTCAGATAGGCATGCCAAGCGCGATCTTTATTGAGAAATAAAAGTGCGACGAAACTCAATAGACCAAGACCCATCAGCACCAAACTGATTGTCTTCATCATTGGTGGAACACTCAAAGTCCCCGGAACTGTTGTTGGTTTATGTGAAGTTTGACCCATTGAATATCACCTGTTCCTTTAAACTTAATTTCCCTTTTGAAGACTTCGAATGTAATTCACTACAGCCCAACGTTTTTTTGGATCAGGAATCTGAGAAGCATAACTTCCCATCACACCCTGTCCACGCGTGATAATGTGATAAATTCGACCATCTGGGTAATTTCTAATCTTATCTGAAAGAAGTGTCGGAGGCTTAACCGCCATTGCCGCGGCAACCGTTCCATCCCCTGCCCCTTTATCGCCGTGGCAAATCCCACAATAAATCACATATTGTTTTTGACCGACCAGAAGTGCTTCGGGTGACATTTCTGAAGCCATCGGATTTTTAAGTCCCTGTCCCGCAGCTTCGGCATCGTTACCATAAGTGTAAACCTCAAAACCTTGGGGGACAGTCCCCTCTGGCGGCATTCGCATCTGCACTTTATCCCCTTGGCGAGGATCCCAATCTTGAGATTTTATGGATTCTTGATCCATCATATTGGTGATTAGCTCGATGTTGGGAGAGTTCTTCCCGCCATTACAGCCAATGAGCACACTTCCTGAAAGAATTAAAAGTGGTAACCATCCTAGACGTTTCATTCTCACTCCAAACTTAAAATCGAGTCTCTTTAACTTCACTTGCACCCATTTCTTTAAAAAGATCTGAGAGCTTCTTCGTATCAAAACCTTTTGCGGACCGAGGCACGAAAAGCGCAAATTTATGACTTGTTAAATCAGGATCAATCACCTGAGGCTCAACTTTTGGAAGCCCACAAATATAAATTAATGCTCCAACTGAACTCAATGCGCCGAAAAGAATTGTTAATTCGAAAACGATCGGAATAAAGGCCGGCAATGACCACATTGGTTTTCCACCAATGTTGATCGGCCAGTTAACTGCGGAAGTCCACCAAGTGAGCCAAAGACCAAAAAGACAACCGGTCAAACCAGCAAAAAAAGTCACCCACGGGATAAAGGATCTCGGAATCCCCATCGCATCATCGATTCCATGAAGAGGAAACGGAGAGAGTGCTTCAAAATCTTTGATTCCTGATTCGCGAGTTCGGCGGGCAGCTTCAACAAGCTGATGCTCATCAAGCCAAATTCCCGCGAGGCCCTCTTGTCCTTTGTCACTCACTTTAAGAAGAGCACGATCAATGGCGTCCATGGTCACCTCCGTCACGGCCAACTGGCAACACCGGCTTCACCTCTGCAATTGAAATCGCTGGCAAGACGCGGATGTAAAGTAAAAATAAAGTCAGGAACAAACCGAAACTTCCAAATAAAGCTCCAGCATCAAAGATGGTGAAATTAAACATTCCCCAGTTGGATGGCAAAAAGTCTCTATGGAGTGAAGTGACCGTGATCACGAAACGCTCAAACCACATTCCGATGTTGACGAAGATCGATACGATAAACATTGCCGGAATGTTTCTTCGAACCGACTTAAACCAAAACACCTGAGGGATTAGAACGTTACACGTCACCATAATCCAGTATGACCAAGCGTAAGGTCCAAAAACTCTATTCATAAAGGCGTACTGTTCGTACTGAACTCCGGAATACCAAGCGACGAAAAACTCCATCGCATAGGCGTATCCAACCATCATTCCCGTGGCCATGATGATTTTGTTCATCGATTCCATATGGTCAATGGTGATGTAGTCTTTAAACTTCGGAACCAGTATTCGAACAATGGTCATCAAGGTCACAACCATTGCGAATCCAGAGAAGATCGCTCCGGCGACAAAGTACGGAGGGAAGATCGTGGTGTGCCACCCTGGAAGCGTCGCCACCGCAAAGTCGAAAGAAACGATCGAGTGAACTGATAAAACAAGTGGCGTCGAAAGACCGGCAAGCAGCATGTACACCATTTCATAATGGTTCCAGTTACGTGCAGTTCCTCTCCAACCTAAAGAAAGAGCTCCGTAGATTCTTTTACGCCATTTGTTTTGAGCGCGATCTCGGATGGTCGCAAGATCAGGAACCATTCCGATATACCAAAACACCATTGAAACGGTCGCATAAGTTGAAACCGCAAACACGTCCCACACAAGTGGTGATCTAAAGTTGACCCACAGCGGACCACGTTGGTTGGGATAAGGAAGAAGCCAGTAAGCAAGCCACGGACGACCTGTGTGAAGAACCGGGAAAAGTCCTGCGGTCATAACCGCAAAAACCGTCATTGCTTCAGCTGTTCTGGCAATAGATGTTCGCCATTTTTGTCTGAAAAGAAAAAGAATCGCCGAGATCAGGGTCCCTGCGTGTCCGATACCAATCCAAAAAACGAAGGTCACAATGTCCGTTCCCCATCCCACTGGATGGTTCACGCCCATAAGCCCCATCCCTTTCCAGACGATGGCACCTTGAGCGAGAACAAAAATCAGAAATAGAAACTGAGCTCCCATAAGACCCGCAAAGAATCTTAAAGGCGGAAAAGTTTCAACCAACTCACAGATATCATCAGTGATTTCTTTGTAAGTCTTAGAGCCTAATATCAGTGGTGTTCGTTTGATCATGAGTGATGCTCCTGATGATGGTCTTTCGCGCCAATCAGCTTTTCAACGTTTCTCACTTTGGTGTGATAACGAACAGCTGGTTTTGTGTTCAACTCTTCAAGAAGATCATAAGCGCTCGGCTCTTTAGATCTTTTTGACACCTCACTATTTGGATCATTGATATCCCCAAAAACAATGGCTTTAGTTGGACAACTTTGTTGGCAAGCCGTCTTAACCATTCCGTCTTTGAGTTCTTGACCATTTAATTTGGCAGTGGTTTTCACTGAACGAATTCGGTGAATACAGAATGTGCACTTTTCCATCACCCCTCGGTGACGCACAGTCACCTCTGGATTGTGGGCCAAATGTTTTGGCGAATCGACATCGGTGTAACTGAACCAGTTAAAACGACGCACTTTGTACGGACAGTTGTTCGAACAATATCTTGTCCCAACACATCTGTTGTAAATCATGTCGTTTGTGCCTTCGTCAGAATGCACAGTGGCGGCAACCGGACAAACCGTTTCACAAGGGGCATTATCACAATGCATACAGGTCAAAGGTTGATGTACGGTGCTTGGCTCTTCTGGAGTGCCCACATAGTAACGATCAATACGAATCCAATGCATCTCGCGACCCTGAAGAACGTATTTTTTGCCGACAGAAGGAATGTTGTTTTCTGATTGGCAAGCAATCACACAAGATCCACAGCCCGTGCACGAGTTCAAATCAATGGTCATCGCCCATTTATTGCCTTCGTATTTATGCTCACCCCACATTGAGAACATCTTATGGCGGTGAACTTGACCACCCGGCTTTTTGATAAATTGCTCGAGAGTCTCTTCAACAACGATCTGTCGACCTTCCATGCTGTGATGCCCTTGAGTGCAGGCCAATTCATGGTGTCCAAGAACTGTCTTCACTTCAATTGGAAATCCTGAAGTGAGAAGTTGATCTCCCTCTGCGGCGGCAAGCTTAAAGGCATTTATTCCAACTCCGTTACAAACTTTTCCACCACGTGTGCGTCCATAACCAACGGCCAGACCCACCACTCCGGTCGCCTGACCTGGCTGGATGTGAGCAGGGCCTTCAACGGTTTGTCCGTTAACAGTTACAGAAACTTTTTTGCCTTCTGTAAGTTTTAACTCTTTCGCGTCTTCAAAAGAGAAAGTGAAATAGTTGTCCCAGCAGATTTTAGTCACTGGATCTGGAAATTCTTGAAGCCAGCTGACATTCGCCAAATCACCAGAGCCAAGTCCCACTGTGGAATAAAGCGCAAGCTCCATCGCTGCAGTTTCAGAACGTTTTTGATTAAAGATCGAGAATGAGTCTGAACGAAATGATCTTCTGGTTGTGGTTGCCTGAGCTTGATTGACCACACCGTTTTTAAGCGTCTCTACCCAGAAGTTCTCGAAAGATCCAGATCCTGAAGCTTTTGGATAAACATTGGTTTTCCAATAATCCCTGAGATACTCATACCAGTTCTCGCTTCCCAACCGACCGGGCGCTTTCTCAAGCCCCTTGGCCCATGCAATCAAGCTGTCTTGAAAAGATCTTGAATCATAAAGTGGGCGAATCGTTGGTTGCTGAACGCTAAACACACCCGTGCTCGATTCAAGGTCTCCCCAGTTTTCAAGAGCATGGTGATCAATCGCCAAGTAATCCGCGTGGTATCCGGTCTCGTCTTTACGATCACCGGTGTAAATCACCACTGGAACCTTAGAGAGTGACTCTTTGAAGCCAGAAGATTCAGGCAAAGAGTAGCAAGGGTTCACGCCATGGATAATTAATGTTTGAACTTCACCGGCTTTGATCTGACTCACTAACCGAGCAACGTTTTTGTAGGAACCCTCACCCGCTGTGGTCTGCACTCCGGCTTCGATCGTGTTCCCATCGTTTCCAAGAATTGAGTTGATTAAATTCGCCGCCACTTGAATTTGAACGGCATCTTTATTCCCAGTGGATAATCCACCCGCAAGAACTAAAGACTCTCCACGATGCTTCGCTAAGCCTTTAGCGATGTGAGAAAGTGTGCCCGCCTTAAGACCAAGCTTTGATTCAACACCTTTGTACTTTCCAAGACCTGAAGTGATGGTTGAATTTGAAGTTGCGCCGGCAACCTTCATTTCACTGTTGAGTTCATTCGCTAAACCCATCAAGAAATCAAGAGTGTGACTTGGACGAATTCGGAATCTCTCATCTGCGTTTGTGCCGGTGAGACTCATTAAAGATTCAACGACAACAAGTTTGCTCATCTCACCATTTGGTTTTCGGCCTTGAGCAAATTGTCTTTGGAAGGCGACCGGAGTCAGCCATGTCCCTAGAAAATCATTATTTACCGCTAAAATATATTTGGCTTTATCAATGCGGTATTGAGGAATTACGGCTTCACCATAAGACAGTCGCTGACCCTCGCGAACCGCCTGATAATCGAGTTCATCAAAGGTGTACACATCCGCATTTGTTTGTGCCGCAAAAGACTTAACTAGATCTCTCGTTGAGGGCGATCCCAAGGTGTTTGAGAGAATCGCGACTTTACCTTTTTTAAGTTGCTCAACGATTTCGGTGTCTAAAGTGTCCCAACCAATTCCAACAGTTTCATGATTGGTCTTCTTTTCATTCTGAAGATTTTTCTTCGGACCTTCGAGGCGATCTGGATCATAAAGTTTTAAGATATGAGCATGAGCGCGTGCGGACATCCCCCCTCGAGTGGCAGGGTGCTCTGGATTTCCTTCAATTTTAATTGGGCGTCCATCGCGAGTCTGCACCACGATTCCAAAAGCCTCAGAGCCATCAAAGTAAGAAGAGGCATAATAATTTGGAATCCCGTGAATCACTTCTTCAGGCTTCTTTGCGTAAGGAATGATTTTTTGAGCAGGACGTCTGACACAACCAAATGTTGTCAGCGCAAGACTTGCTCCCATAATTTTTAGGAACTCACGTCTTGCCCATCCATCTTTTCCATCTTCTGCGCTCAATGGACTTGAGAGGAACTCATTCTCAGCAAGTTTTAAAAACTCAGGGTCTTTTGTCCACTGATCAAGGCTCATCCAATATTTGGGCTGAGGTTTTAAGTCATTGATGTTTTCCATGATTCCTCGCTTTTAATAATGACAGGTGCTGCAGTTAACAGGAGCGTTGTTTTCAGGTTCGCGGTGACAGTTCACACACCATCCCATGGACATGCTTTGATACTGATAAACCACAGACATATTTTCGACAGGACCGTGACAGGTGTTGCAATCCTTGCCCGCTTTAATGTGAGGGGCGTGATTAAATTTTACGTGATCAGGAAGAAGATGCACCTTTTGCCACGCAATACTTTCGCCACTGTTGTAAGCCTCGGTGAGTTTTTGAATAAGTGGACTGTCCGTCTTAACGACCAAGTGACAGTTCATACAAACATTCAAACTTGGAATCGATGCGTGACGAGATTGCTCAACGCTGGTGTGACAGTATTTGCAGTCCATCTTATAGGTGCCCGCATGAGTGTCATGGGGGAAGGCAATTGGTTGATCAGGCATGTAGCCCTGATTGTAACCAATAACCACTTTATTCGTGGAGATCGCATAAACAAATGCAGAGAGGCCACCCACAAGAGCCAGCACCACACCTAATCCAACAATTTTTTTTGCCATAATTCGGGACCTTTAACAGTTCTCATTAAGTTTTCAATGTGTCTTCATTTGTAAAACCAAACGAAACTCGTGTCATTTAAAATTAGGGAGAGTTTCTGCGACCATAACGCACCGTTGTCACATAGGTCACATACAAAATATGAAGCACAACAAAGGCCGTCACATACTCAACTCCGCCCGCTCCAAATCCATAAGAGTGAAGACCCGCTCCGAGAACGAAATTCACTCCGTACCAGGCCATGATCACCAACGAAAAACTTAAGACTGCGGACACGGCCATTCCGAACTGGCGCACCCAACCGGTCAGTCTTCCATGAAGAATTGCTAAATAACCAAGCAATGCAATTAAGGCCCATGTTTCTTTTGGATCCCATCCCCAAAACCGGCCCCATGAATAATCCGCCCA
>FLYM01005558.1_pt1 | contig 11155 bp, 8 predicted proteins | sample 1122581 | NCBI WGS metagenome assembly FLYM01 (sample SAMEA4346789, study PRJEB14843) | hot springs metagenome | biome: Terrestrial Biome; feature: Habitat; material: Sediment | place: India | collected 2012-06-12 | depth 1760 m
CGTCCGACCGCCCCGCCGGGGCCGCTGCCGGGCGGGCTCACCCCGCTGGACGCGCCGACGCAGCGACCGGGTGAGCCGCTCACCGCCGGACTGCCGGTAGGACCGGGCACCGGCCCGGAGGCCAACCCGTTCTCGCAGGTCGGCTCGGCCGACGACGCGGTGCTGGCCATCCGCGCGGCCTACGCCGCCTACCCCAGCGAGGAGCTGCGGATGGTCCTCGAGCGGATCGACAGGCAGCAGTGACGCGCGGTACAACTGCCGCATGGCAGGCGGGCGCAACCAGGGGCCACTGCACCACATCGTCGTGTGGGGTGCGGGGTTCTTCGCTGTCACGTTCCTGGCGGTCGTATGGGGGTCGATCTTCCTGGACCTGTTCGACTTCTGACCTGGTGGCGTCGTGACGACGCCCACCGAGATGGCCGCGCAGGTCGCCGCCCGGCGCGAGCGGTACGCCCAGCTCCGTCAGATCACCGCTGAGCAGGCGGGCAACATCGCGGCGCTGGCCCGCGAGAACCCGTCGCTGTCGCCTGGGGTGCTCTACGCGGCGGGGCGCGGTGGCGTGCAGCCCGGAACGCCCGCGGCGCAGCGGCTGTCGCAGGCCGACCTGCAGGTCAAGGCCGAGAAGGGCAACATCTTCCAGCGAGCGATCAGCGCCGGCTACAAGACCGTCAAGGTGGTCGGCGGCGCTGCCCTGCCCGACATCGTCGGCGACACCGTCAGCGGCGTCGCTCCGGTCCTCAAGGGGGTGTCGCGCGGTGCGACGATGGGTCCGCTGGCTGTCCCGCAGGCGTTCCAGGGTCTGATCCGCTCCGGGCGCTCCGATGACGGCAACTTCGGGGTGTCCGACCTGTTCGACCCGAGCGACTGGCGCAGCGCCATCGGGCAGACCGACCTGGCCGCCGGGCACCGGCAGATCCAGCAGAGCGGTGGCTACGCAGGGCTGGTGACCGGCTCCACCGACGTCGACTTCGGGTCGGGCTTCTTCGTCGGCGGCGAGGTCGCCCGCGACGCCGGGGCGTTCAAGCAGGCGTCGACGGACGAGCGGATCGGCGGCAAGCTCCCCACCTACGGCCGGCTGCTGGCCAACGAGGTTGGCCTCGAGCCCGGCAACACCGCCTACAACATCGTGTCCGGCTTGGCCGACATGACCGTGGAGCTCGGCTTCGACCCGCTGTCCTACTCGAGCGCGGTGACCAAGCCGCTGCAGGCGCGGCGCCTGTTCGCCGGCGATGCAAGCAAGGGCTTCGACGCCGCCGGCACCGCAGCGCGGGTCGAGGACTCGCTGGTCGACGCCGCCAAGGCGCGACCGGGCGTCAACGTCGAGGGCCTGGACCGCGAGACGCTGCTGGCGCAGATGGGCGCGGTCGACGGGATCCGCAAGACCGTCGAGTCCGACCGCGTGCTTGAGTGGCTGACGGCGTCCCGGCAGGGGCAGGATCTCGTCGCCGTGCTGAGCAAGGAGACCGACTTCGGCAAGCTCTACGACGCCACGAAGGGCAAGATCGACCCGCAGACGCTGCTGGCGCTCACCCAGCGCGAGATGACCGGCGACGAGGTCATCGCCATCCTGGGTCCGAAGCTGGGCCGCACCGCCCGCACCGACCAGAAGTTCGGCGTGGACGCGGTCGCCAAGGCAGACGCCGGTCTGGCTGGCGGCGTGTCCGGGCTCGGCACGCTGGCCACAGCGACGTTCAAGCGCAAGGCCCGCGACGTGCGGGTCTTCGGCACGGTGCCCGAGCGCGTGCTGCCCAAGAACGACCTGGACGAGACCCTTGAGAACGCCAGCGCCTTCATGCGCAACGCCTTCATCTCAGGCCCCGAGCGCAGCGAGATCCTGCGCCGCTTCGCCGAGGTCAACGGCGGCGAGGGCATGTACGACGTCACCCGCGAGATGATGGCGCTGGGTGCGCGGCAGGCCACCGAGCGGTTCGGCATCCCCCGCGAGCGCGCCACCGAGCTGTTCAAGATCTACGAGAACGCCGAGGCCGGCCGCCGCAAGTTCTGGATGGAGCAGGTCGTCCACAACGGCGAGAAGGCGTGGGTCAAGCGCGCCTTCAACGTCACCGACGAGTACCTGGACGACGGCACGGTCCGCGACCTGCCCCACCTGGCCAGCCAGTTCCTCGACAGCAACATCCCGCTGCCGGACCCTCGCGCGATCCGGGCCGAGATGAGCCGCTTCCGGCATGTCCTGGCCAACCCGGCGATCAAGGTGCCGACGTCGGCGCTGCAGCAAATCAGCGACAACATCTTCAAGCCGCTGGTGCTGCTGCGCCCGGCCTACATCACCCGCAACCAGATAGATGAGCAGTTCCGTCCGGCCGGCGCGGGCCTCAACTCGATGATGAGCCACCCCGTGCAGTACCTGCACTGGCTGATGAGCGACCAGGCGGGCGTCGGCCGCGTGCTGGCCAAGGGGGGCTTCACCGCCCGCGGCCAGGTCGACGCATCCGGCGCCTTCTTCGATGAGAACGCGGCGAACATCCGGGCCACGAAGGAGGCGTGGCAGAACGCCAAGCGGTCCGGCGACGTCAGGGCTGTTGAGGAGGCGCGTGCCGCCTACGAGGCGGCCAAGGGCGCCATCCAGTCGATCACGCCCTTCACTGACGAGGTCAGCGAGTTCGCCCGCGCGCAGACCGGCGGCCTGGGCAATTGGCGCAACCGTGCGTACAGCAGCTACAACGGCGACGACCTCTACCAAAAGGCCAGCCCCACCTACGCCCGCGCGATGGGCGAGGGGCTGCACCGCATCTTCAACGACCCGGTCGCCAAGCGGATCGCCCGCGGCGACGACCTCGAGGAGGTCAAGGCCGCGTTCTGGCAGGGGCCGCTGCAGAAGTTCCGCACCGATCTGTCCAGGCAGGGCGAGCGCATGGCCTATCTCGAGGACGAGCTCGGCGCGGCGCAGTACATCGAGGACACCGCGGCCTACATCAAGTCCTTCACCGGCGACTCGGTCGACCTGCGGCAGGCCGCTGCGACCGGGCGCATCGGCGATGTCCCGCTGACCCGCGGCGACACGCTTGAGGTGACGCCGCAGGCGCTTGAGCGGCTCGACATCCTCAAGAACACCGAGGGCTTCCAGGGGCCGGACGCGGTCATCGGCTCCACGCTGCTCAAGGGCGGCGGCGAGCAGACCAGCCGCTACAGCGCCGCGGTCGACTGGATGTTCTACCAGCTCAACGACCGCCCGGTGCGCTACCTGTCCAAGAGCCCGGCCTTCCGGCAGCGGTACTACCAGCGCCTCGAGAACCTGATCGGCTTCGTGGACGACGCCACGGCCGACCGGATCATCGCCGGCGCCAAGGACGCCAACCTCAAGGCCAAGGACATCAAGCGGCTGACGTCCAAGCGGCGCCCCGGCGGGTCCATGACCTTCGAGGAGGCCGACCTCGTCGCCAAGGCCGACGCGCTCGAGTTCGTGCGAGACCTGTTCTACGACCTGCACCACCGCGGACAGTTCTTCGACGTGACCCGGCTGATGTTCCCCTTCGGCGAGGTGTTCCTCGACAGCGCCAAGAAGTACAGCCAGCTCACCGCCAACAACCCGGTGCTGCCCTACCGCCTCGGCCAGGTCATCCAGGGATCGCGGGACGCCGACACCGACGGCGACGGGCAGGGCTTCTTCTACACCGACGAACAGACCGGCGAGGAGATGTTCGCCTTCCCCGGCAGCGAGACCCTGCTCGCCGCGCTCGGTCAGCAGGGCGCCGGCCAGCTCCGCGCCCCGGTGCAGAACCTCAACATCCTCGGCACCACCGTCGTGCCCGGCTTCGGCCCGGCCGTGCAGATCGCCGCCGCGGCGATGCTCCCCGACGAGGCCGACTTCAACGCGGTGCAGGAGTTCTTCTCGCCCTACGGCGAGCGGACGCTGCAAGGCGGCGCGCTCGAGTCGTTCTTCCCGTCGTGGTTCCAGAAGGCGCTCGTCGGCATGGGCGTCGACCAGCTCACCACGCCGAAGCAGCAGCGCCAGTTCGTGCAGGCCAAGAAGGACTGGATGGGCTACCTGGCCTCGACCGGCCAGTACAACCTGCAGGAGTCGGCCGACATCCAGCGCCTCACCGACGACGCGCACGTCAAGGCGCGCACCACGTTCTTCATCCGCGGCCTGGCGCAGTCCATCGCCCCGTCGCCGCCCAGCCCGGAGTTTGTGGCCTACGACAAGGGCGGCAAGCTGCAGACGCAGTTCCGGCTGGCCGAGGAGTACCGCCGCATCCAGAAGGAGCAGGAGGAGGCCGGCACCCCGGAGGCCACCGACCGCATCTTCATCGAGACCTTCGGCGAGCAGGCGGTGCTGGCGGTCATCCCGAACACCAAGGCCGCCGACGACCGCTCGCCCATCCCGCCGAACCGCGAGGCGCTCGAGTTCTGGCAGGCCAACAAGGGCGCCGCAAGCCGCTTCCCGACGGTGTTCGGGATGTTCGCGCCCGACCCCGAGGGGGCCGAGTTCGACTGGGTCGCCTACAACCGCCAGATCGAGAACGGCGAGCGCGTCGTGGTCACCCCCGAGGAGGCGGTCAAGCGGGCCAACCAGAAGGTCGCCCGCATGATCTACGACAACGCCAAGCAGGCCGCCGGCGACAAGCCGACCAAGGAGCAGAAGGAGGCGCTGAGCACGCTCAAGGGGATGCTCGCCGAGGACTTCCCCGGCTACAGCGCTTCGTTCAGCAACGACACGCCGGCGCTGATCGAGGATCTCAAGCGAGCCGCGAAGGATCCGCAGCTCGGCAGCACTCCCGCGGGGCAGGGTCTGGCGATCTGGCTGCAGGCCCGTGATGCCGCCGAGGCCGGTGCGCAGGCCCGCTTCGGTGTCGGGTGGCGGCAGAGCGACAAGGCCCGCCCGATCCGTGACGCCATGCGCGCGCTGGCCGACGAGCTCGCCGCCGACTTCCCCGGCTTCTCCAACATCTACGAGCGCGCCCTCGAGCGCGAGATGGCGAGGGACACCTGATGGCTGCCGACCCCGGCAAGTACGACGCCCTCATTGCGGCCATCTCGGGCTCCGGTGCCAGCCAGCAGTCCACGGTGCTCGGCGGAGGTCCGGCCCGGGTCGCCGGCACGACGTCCATCCGCCAGGCCGAGCGAGGGCGCGGCCCACTGACCAAGGCCGACCCGGCGACCGGCTTCCAGTATCCGATCTCGGGCCTGGGCACCGGCAAGGACGGCTACACCGAGGAGGACGTCACCAAGCTCTTGCGGTCGATGCCGCCTGAGCGCATCGCGCAGATCCAGCGCCAGATGCAGATGTCTGGCCTGCTGCCGAAGAACCACAGCGCGCGCGGCTTCGTGGACGCCGCGACGCGCAACGGTTTCGCCGAGGTGCTCGAGATGAGTAACAGCCGCGGCTCGACCTACGCCTCGACGCTGCAGACCCTGGCCAGCGGCGCCGAGACGGTCGAGGATCTGCGCAAGGCCTCGGCGCGGCGCATGGCCGAGCTGGCGCAGTCGACCCGGCTCAACACCTACGAGCGGTCCGACCCGGCCAGCGTGCGCCTCACCGCCGAGCAGGCCTTCGCGCAGGCGCTGGGCCGCAAGCCCAAGCCTGACGAGATGGAGCGGTTCGTCACCGGCTTCCTCGGCCAAGAGCGGGCGGTGCAGTCCACCGTGTTCGCGGCGCAGGACTCGCTGGCCGCTGCCGACCGCTCGCGGTCCCTCGAGGCTGCGGACCTGCAGGACGCCGCGAGCGCCCCTGCCATCCAGCCCGCCGGCGGCAACAGCGAGGCGCAGGTGTTGATGGCCCGCCTGCAGCAGATGGTCAAGGACGCGCCGGGCAAGATCACCCTCGGTCCGACGACGCGCGACCTAGCCACGCAGAAGCGGCTCTACGCCGCCTACAAGGCTGGCAAGGGTCCGCAGGCCGCGAAGCCCGGCACCTCCAAGCACGGCGACGGTCGCGCCAACGACCTCAAGTACGAGAACGACAAGGTGCGGCAGTGGGCGTTGGCCAACGCGCACAAGTACGGCCTCGCCTTCCCGATCTACAACCCGAAGCTGCCGCGCAACAGGGACGAGTCCTGGCACATCGAGGTCAAGAAGGGGACGCTGCCGCCCGGCCACAGTCAGGGCGACGGGCACAACCACGGTGCGCCGGCCTCTGGCAGCGGGATGCCGCCGATCTCGCAGGACGTGACCTCGCAGCGGGTCGACGCCGGCGCCCAGGCGCTCGAGTTCGCCCGCACACAGAACCCCATCGAGAGCGCCGCCTTCGACGTGGGCGGCCAGTTCAACTCCTTCGTCAACATCCTGCAGCGCGGCTTCGGAGGCTGAGATGACCACCCCCGCACCCCAGGACGTGGACGCCGAAGTCCGCAGGATGTTCGGCGAGGTCGCCGCGTTCCTGTCCCACCCCGAGCTCGGCCCGGTGCTGCGCAAGGCGGCGCAGGAAGGCTGGGACTCGAGTCGACTGTTCGGTGCGCTGCAGCAGACGAAGTGGTGGCAGAGCACGCCGGACCCGGCGCGCAAGTACCTCATCGTCAAGACGCTCGACCCGGCCACCGCACAGCGGCAGGTCGCCGAGCAGCAGCAGGCCATTCTGGATCTGGCCCGCTCCGAGGGCATCACGCTGTCGCCGCAGGTGCTGCAGTCCTTCGCCCAGGAGGCGGTGCAGCAGGGCTACAGCCAGAGCGAGATCCGCGAGCGGCTGTACAAGCGCCCTGGCGAGGGCGGCATGTCGATGCCGGTCAGCCAGCAGTACGGCTACCTGGCTGCCTACCTCAACGACGCCGAGGTGGGGCCGCTGCTGCAGCAGGGCGCGCGGGAGGGCTGGACCGAGCGGCGCCTCGAGGCCGAGCTGCAGAAGACGAGCTTCTGGCGCAGCACGACCGAGTCGGTGCGCCGCTTCACCGCGCTCGAGCAGCAGGACCCGATGCGGGCGCGGCAGGTCATCGACCAGGCCCGCGCGTCCATCGCCACGATGGCGCAGGGCATCGGCGCGAACCTCGACGGCGAGCGGCTCAACACCATCGCCCGCAACAGCGTGGCCTACGGCTGGAACGAGTCGCAGCTCCGCGCGGCGGTGACGGCCGAGTTCGACTACACCGGCGTCGAGGGCGGTGAGGCGGGCGCCTCGGCCCGGCAGATCAAGGAGCTGGCCGCGCAGTACCTCGTGCCGCTGGGTGAGCAGGTCATCGACCGCTGGACCGAGCAGATCGTCAAGGGCGGCACGGACCTCGAGGGCTTCCGGTCCTACCTCGTGGAGCAGGCCAAGAGCCTGTTCCCCGGCATGGCCGCTGCACTGGACAAGGGCGTCACGGTGGCGCAGTACGCCGATCCGTACCGCCAGGTCGCCGCGCGTGAGCTCGAGGTCAGCCCGGACTCCATCGACCTCACCGAGCCGCGCTACCGCAAGATGCTCGACCAGATGGACAGCAAGGGCAACCGCGTGGCGATGACGCTGAGTCAGGCCAGCGAGTACCTGCGCACGCAGCCCGAGTGGCAGCAGACTCGCGGTGCGAACGAGAAGGCCGCGTCGCTGACCGAGAACATCCTTCGGTCCTTCGGGAAGGTGGGCTGACATGGCCGAGACCGCAGAGCAGCGCATCCAGCGCCTCGTGCAGGAGGTGCTGTCCGGGCAGCGCACGATGGAGTCGGTCCGGCAGTCGGTCGACCGCCTCGCCGGCCGCGAGCCCGGCAACTACTCGGGCGTGGACGACAGCGCGTGGCTCGGCGACCCGGCGAGGCTGGCGCAGCGCATCACCTCGATCTTCGCCAACCGCGGCGTGCCGGTCGCCACCGCCAGCCAGGGCACCAGCCCCTACAACGAGACACCTGAGCAGCGCGTGGCGCGCATCGTGCAGGAGGTCCGGTCCGGCCAGCGCACCCTGGCCGACGTCCGCGCCAGCATCGACCGTCTCGCCGGTGCGCCGGTCGGCGACTACTCGGGCATCGATGACAGCGCGTGGATGGGTGACGACGCGAAGCTCGCCGAGCGCATCACGTCGATCTTCGCCAACCGCGGCGTGCCGCTCAGCGTCACCCCGCCGTCGGTGCCGCCGGTGGCGCGGCCGGTCCTGCCGGACGGACCGATGCCGGCACAGCCCGGCCCGCCCGCGGGCCTGCCGCCAGTGGCGCAGCCGGACGTGCCGGTCCTGGACCGTGAGGCCGAGCAGCAGGCGCAGCGCGACCGCGATGCCTATGCGCGGCTGAACGCCACGCTCAACGAGTACGGCCTCGGCACGCTCGGTCAGAGCGTGCAGCGCTGGCTGATCGAGGGGCTGAGCGAGGCCGAGATCGTGCAGCGGATGCGCGACACGGACGAGTTCCGCACCCGCTTCCCGGCCATCGAGGCGCGCAAGAAGGCGGGGCTGCCGGCCATCTCGCCCGGCGAGTACGTGGCCTACGAGCGCAACGCCGCGCAGGTGATGCGGGCTGCCGGCCTGCCGCCGGGCTTCTACGACAGCCCCGAGGACTTCACGCGCTTCATCACCAACGACCTGTCGCTGTCCGAGCTGGGCGGCCGGGTCACGCTCGCAGCCAATGCCGCGTTCAACGCGCCGCAGGAGGTCCGTGACGCGCTGGCGCAGTGGGGTGTCGGGCCTGGCGAGCTGACTGCCTACTGGCTCGACCCGGACAAGGCGCAGCCGCTGCTCGAGCGTCGCTACGCCGCGGCGCAGCTCGCCGGCACGGCGCAGCGGACCAACTACGGCTCGCTGACCGAGGACACCGCCTCGCGGCTGGCCTCGGTGGGCGTGTCCGATGAGCAGGCGCAGCAGGGCTTCGGCCAGCTCGTGGAGCGCAAGGAGCTGTTCCAGTCGCTCGACCGCACCGAGGACACCATCGACCAGGGCGCGCAGCTCGGCGCGATGTTCGAGGGCAACTCGGCGGCTCGGCGTCGAATCGAGCAGCGTGCCCGCAAGCGGGCCGCCACCTTCGAGGGGCGCGGCGGCTTCGCGTCCTCGCAGCAGGGCCTCGTGGGCCTCGGCGACGCGCAGTAGTACTGGCTCTAGCGGTCCTTCGGCGGCGCCGGCCATGAGGCGCCACATAGACAGCCGTGCGTCGGCCAGTTGTGGTCCGGCACCAAGACGCAGGTGTGCTCACCCAGCGTTGACCCGCAGGGAGGCCCGGTTACCTTGCCCGCGCGCCGTCGAGCGGCGTCGGCTCTCGCCCTGTCGTGCTGGCGTGTGGCCCTCATGCGGCCACGCCGGCGAAGAAGTGGTGGCACGAGGTGCAGGGCTGCCGTCGCACGCTGCGTGGGCGGTAAGGCCCGGCCTCCTGCCGTTGGGCGACCTCGCCGGTGCTACGCCTTCTTGGCACTGGACAGCCCCAGGACTCGTCGGAGCACGCTGTTCGGCGTGTCTCGAAGCGGCACGGCGCGCTTCATCAGCTCGCCGTAGACCTCGCGGTCGATGCGGATCACCTTGTCTGCGTTCACAGGGTGACGATGTAACGCTTGGCTGTTCATGTCAAGTGCATGCACCGTCATGCATGATGCAAGTGCTGGAAGTGGGCGAGCTGCCTCGTTGTGGCCCCACCGGTACCGCCGAGGAGCCCGACCACCTCGGAGAACGGGTGCAGCAGGTCGCAGGGCAGGTGCCGGAAAGTCGGCCGGAACCACACCTGTCGCAAGGCGCAAGGCCAGCCGACTCCTCCACGCCACAACCTCCGGTGGCGGCGCGTACAGGACAGGGAGAACCCCCATGACCGAGCCCTACGGCTACGACGACGAGAACGACACCGACGACAACGACTCCGAAGGCCACGTCACACTCAAGCGTTCGCAGATCAGGGCGATGGAGCGCGACGCCAAGCAGGCCCGCAAGGCGCAGGAGGAGCTCGCAGAGGCACGACGCGAGATCGCCTTCGCCAAGGCGGGTGTGGGTGACCTGACCGAGCGGCAGCGCAAGGCCTTGTTCGCCAGCATCGACGGTGACATCACCGCCGATGCGGTGCGCGAGGCGGCGCTCGACCTCGGCTTCTCGTCCCCGCCTGCCGACTCCCCGCAGGACAGGGAGCGGCAGCAGATGGAGCAGATGTCGAAGGCGTCGGCCGGCGCGCAGGACCCTGACAGCGAGGACAGCATCGCCCGCCTCCACCGCGCAGACCGCGAGGGTGGCCGCGAGGCAGTCCTGGCCGAGATCCAGCGAAGCGGCATCGCTCAGATCGTGCAGTAGGCGCGGAGGTCACCTCACCTCACCCTGATGGGAACCCGCCATGCCTGACGTGTACACCACCACTGGCAGCGTCGGTTACGACACCGCTGCCTACGACCTGCTCCTGCGGTACCCCTTCCGCGACGAGCTCTACTTCGACCGGTGGGCCGACGTGAAGTCGGTCAACTTCACCCACCGCGGCTCGAGCATCACCTTCTTCTCGCAGAACGACCTCGCCGTGGCGGCGACGCCGCTGACCGAGGACGTCGACGTCAGCGCCGTGCCGCTGTCGAACAACACCGTCACCGTCACCCCGCAGGAGTACGGCAACGCGGTCGTCACCACGGCCAAGCTGCAGGCCACGTCGATGTTCGACGTGGACGCCGCCGCGGCCAACGTGCTCGGCTACAACGCCGGTGTCTCCATCGACACGGTCGCCCGTAACACCTTCGCGGCCGGCACGAACGTGTCCTACGGCGGCACGGCGACCAGCCGCGCCACCGTCGCAGCGGCGGGCATCATCACCTCGGACCACTTCCGGCGCGCCTACACCGAGCTGTCCGAGGCCAACGTCCCGACCTTCGACGGCTACTACGTGGCGATGCTGTCGCCTCGTCAGGCCTACGACCTCAAGCGTGAGACCGGCGAGCTCGGCTGGCGCGGCCCGGAGGTCTACTCCAACCGCACCGGCGGCATCGCCAACGGCGAGATCGGTCTCTACGAGGGCTTCCGCGTCGTGGTGTCCCCGCGCACCCCGGTGTTCGTGGACGCCGGCGCTGGCAGCACGGTCGACGTCTACCGCGCCCTGTTCATGGGCCGGGAGGCCATCGCCAAGGCCACCTACAACGGCGGTGGCTACGGCGCCGAGCCGGTGTCGGTCCTCGGCCCGGTGACCGACAAGCTGCGCCGCTTCCAGCCGCTGGGCTGGAAGCACGCGGTCGGCTACGCGGCCTTCCGGCCCGAGGCCATGCGCGCGGTCGAGACCTCGTCGTCCATCGGCGCCAACACCTGACCCTGACCTCGCGGGCGGTGCTGCCTTCCACGCAGCACCGCCCGCCTGGCCAGCC
>FLYM01022978.1_pt1 | contig 11098 bp, 12 predicted proteins | sample 1122581 | NCBI WGS metagenome assembly FLYM01 (sample SAMEA4346789, study PRJEB14843) | hot springs metagenome | biome: Terrestrial Biome; feature: Habitat; material: Sediment | place: India | collected 2012-06-12 | depth 1760 m
CTGGACGGGCGGAAGGCCAGCAGCGCCGCATTGGCCGCCTGCGCCACCGCCCACAGCGACAGGGCGGTCGTCCGCTCCTTGCGCGACGGCGCGTTCCAGACGCGAAGGGCCGAGAGCGTCGTGGCGGAGAACACCGCCGGGATCAGCAGGCCGAGGGAGCCGCGCGGTCGCTCGGTGACCGGGCCCTCACGCCGCAGCGCCTGTGCCCGGCTGCGTCGGCGCGGCTCTACGACGCCCTTGGCCAGAGCGGCGGAGGCCAAGGCGAACCCGACCGTCAGCGCCAGACCGAGCGCGACGTGGTGCGCCGGGCGGTCTCCCGCGTTCAGGAACTCCGCCGCGCCGTCCAGCGCCTGGTCCAGGGTGTCTTCGACGCTCATGCGGGGCCTCCTCGGTTGACGGAGGGAAAAGCCCGCGACCGCGCCGGCGGTTCCGCTCAGCCCGCGCCCATGAAGGGCAGGGCGCGCAGGGCATAGGCGACCGCGGCCACCGCTCCGGCCGATGCGAGGGAGAGCCCGAGGAACCAGGCCAGCCTTCGCCACAAGGGCGGGGGCGGCGTCCCCGGCTCGGCGGGAGGCCGGGGTCTAATGATAGCCGCTCTCCGCATCGACCTTTCCCCGGAAGACCCAGTAGACCCAGGCCGTGTAGGCCAGGATCATGGGGATGATCACGACCGCGCCGACGAGCATGAGCCCCAGGGCGTTGTCGGGCGCCGCCCCCTGCCGGAAGTCGATCGCATAGGGCACGACGTAGGGCATGAAGCCGACCGCCAATCCCAGGTAGCCTGACAGAAACACCACCAGCGCGCCGACGAACGGTCTCACGTGCGAGCCGCGCCTCAGGCCCGCAAAGACCAGTCCCAGACCGACGAGGCCCAGCCCCGGGATGGCCAGGCGCGGCGCCAGCATGTCCCAGCGGATCTGCATCTCCGCCACGTCGACGCCCCAGCGCAGGCCGACGCGGTGATGCACCAGCAGGGTTGCGACGCTGACGAGGACCAGCAGGACGGCGGTCGCCGCCGCCGACCATCGCGCCCAGCGGCGGGCGTCGCCGTGCAGGTCGTCCTTCGTCTTGAGCATCAGCCACGTCGCGCCCAGAAGGGCGTATCCCGCGGTCAGGCCGCATGCGACCAGCAGGGTGTAGGGCGTCAGCCAGTCGAACTGGCCGCCGGCGAACCGGTCGTCGATCACGGTCACGCCCTGGATGAAGCCGCCCAGGATCAGCCCTTGCGCGAAGGTGGTCAGCATCGAGCCGCCGGCGAACATCCGCGTCCAGAAGGCCCGGCCCCGCCTGCGCGCCCGAAAGCGGAACTCGAACGCCACGCCCCTCAGGATCAGCCCGCCCAGCATCAGCAGCACCGGCAGGTAAAGCGCGGGCATCAGGATCGAGTAGGCCAGCGGGAAGGCCGCCAGCAGTCCCCCGCCGCCCAGCACCAGCCAGGTCTCGTTGCCGTCCCACACCGGGGCGACGGTGTTCATCATCACGTCCCGGTCCTCCTTGGACCGCGCGAACGGAAACAGGATGCCGATGCCCAGATCGAACCCGTCCAGCAGGACGTAGAGCAGCACGGCCACCGCCAGCAGCCCGGCCCAGATCAGCGGAAGGTCCGGGCTCATGACGGGTCTCCCGGCGCGTCTTCGGGGGCCTTGGCCAGGGCCCAGCCCGGCGGTCTGTCCTGACGCGGTTCCGGCTCGGTCACCGCCGCCACCGGCCCCTCCGCCATCAGGCGCAGGATGAACAGGGCGCCTGCGGTGAACACGATGGCATAGACGACGACGTAAGCCGTCAGCGACGTCGCCACCTGACTGGCCAGCACGGGCGACACGGCGTCCGCCGTCCGCAGCACGCCATAGACCACCCAGGGCTGGCGACCGACCTCCGTCACCATCCAACCGGCCAGCACGGCGATGAAGCCGGATGGCCCCATGGCCACCGCGAAGCGCAGGAAGGCGGGGCTCGCGAACACCTTCATCCGCAACGTGAGCCATGCGCCCCACAGGCCGAGGGCGATCATCAGCAGGCCCAGCCCCACCATGATGCGGAAACCGAAGAAGGGAATGACCGGCGGCGGCTGGTCCGCGACGGCATAGGCGTCCAGCCCCGTGATCGCCTCGTCGCGCGGCACGTTCTGGACGACGTTGCCCAGCCCGGGGATCGCGACCTCGAAATGATTGTCCTGAACGCGCCGGTCGGGGATCCCGAACAGGATCAGCGGCTGATCCGGACGGGTCTCCCAGTAGCCCTCGATGGCGGCCAGTTTGGACGGCTGATGCTCGTGAGCCACCTCGCCCGACCAGTGGCCGACCACAAGCTGCAGCGGGGCGACGACGGCCAGCAGGCCTATGGCCATGACGAGCCCGACACGGCTCTCCACGACCCCCGGGTGGTGCGGGTTCCGGCGGGCCTTCAGCAAGTGCCATGCGGATACGGCGCCGACCACGAGCGCCGTCGTCAGGAAGGCCGCCAGCAGCATGTGCGCCAGGCGCGACGGGAAGCTGGGATTGAAGATCACCTGCCAGAAGTCCGTCGCCACGAACCGTCCGTCTGGCAGGATTTCGAACCCGGCGGGCGTCTGCATCCAGCTGTTGGCCGACAGGATCCAGAAGGCCGAGATCGTGGTGCCGATCGCCACCAGCACGGTCGAGAGGAAGTGCAGCTTGTTGCCCACCCGGCTCCAGCCGAACAGCATGACGCCCAGGAACGACGCCTCGAGGAAGAAGGCCGTCAGCACCTCATAGGCCAGCAGCGGGCCGATGACCCCGCCGGTCAGGCGGATGAACTCCGACCAGTTGGTGCCGAACTGGTAGCTCATCACCACGCCGGACACGACGCCCATGCCGAAGCTCAGGGCGAAGATCTTGATCCAGAACAGGTACAGCGTCTTGAACGCGTCCCGCTTCGTCCACAGCCACAGCCCCTCCAGCACCGCCAGAAAGGCCGCCAGCCCGATGGTGAAGGCCGGAAACAGGATGTGGAACGCGATCGTGAACGCGAACTGCATCCGAGAGAGCAGCAGGGCGTCGAAGTCCATCAGGCGACCGCTCCGGATTTCATGGAGTGGTGAATATTTCGGACGGGCCGTCGTGGCCAGTCGGCATGGGGTCGCAGGGCGAACGCCTCACGTCCCGAACGGATCACTCGTCGTCAGAAGCGGGATCAAGATCCGCCGGATCGAACGCATAGTCCAGCAGGTCGCCGGGGGTGCACTCCAGCGCCGCGCAAAGTCGCGCCAGGGTGCGGAAGCGGATGCCCTTCACCTTGCCCGACCGGAAGAGGGACAGCTGCGTCTCCGACAGTCCGACCTCCTGGGCCAGGTCCTTGGCCTTCAGCCCCTTGCGGACGATCAGCGCGTCCAGCGTCACGCGCACGGGCATCAGATCATCTCGTCCAGCTCGGCCTGCACCCGGCCGGCCTGTTCCATGACCCGGCCCAGCAGAAACAGCGCGCCCCCGATCATGCCCAGGGTCATCCCCGCCACGTCGAAGTGCAGCCAGCCGCCGCGGCCGCCTTCCAGCACGCGGGCCAGGTTGGTCACCAGGAAGACGCTGGTCACCCCCCCGGTCCCCAACGCCAGACCCACACGTCTCAGCGCGCTGGCCAACGTCGTCTGGATCAGACGGCCACGCGCCAGCTGGCCCATCGCCCGGCCGATCGACCAGACGGCGAACAGATAGAAGACGGTCGGCGAGGCGAACAGCACGCCGTTGATCCAACCCGGCGGCGGGGCGCCGTCGCGGACGGCGATCATGGCGGGAAAGATCAGGTGGATCAGTGCCAGCAGCAGGCCCACGCTCACCACCATGAACACCGCCAGCCAGCGGAACTGGCCGCACATGGCGCGGAAACGGGTGAGGTCGGCTTGGCTCACGAGGGGCTCCGAAGCTGTCTGATCTTTAATCTTGACTTAAACGCGGTCGCTTTGCAACTTTAGCTCGGAGTTAAACAAGCGAGGCGGCTCATGGCGGCGATCGAGACACGGGGCCTGATGCGCAGGTTCGGCCGGCACACCGCCGTCGACTCCGTTTCGATGACGGTGCCGGAGCGCGCCGTCTACGGCTTCCTCGGGCGTAACGGCGCGGGCAAGACCACGACCCTCAAGATGCTGCTGGGCCTGCTGAAGCCCACGGCCGGTTCGGCGCGCGTCGGAGGCGTAGACGTCGCCGCGGACCGCATCGCCGCGGCCCGCAAGACCGGGGCACTTCTTGAGGCGCACGGCTTCTACGCCAACCTCTCGGGGCGCGAGAACCTCGACCTGACCCGCACCCTGCTGGGCCTTCCCGCCGCCGAGGTCGACCGGGTTCTGGAGGTGGTCGAGATGACGGAGAACGGCCGCCGCCGCGTCTCGGACTATTCGCTGGGCATGCGCCAGCGGCTGGGTCTGGCCCGCGCCATGCTCGGCGCGCCGCCGGTGCTGATCCTCGACGAACCGACCAACGGGCTCGACCCCGACGGCATCGCCGACATGCGCCGCTTCCTGAAGTCCCTGCCGGATCGCACCGGCGCGACCGTCCTGCTGTCGAGCCATCTGCTCAGCGAGATCGAACAGACCGCCACCCACGTCGGCATAGTGCACGAGGGGCGGCTGGTGCTGGAGGGGGAACTGGCACGGCTGAAGGCGGATCAGGCGCCGGAGATCGCCCTGCGCGTCGACGACGCCGCCAAGGCGACGCGGGTGCTGCGCGGCCACGACCTGACGGTCGTCGCGGGCGACGGCGGTCTGATCGCCCGCCTGCGACCGGGCGAGGATCACGACGCGGTCGTCGCGGCGCTCACCCGCGCGATGGTCGGCGCAGGGGTCGGCGTCTTCGCCATCGGCGCGCGCGCCCGCTCGCTGGAAGGAATCTATCGCCAGGCCTCGGCGCCCGACGCCGTGCCGGCACGCAGCAAGGAGCTCGCCTGATGCTGACCGCCCTGATCGTAGAGGCCCGCAAGCTGAACCGCTCGCTGGCCCTGCTGCTGGCCGTCGCCGCGCCCTGCCTGATCGGCGTCTTCATCTTCTTCAACATGTTGCGCGGAAAGGCGCCCATGGCATGGGAGATGTGGATGGGCAGTTCGGCCGGCATATGGGCCTTCTTCATGCTGCCCATGAGCGTGACCGCCCTGACGGCGCTGGTCGCGCACATGGAGCATGGGCCGAAGGCCTGGGATCATCTGCGCGCCCTGCCTCGACCGCGGTGGACGACCTATGCCGCCAAGGCCGCGTGCGTGCTGCTCCTCGTCGCCGCCATGAGCCTGCTCAACCTCGCCGTGACCTGGGGCGCCGTCCGGGCTGCCGCAACGATCAAACCGGTGCTCGAGCCGACCGGCGATCTCGCCCTGATGCAGCATCTCACCGTCGTGGGGCGCATGTGGCTTGCGGCGATCCTGCTGACGGCGATCCAGTTCTGGACCGCCATGCGGTTCGCCAGCTTCGTGCCCGCCCTCGCGATCGGCATCGGCGGCACCTTCTTCTCCGTCGTCGCGACGGCGGCCGAGGCGGGCGTCTTCTTCCCTTGGCAGATGCCGGTGAACATGCTGGCGACCGAGGCGTGGCGCGTGAATGTGGCCCTCGGTCTGGGCGGCGGGCTGGGGGCCCTGGTCCTGATCCTCGCCCTGAGCCACCTCAGCGCGCGGGAGGTCAGGTGACGGGGATCACTTCCCCGTCGCCGATCCGTCCGGCCCGATCTCGCCCAGCGACGACTGGATGTAGTTCGGCTCGCCCATCATCTCGATCAGCTTGAACTGGTTCTCGAGGAAGTCGATGTGCTCCTCGGTGTCCGACAGGATGTGCTGCAGGATCTCGCGGCTCACGTAGTCGCGGGCCTCCTCGAACTGGGCGATTCCGGCGATCAGGGTCTCGCGCCCGCCGCGTTCCAGCTGCAGGTCGGCGCCCAGGCATTCGACCACGGTCTCGCCGATCTTCAGCTTGTGCAGGTCCTGCAGGTTCGGCAGGCCGTCGAGAAACAGCACCCGCTTGATCAGCATGTCGGCGTGCTTCATCTCGCCGATGCTCTCGTCGTAGATCACCTTGCCGAGATGCTTCAGGCCCCAGCTTTCGAACATGCGGGCGTGCAGAAAGTACTGATTGACCGCCGTCAGCTCGTTGGTCAGCACCGCGTTGAGCGTGCGGATGATCGCGGGGTCGGCCTTCATGAGCGCTGTCCTTGATGCGGGTCGGCCGGGGAGGGCCTCGAGTCACGACAGGATAACACGCGCCCAGAGGAAGTGTTCACCTGCGAACACTTCTCATCACATTGAAAATGCGAGTGAAAGTCGGAAGCGCCTATTCCGCCGCCATGGCGTAGGCCCGACAGGTCTCGTCGATCATCTTCCGCATGTCGCATACGCACTTGGCGCACTGGGCCTGGCACTGGTGGCGAGCGAAGACGTCGCGCGGACGCGTCGCCCCGGCCTCGATGGCCTGCCGGACGTCACGCTGGCGAAGACCGTTGCAGTTGCAGACGTACACGCGGGCGAACTCGATCAAGATGCGACTGGTTCGCTTTAACAGGTTCGTTCCGACGATTGCAAGTCGTTCGCATGGGCGCGCCATCCATTCGCCACGGACTGCGGCTGAGCTTCCTCGACGGAGGGATTTCATGAAACCACTGGCGAGCCTCGCGCTCACGTTGGCGGCGGCGGTCGCCGGCGCGGCGGCAGGAGCGGCGTCGCGGGCCGATCGGGAACCTTCGCTCCCGGCCTTCGCCGACGTCGCCGACCTCGAGGGCTTCCTGCAGAGGAGGTCGGATCTGCTGGACGCTTCGGCGCGGCAGCACACCGATGAGGCGGTCGAGTTGCATATGTTCGCCTCGGAGGCCGCCGCGGCGCCGCCGGATGCCGGATACTCGGAAGACTCGTCCATCACGAACGTGCAGGAGGTCGGCGTCGACGAGGGCGGCTTGGTCAAGGCGCGGGGGGATCTCCTGGTCGTGCTGAGGCGCGGCCGTCTCTTCACCATCTCGACGGCCGACGGCGGCATGCGCGCGATCGACCGGATCGACGCCTTCCCACCGGGCGCCGACGCTCGCGGCGCCTGGTACGACGAGCTTCTGCTGGCGGGCGACCATGCCCTGGTCATCGGCTACGACTACCTGGCCGGGGCAACGGAGATCGTGCGCTTCGACCTCTCTCCCGAGGGCCGCCTCGCCTTCCGCGACGCGCACCAGATCCGGACGGCCGATTACTACTCGAGCGGCAACTTCGCCAGTCGATTGATCGGCGACCGGCTCGTCCTCTACGCGCCTCTGCCGCTGGAGGTGCGTCGGCGGAGATCTGACCGCGTCCTGGCCGAAGACGTGCTGCCCGCGATGCGGCGCTGGAGCGCGGACCGCGACGCCCCTTGGCGCACCATCGCCGGCCCCCGGGACATTCATCTCTCCGCCGCGGACCGCGCGTCGCCCCTCGGGGCCCAGGTCCTTCATGCCGTGAGGGTTTGCGACGTCGGCAGCGTGCCGCTCGACTGTCGCGCGCGCGGCGTCGTCGGCGGAGACGCGCGGACCTTCTACGCCTCGGCCGACGCCCTCTACCTGTGGGCCGCTCGCCCGGGTCCACGAGGATCGTGGCGTGCGGCGACTCCCGCGACGCTGGTGCGGCTTCCCTTGGCGGAGGGCGCTCCGCAGGCGATCGCCGCCCGGGGCATGCCCGTCGACCAGTTCTCGTTCAGGGAGCGGGCCGGGGCGCTGGAGGTTCTCGTCGCCGACGAGGGGACCGGCGATGCGATGTGGCCGGGAGGCGCGGCCGGAAGCCTGCATCTGCTGCAGCTCCCGCTCCATCGGTTCGGCGACGGATCCGGCGTCGTGCGCGATCCCGAGATGCGCCGCCTGCACGATCAGGTCGGCGAATCCTGGTCGATCCGGAACCGCTTCGTGGGCGACCATCTGCTGATCGGCGCCGACCTCGGGGAAAGGAAGAGCGTCCTTCTGGTGGCCTCACTGGACGGCCACGGCGTGACCCGGCTGGACATGACCGGCCGCATGGGGCGGATCGAGCCCGTCGGGACGGACGCCCTCGTCGTGACCGGGCACGAACATACGACCCTGAACCTGGTGGACCTGTCTGAGGAGGGGCGGATCGCAGCCAGACTGTCCGGTCTGGAAGGCGCCGAAGCGGAGTCCCGCAGTCACGGCTTCTTCTTCAGAAGCGACCCGGGCGCGGGCGGCCGGCGCGGCGCCATGGCCCTGCCGCTGATCGACTGGAGCCGGGATCCGTCCGCGGACCTGACCGAACGGGTTTCCATGATCTTCGTCCGCCGGGAAGGGGCGACTCTGACGGGCCTCGGCGCGCTGGGCGGAGCGCGGCGCAGAGGCTTCGACGACGGCTGCCGGGCATCGTGCGTGGATTGGTACGGCGATGCGCGGCCGATCTTCCTCGGAGACCGCATGTTCGCCCTTCTGGGCTACGAGCTGGTGGAAGGTCGGCTGGACGGACGGGGAGTGCATGAGGTGGCGCGGCTGGACTTTTCGCCCCCGGCCTCACGTGGGGATTGACCGCGGAGCGGGCGCGGCGCATCGGCGGATCATGTCCCGCCCCCCCGTCGCCCGTCCGGCGTGTCGCCTGTATCTCATCACCCCGTCGGCGATCGACGATCTCGAAGGGTTCGCCGACCTGCTGGAAGCGGCGCTGGACGCCGGCGACGTGGCGGCCCTGCAGATCCGCCTCAAGCCGGCTTCTGACGCGGCGATCGAGCGGGCCGTCCGGCGGCTGGGGCCGATCGCCCGGGCGCGGGGGGTGGCCGTGATCCTGAACGACCGGCCGGATCTGGCGGCCGCTTTGGGCTGCGACGGCGTCCATGTGGGTCAGGGCGACGCCCCGGTGGCGCAGGCCCGCCGGCTGATGGGGCCTCACGCCATGATCGGCGCGACCTGCCACGACAGCCGGCATCTGGCGATGGAGGCCGCGGAGGCGGGGGCCGACTACGTCGCCTTCGGCGCCTTCTTCCCCACGGCGACGAAGGAGACGACCCACCGCCCCGACCCGGAGATCCTGACCATCTGGCAGGAGACCATGGAGGTGCCCTGCGTCGCCATCGGCGGGATCACCCCGGACAACGCCGGCGATCTGGCGCGGGCGGGCGCGGACTTCGTGGCCGTCAGCGCGGCGGTCTGGAAGCATCCGGAAGGTCCGGCCGCGGCGGTTCGGGCGTTCGATCGAGCGCTGACCGGGATCGCAGGGGATCGTTAGGGAACCTGTGGTTCATTCAGGGACATCCGTCCGCCCGAGTGACCTCCCCATGCCCCTGAGCCGCGCGCTCGACCTCGCCGAACCCGCGTCCGACGCGGCGCCTTCGCGCGCGGAGGCGCCACCGGTCGCACAGGGCGCGTCGGCCTTTTTCGCCCAGCCGCTGGTGCCGATCCTGACCGCCATGGGCGTGCTGATCCTGGTGGTCGCGGCGATCAACTTCGCGCGCTCGGCAGGTCTGGTCGCGGCGCTGTGGGGCGCCGGGGGCCTGGCCGTCGCGGTGTGGCTGAGAACGTCCCGGGACCGGGCGTACGACCTGTGCCTCGGCGGCCTGCTGGCGGTCGGCATCATGGCGGGCGAGGTGCTTGCCGGAAATCCGCCGGGCCTGTCGGTCATGTTCACCGCCGCCAACATGATCGAGATCGTGGGCGCGGTGGTGCTGGTGCGCCGCTTCGCCCCGACCCTGAATCTGTCGACCGTGGACGGCGCCATCCGCTTCCTGATGGCCGGCGCGGTGCTCGCGCCCATTCCCGCGGCGGCCTTTTCGGCGATCTGGCTGACGGTCACCGCGGGCGCCGATCCCCTGACCTCCTTCCAGACCTGGTGGTTCGGTCACGCCCTGGGCCTCGCCGTCTTCGGGGCCTTCGGCGTGTCGCTGACGCGCCCTCACCTGGCCGTGCTGAAGCGGCCGTGGCGGGCCCTCGAGGCCGCCTTGCTGATGGCTCTGGTGGCGGCCGTCACGGTCGCCGTGTTCGTGATGATCCGCTCGCCCATGGGGTTCGCCATCATCCCGGTGATGATCCTGGTCGCGGCGCGTCTGCGCATTCTCGGCACGGCCGCGGCGCTGGTGATCGTCACCCTGACGGCCGTCGGCGGCGCCATGGCCGGGGTCGGCCCGTTCAGCGGACCCAACGTCGACCTGGCCGACCGGGCGCTCATGGCCCAGACCATGGTCTTCCTTGGCTGCCTGCCGATCTTCCTGATCGCGGCCTTGCTGGAGGAGCGCGACGCCCTGACCGAACGGGCCCGTCTCGGGCGCGTGCGGGCCGAGGCGGCTTCGGAAGCCAAGTCCCGCCTGCTGGCCAACGTGGCCCACGAGATCAAGAGCCCCATCGGCGGCGTGATCGGGATCGGCGACCTCTGGAAGGGCGGCCAGCTCGGGCCCGTCACCGAACAGCAGGCCGAGATGGCCGACATGATGGTGCGCACCGCGCGCCAGGTCGAGGCGCTGGCTCACGACCTGCTGGACGTCGCCCGGGCCGAAGCGGGCGCCGTGAAGGTCGACCTGCGCCCCACCGACGTGCCCGGCCTGCTGGAGGACGTCCGCCGTACGGTCGCCCTGCGCCCCGAGGCGGCCAATCTGCGCTTTGAGATGGACTGCGCCGGCGACGGTCTGGTCGCCCTGGCCGACTCCCAGCGTCTGGCCCAGGTCATCGGCAACCTGGCCAGCAATGCGGTCAAGTACGGGGCCGAGGGCGGCGTGGTGCGGTTCGCCACGCGGCGCATCCCCCGCGGCGTCCGCATCGAGGTCATCGACCGCGGTCCGGGCCTGACGCCGGAGAAGCAGGCCCAGCTGTTCGAGCCGTTCAATCGCCTGGGCCTTGAGCGGTCGGCGATCGAGGGTCACGGCATCGGCCTGGCCTTGGCCAAGCGCCTCACCGAGCTGCAGGGCGGCGTGATCGGGGTGGAGTCCACGCCGGGCGCGGGCGCGACCTTCTGGATCGAGCTGCCGGCCGCCTGACGTCCCGCTTGCCCGGGAAGGGCTAAGGGAGGAAGCTGGCGGCATGACCCGCACCGCCTTCGCCCTCTCCGCAGCCCTGTCGACGCTGGCCGCCGCCGGAGCCGTCTCGGCCCAGTCGACGCCGGACTACACCGCCGATCTGAACGCCATGCCGGCGCGTCCCGTCGCGACCGTTCCGACGCCGCAGCCGGAGAGCCGGCCGGT
>FLYM01003775.1_pt1 | contig 11085 bp, 9 predicted proteins | sample 1122581 | NCBI WGS metagenome assembly FLYM01 (sample SAMEA4346789, study PRJEB14843) | hot springs metagenome | biome: Terrestrial Biome; feature: Habitat; material: Sediment | place: India | collected 2012-06-12 | depth 1760 m
CGTTTCATCGACGAGCGCATGACGCAGGTCGTCGGGCCCGGCTGGATCCGCCAGCGCGTGCACACCGACATCGTCGCGCGCTGGCAGGCACGGCAGCAGGACGCGGAAGCCGCGCGGATGGCTCGCAAGTCCCTGCTGGACCATGCCGACTTCATGGACTACCCGCAGATCATCATTCGCAGCGACAATTGGCGGGACGTATTCCAGCCGGTATTCGCTCGAAAGGAAAACGTGTCCGAATCGTTCCATCGCTTGAAGCCCGTGCGCAACGCGACGATGCACGCAGGGCTCATCACCCAGCAGGACCTGCTGCTGATGTGCGTGGAGATCCACCGCCTCATGCGCGCGATGCGGCCGTGAGCGCTTTGCCGGGTGAGCTCTACCCCGCGGTCGCGCGCTACGGGGATATGGACATGGAGTCCTTCGAGGCCTACTACGCCCGGTGGCCCCAGGCGCTGGCGAGCCTGCCCGAGCCGATCGTGCGTGACTGGGTCTATCGCCACTGGCGATGCTTCTCTGACCGGTGGATCGGCCTGGCGCCGCATACGTGGCGCTTTGACCTCGCCGAATTCTCCAATGATGGGATCCTGGCCATCGACCATGTTGGATCGTGGATCGCGGACCTGGACGCGGAGGGCGCCGAGTACGTTGGTGACTTTCCGCGGGCGCGCACGCGACTGGGCCAGTACATGCTCACCCACGGCACCTTTCCGGTGCCGATCATCGTGGCCAAGGACGCCGGCCACCTGGAACTGCCGCGAAGCGGCGGCAAGCGCATGAAGACGCCCCTGCAATTGATCGAGGGCCATGCGCGCCTGGCCTACCTTCGAGGGATGATCCATGCGGGGCACCCGCAGCTGCAGGCGTCGCACGCCGTCTGGTTGGCACACATGCCGTGAGATATCCGCGCACTGCCGGCCGCGACGCGGCGGCCGGCATGCGGAGCGCGTGGGCGATCAGCTCGAGCGTCGGCAGATGCTGTACCACTGGCACAGCCAGGATTCCATCATGCGGATCTCGTCGAGCTGCACCTGGATGATGTCGGCGCACAGATTCACGAGCTCCGGGTGCGTCGCGCGGTCGAGGCAGACCGAAGCGCGACGGATCGCAATGCGATGGTGGCGAATCATCGACTGCATGAACTCGACCTCGTACTCGGCCGGCGGAAGCTGCGCCATCCGTTCCATACGGCGCATGTCGCCCGGCTTCATCTGCGGCTGGTAGCGGGTGCCGTACCAGCTCTGCAGCCAGCCTTGCATCTGCGCGATTTCCTGCCGCTGGGACATGCGGATGTCGGTGCACAGCTCGCGAAGCTCGGCATGCACCGCCTTGGACTCGCAGGTCGTGGCCATCATCGTCGCCATCGCATGGTGGTCGATCATGTTCTGCATGAAGTCGACCTCGTACCGGGCCGTGGCCGGCTCGGGTGCAGGCGCGGCAGCACTCGCCATGCCTGTCAGAATGAGCAGCAGCGCGAATGCCTGCCACATCAGGCGCAGTTGCGAGGTAAGGACAGTACGCATCGGATGCTCCGGTTTCGGGGGAGCGCCTTCATGTACGCGCGCCAGGGGCGAAGCTGCGTTGACGAAGTCTTGAGCAAGAGTCCGATGTTGAGCGAAGAAGGGCCGCTCCGCGATGCAGAGCGGCCGGGGGCCGTCACTTGGTGAAAGGCTCCATCTTCTCGATCTCTGCCTGCTGATTGGCCTTCATTTTCGCGCCGAGCGCCTTGAGGTCGGCATGCTTCCCATTCTGCTGCAACACGTCGATCATCTTGATCGCCGTCTTGTGGTGCATCGTCATCATCGTCGCGAAGTCCTTGTCGACATTGCCCGACATGGTCATCGGCATGGCCTTGCTCTCTTCCATGATCCGGTGGAGTTCGGCCGCGGCGGTGCCGCCCTGTGCACCCGTGCCCTGACTGTGGTCCATCCCGGCCATGCCCTCGTGACCGGTCGCAGCCGCGCCCGCAGCCGAGGCATGCGGCGCCATCTTCTTGATCTCTTCGAGCTGATCGGCCTTCATCTTGGCGCCCAGCGCCTTGAGCTCGGCGGACTGCCCGTTCTGCTGGAGCACGTCGATCATCTTGATCGCCGTCTGGTGGTGCATCGTCATCATCGACGCGAAATCCTTGTCCACGTCACCCGACATGGTCATCGGCATCGCCTCGCCTTCTTCCATGACGCGGTGCAGCTCCATCGAGCCCGGGCTCTGGGCGCCGGTGTCGGCACCCGCGGTCGCGTTCGCCGCGGGTGGGGTGGCTGCATTAGTGGGGGCAGCAGCGGTCGATGTGTCGGCCGCCGGCGCCTTCGCGTTGTCGGACTTGGCGCATCCGGTGGCGACGAGAGCGAGCGCCGTGCCGAGTGCGATCGAAACGGCGACGTTGAGAGGCTTCCGAGTGTTCATTGCGAACTCCATGCACGTGGGGGGAAGCCTGCATAGGTGCCACGGCGGCAATCGACACGCAGTGAGGAATCCCGCTGGCTCGCCGCACCGATCCCCGGGCAACCGAACGATGGACGGGGCGCGTGTGAAGTCGTGACCCAACTCAAGACTTTTCTCGCCCAGACGTTGATCTCGATCAATGCAAGGACGCGAAAACGTCGTACCCTCATTGCACGATGATCCGTCGCACCGCCCGTATGCCCGCGCGCCACCGCAGCCTGATGCTGTTGGTGATGCTGGTGTTCGTCTGGTGCCAGGCGGTCGCGACCGCCCACGCCTCGGCAAGTGCGTTCGCCACCGTGGCGGGTACATCGACGCCCATGGAGGCGATGCCGGGCTGCGACGGCATGCCAGCCGACGCGGACCTGGGGGGCACCGACTGCCCCGCCGAGGATGCAACCTCCGACGGCGCCAAGTTGCCTGTGTTCCTCCCGCTCCCCGCGCAGGCGTATGCGCTCGTGCACGTACACCGCACCGCGCCTGCCGCGCTGGCGCGATACGCGATGCCGCAGGGCAGGGCACCACCCCGACCTCGGCTGTGCTGCTGGTTGATCTGAGTCACCCCGATCGCTGATGCCCGGCGCCGTCACCGTGCGTGACGGTCCGATCTCGTGATTGGAGTGCTCCCATGCCTACGTGTTTCTGGCCGCGCCCGCAGCGCGCGGTGTCCCGGCGCCTATGCGCCGGGGCTGTCAGCCTGCTGCTGACCACCTCTTTCGCTTTCGCGGCGCCAGCCGCCGTCGCACCTGCGGGTCAGCCTGCTTCGGGCCCGGCAGCCTCACCCGCGGCGAGCCGAGGTTCGCTCACCCTCGATCAGGCCATCGCCCTGGCACTGGCCCGCGCCCCGATGCTCCACGCCTGGCAGGCCCGGGTCGAAGCCGCCCGACAGGACGCAGGCCGGGCGGGGCAGCTTCCGGATCCGGAGCTGATGCTCGGGATCGACAACCTGCCGATCACCGGCCCCGATGCGTTGAGCTTTCGTGCCGATGAGATGACGCAAAAGCGCGTCGGCCTGCGCCAGGTCCTGCCCGCACGCGCCAAGCGCGCCGCCGCCCGCGACTTGGCGGCCCGTCGGGTCGACGAGGCACTGGCCAGCGGCACGGCGCAGGCGATCGACGTCCGCCGCGCTACGGCCCAGGCTTGGATGGACACCTGGGCCGCCGCCCGGGAACTGCACGCGCTGGGCCTGTTGCGGGAGGAGGCGGTGCTCGCCACGAAGGTGGCTACAGCACGGGTTCGCACCGGTGCCGGGTCGCCCTCGGATGCGCTCGCCACGCAGGCCGAGATCATCGAGCTCGATAACCGCATCGCGGGCGTCGAGGCCGAGCGCGATGCAGCGCTCGCCGACCTCGCCCGGTGGACGGGCGTGGAGATCGCGCCCGCAGCCGACGAGGGACCTGACCTCGACACGCTGCCCGTTCCGGCAGAGCGCCTGCTCACATCGGTCGATCGGCTCGGCCCGCTGCTGCAGACCCGTGCCCAGGTCGAGACCGCGGCTGCCGCGATCGATGCCGCACGCGCGGAGAAGCGCCCCGACTGGAGCGTAGGCGCCGCCTACGGCCAGCGCGATGGCGGGCGCAGCGACATGATCATGCTGGAGGTGGGCATCGGTCTGCCGCTGTTCCCGCGCAACCGCCAAAACCGCGGCATCGCCGCGCGCCAGGCCGAGTACGACGCCGCGCTCCACGAGCGCGAGGATCTCCGGCGCCAGCTGGCCGCGCAGATCCGGGCGGATCTCGCGCGCTGGCAGGGCCTCAGGCGGCAGGTCGCGCTGCAGTCCGAGTCGCTGATTCCGCTCGCTCGGGATCGAAGCGCTGCTGCCTTGGCCGGCTACCGCGCCGGCGGCGAGCTGCAGCTGTGGATCAACGCCAGGCGCGCGGAGGTCGAAGCGCAGGTCGCCCACGCCGAACTGCTGTCCGAACTGGGCCAGGCATGGGCGGCCCTCGCATTCCTCCTGCCCGAGGAGGGCACCCGATGAACCCTCGTATGAAACCGCTGGCGCTCGCCGCTGCGGCATTCGTCCTCGTCGCCGCGGGCCTGGGTGCCGGTTACTGGTGGGGCCAATCCCGGGACGCCGGTGAATCGACCGCCGCGGCCTCGACCGAGCGGAAGATCCTCTACTGGTACGACCCGATGGTGCCGCAGGAGCGCTACGACAAGCCCGGCAAGTCGTCCATGGGCATGGAGCTGATCCCCAGGTACGCCGACGAAGGCGGCGGGGGCGGGGAGCGCAAGGTCCTGTACTGGTACGACCCCATGGTCCCGGACCAGCACTTCGACAAGCCGGGCAAGTCGCCCTTCATGGACATGGAGTTGGTGCCCAAGTACGCGGACGGCGATGCCGGTGCTGACAGCGGCATCAGCATCACGCCCGGCGTGCGCCAGAACCTGGGCATGCGCACGGCCATCGTCGAGCGCGGCAGCCTGGCCGGCACGGTGCAGGCCCCGGGCACCGTGACGTGGGACCTGCGCAAGGAACGGGTGGTCAGCGCACGCGTGGACTCGATCGTCGAGCGCCTGCACGTCAAGGCGCCCTATGAAACCGTCCGGGCAGGGCAGCCCCTTGCGAGCGTGATCGCGCGCGAATGGAGCACCGCGATGGCCGAGGCCCGCGCGCTGCGCGGTGCGCGCACCGCGGCCGCACGCAGCATGGGCTCGGCGGCCAGTGAGCGCCTTCGCGTGCTCGGCATGCCGGCCGGCGCGCGGGCAGGCGCCGGCGGCACGGTCACGTTGACTTCGCCCGTCTCCGGCGTGGTGAGCGAGATCGGCGTGCGCGAGGGCGAGTCCGCGGGCATGGGCACGCTGCTCTTTCGGGTGAACGGCACCGACACCGTCTGGCTCGAGGCCTCGATCCCGCAGGCGAGCGTCGGCGACATCGTGCGCGGCACGCCGGTCACGGCGACGGTCACCTCGATGCCAGGGCGGACGTTCGAGGGGCGGGTGGAGGCACTGTTGCCGCAGCTCGATGCGACCAGCCGCACGCAGAAGGCCCGCATCGTGCTGGACAACCCGGGTGGCACGCTGGCGCCGGGCATGTTCGCGCAGGTCACGATCCAGCCGCTCGATGGCATCGAAGTTCCCTTGGTGCCCACCGATGCGCTCATCGGCAGCGGCACGCAGGCGCGCGTGATCGTGCTCGGGCCGGATGACCGCTTCAAGCCGGTGCTGGTGCGCACCGGTCGCAGCGGTGGCGGCAGGACCGAGATCCTCGAGGGTCTGTCCGGTGGCGAGCGCGTCGTGACCTCCGGGCAGTTCCTGATCGACTCGGAAGCCAACCTCTCCGGCGCCCTCGCGCGCCTGGGCGTCGGCGCGCCCGACGAACCGGCCCCGGCCAAGCCGCAAGGCGCGGGGACGAAGCCCCCGGCGCCAACCAAGTCCGGCACGCCCCGCCCGTCAACCGGCGCGAACGCGCCCAAGCCTGCGCCGGCGGCGGCCAAGCCCGCAACGCGCGAGGTCCTGTACTGGTACGACCCGATGGTCCCGGACAAGCACTTCGATAAGCCGGGCAAGTCGCCCTTCATGGACATGGAGCTGGTGCCCAAGTACGCGGACGAGCCGAAAACGGGGACGGGTCGATGATCGCCCGGATCATCCTCGCGTCTATCCAGAACCGCGTCTTCGTGCTGGTCGCGGCCCTGGCGCTCGCAGCGGTGGGCATCTGGTCGGTCAAGAACACGCCGCTCGATGCGCTGCCCGACCTGTCCGATACGCAGGTGATCATCCGCACCGAGTGGCCGGGGCAGACGCCACGCATCGTCGAAGACCAGGTCACGTACCCGCTGACCACGACGATGCTGTCGGTGCCGGGCGTCAAGGCGGTCCGGGGGTTTTCGTTCTTCGGCGACTCGTTCGTCTACGTCCTCTTCGACGACGAGACCGACCTGTACTGGGCGCGCTCGCGCGTGCTCGAGTACTTGAGCCAGGTGCGCGACCGCTTGCCGGCGCAGGTCAGCCCGTCGCTCGGGCCGGATGCAACGGGCCTAGGCTGGATCTACCAGTACGCGCTCGTCGATCGCAGCGGCAAGCACGACCTGGGCCAGCTGCGCGCCATGCAGGACTGGTTCCTGCGCTACGACCTGAAGACGATTCCCGATGTGGCCGAGGTCGCCAGCGTCGGCGGCATGGTGCAGGCCTGGCAGATCGTACCGGACCCGCAGGCGATGGCAGCACGCGGCATCACGGTCGACGCCCTGATCGATGCAATCGAGGCGGCTAACGGCGCGACCGGCGGCTCGGTGATCGAGCAGGGCGAAACCGAGTTGATGGTGCGAAGCGAGGGCTACCTGCAGTCCCGTGAGGACTTCGAGCAGGTGCCGGTGATGACCGGTGCCGATGGCATCCCGGTCCTGCTCCGCGACATCGCGATGGTCCAGCGCGGGCCGGCGCTTCGCCGCGGCATCACCGAGCTCGACGGCGAAGGCGAAGTCGCCGGCGGCATCATCATCCTGCGCTCGGGCAAGAACGCGCTCGCCGCGATCGAGGCGGTCAAGGAGAAGCTCGCAGGGCTCAAGGCGAGCTTGCCCAAGGGCGTGGAGATCGTTCCGGTCTATGACCGGTCCGAACTCATCAAGGAAGCCGTAACCAATCTCACCCACAAGCTGGCGGAAGAGTTTGTCGTGGTCGCCATTGTCTGCGCGCTGTTCCTCTGGCACCTGCGGTCGGCACTGGTGGCGGTCATCAGCCTGCCGCTGGGCGTACTAGCCGCATTCGTCGTGATGCACCAGCAAGGCCTGAGCGCGAACCTGCTTTCGCTCGGCGGCATCGCGATCGCCATCGGCGCGATGGTCGACGCGGCAGTCGTGATGATCGAGAACGCGCATAAGCACCTGGAGCACTTCAAGGAGCGGACCGGGCGCGAGCCGGTAGGGGAGGAGCGCTGGAAGCTCATGGCCGAAGCCTCGATCGAGGTGGGGCCGGCGCTCTTTGTGAGTCTTTTGGTGATCACGCTCTCATTCGTGCCCGTTTTTGCGCTTCAGGCGCAGGAAGGTCGCCTGTTCTCGCCGCTCGCGTACACCAAGAGCTATGCGATGGCGGCGGGCGCCGGCCTGTCGATCACGCTGGTGCCGGTGCTGATGGGTTACCTGATCCGCGGCAGGATCCGGCCCGAAGCGCAGAACCCGCTCAACCGGATCCTGATCCGGGGCTATCGCCCGTTGCTCGAGGCCGTGCTCAAGCACCCGCGTTCGACGCTTGCCGCGGCGGCGCTCGTGCTCATGGCGACCGCGATCCCCTACGCCAGGCTCGGCAGCGAATTCATGCCGCCGCTGGATGAGGGCACGCTGCTCTACATGCCCACGGCGCTCCCGGGGCTGTCGGCCGGAAAGGTCTCCGAGCTGTTGCAGGTCACCGATCGGATGATCAAGACGGTGCCGGAGGTGGAGCACGTGTTCGGCAAGGCCGGGCGCGCCGAGACGGCGACCGACCCCGCGCCGCTCGAGATGTTCGAGACGACGATCACCTTCAAGCCGCGCAGCGAATGGCGCGAGGGCATGACCCCCGAGAAGCTTCGCAAGGAGCTCGACGCCGCGGTGAAGGTGCCTGGCCTGACGAATCTTTTCGTGCCGCCGATCCGCAACCGCATCGACATGCTGGCCACCGGCATCAAGAGTCCGATCGGCATCAAGATCTCCGGCTCCGACGTCGAGGTGCTCGCCCGGCTGGGCGACCGGATCGAGCAGGTCGCCAAGACCGTTCCCGGCGTGAGCTCGGCGTTGGCCGAACGTATCGCGGGCGGACGCTATCTGGACGTCACCGCCCGTCCGGAGGCGGCGGCGCGCTACGGACTGAGCCAGGCGGACATCCAGCGCATCATCGCGACCATCATCGGTGGCGAACCCGTCGCCGAAACGATCCAGGGCCGCGAGCGCTATCCGGTCGTGGTGCGCTATCCGCGCGGGATGCGCGACTCGCCGCAGGCGCTGGCGAACCTGCCGATCATCGCACCCGGTGGCGTGCAACTGACGCTTGGGCAGGTGGCGGACATCGGCTACTCCGACGGGCCGCCGATGCTGCGAAGCGACAACGCGCGGCTGACGAACTACGTCTATGTCGACGTTGTCGATCGCGACCTGGGCTCGGTCGTCCGCGATCTTCAGCGAGCGGTCGCCGAGCAGGTGCCGATGCCGGCCGGCTATGCGGTGGGCTGGTCAGGGCAATACGAATACCTCAGGCGTGCGAGCGAGCGCCTGCGGATCGTCGTGCCCGCCACGTTGCTGATCATCTTCGGACTCATCTTCCTGGTGTTCCGCAAGCTGGCGGAGGCCTCGATCATCATGCTGAGCGTGCCGTTCGCCCTGGTGGGTGGGCTCTGGCTGGTGTGGCTGCTCGGGCACGACGTGTCCGTCGCGACGTTGATCGGCTTCATTGCGCTGGCGGGCGTGGCAGCCGAGTTCGGAATCATCATGCTGCTGTACCTGCGCCATGCGTGGGACGAGCAGCTCGCGAGCAATCCGGCGGCTGGATTTGCCGAGCTCGACGAGGCGATCCGGGAAGGCGCCGTGCAGCGCGTGCGTCCGAAGGCCATGACCGTGGCGGTGATCCTCGCGGGCCTGTTCCCGATCCTCGTCGGCGGCGGCGCGGGCGCCGAAGTCATGCAGCGAATCGCCGCGCCCATGGTCGGCGGGATGCTCAGCGCGCCGTTGCTGTCGATGCTGGTGATTCCCGTGGCATATCGCCTGCTGGAGCGCCGCCGCATTCGCAGGACGACGCGCCCCCATGGCGCGGCTCCAAACGGCAACGATCTATCGCCGCGCACATGACATGCGCGTCGCTCTAAGCGTCCCGGTGCGCTGACGAGAAATGCTTACGACCGCGAGGCTGCCGCGGAGCAGGTTTGCAGCCCTACAGCGCTTTCCCTACCCACGATCCTGGAGACTCCTGATGAAACTGCACATCGCCCTTGTTTCGCTGGCACTGCTGGCGGGCTGCACGAAACCCGCTTCCGACACCGCACCACCAGCCGACGCACCGGCAGAGCCGGCGGCTACCGAGCAGGCGCCGCCGGCCACTGCCGCGGACGCCCCGGCGGCTTCGCCGACTTCGCAGCCCGCTGCCAGCATGGTGATGGGGATGGGTGAGGTCACGGCGGCGGACGCCTCCGCAGGCACCATCACCATCTCGCACGGCCCCATCGAGGCCCTGAAGTGGCCGGCCATGACCATGGCGTTCCAGGCCACGCCCGAGCAGATCGCGAGCGTCAAGCCCGGGGATGCGATTCACTTCGAATTTGAGCAAGCGAATGGCCAAGCTCGCTTGAGCAAAGTGTCGCCCTCCAAGTGATTTGGTGCCGCCCGCCGACACTCGGCGGGCGGCTGGGAAGCGTGTCGATCCGGTCAGGTCGATCGCTCCCGTACGGGCATGCACTCAAACCTTGGACCCGACGTCAGAGTTTTCTGCTGGCGGTGGAGCGTGCACGATGCCCTTGAAGGCACCCTCGATCAAAGCTCGCCAACTAAATCCTTGGAAGGACCAAAAATGAAAACCGTTCTGAACGCCGCGGCAGCAGTGTTATTGCTCGCTGCAGCAGCAACTGCTGAAGCCCATGAACTTTTCATCACGCTCAAGCCGGCGCCCTCGGGTTCTCGCGAACAGGTGGTGGTCGTCAACAACGGCACGTTTCATCAGAGCGCGGCTGTAGTGCGCAAAGACCGGATCCGCGACCTCACATTGCACCAGGGCGGGGTTGCGTCGAAGCCGGAACTCACGACCTGGACGGAAGAGGGCGACCAGAGCCGGCTGACGATCAAGCCGGGCGCGACAGGAACGTTCATGGTGGGCCTGTCCTCGAAGCGTTCAAGCAGCACGCGCACCGCCAAGGAGTTTGCCGAATACCTGGCGATTGAAGACCTGCCCGACACGCTGGCTACATTCGATGCCAGCAAGTACCCGAAGGGCGTCACCTACGGGTACATGAAGCACGCGCGTGCCATCGGCCAGGCCGGCAGTGACTTGACGGGTGACTCCGCTGCGACGCTGGGCTACCCGCTAGAGATCCGGCTCGACCGCAATCCGGGCAGCGTCCGCGTCGGCGAGCGCATCACCTTGCAGCTCCTGCACGAGGGCGTCCCCGTCCCGGGCCTGCGCGTCTATGTCGGCGCCGCGGCGCACGCACCCGCCGCAGGCGGCCACGACGGTGCGACCTTGATGCGAACGGATGCGAAGGGCCAGGCCTCGTTCGAGGTGACGACCCCAGGTACCTGGTACATCCACGCGAATCGGATGGTCCCCTCCACCGAGGCCGGGTTCGATTTCCTCTCCGACCGCGCGTCGCTGACGTTCGACATCGGACGCCCCGAGCGGTCGAACTGACCCAGGCCGTGCGGGAAGGGCGGCGGCCTGTTGCATCCGCCGCCCTACGTTTCGCGGCCCGCTCTCAGAGCGACTCGTACTCGGCGGCTTTCTGCAGCGCCGCCTTGTGCTGCGCGATCTGCGCCGTCGTGTCGCCCTCGACAAAAGGCCCATCGGAGAAGTCCTTGACCGACTCGAGCACGGGAGTGAGCACCACGCGGCGGGTCCTGGCATTGCGGATCGCCAGCGTCGTCCAGCCCTCGTCCCCGCGCACGAAGCCGACGTTGAAGGTGACCGTGAAGCGACCACCTGGCTTGAGTCCACCGTGGTCGCGGTAGTCGTTCGTCAGTGTCGTCG
>FLYM01007370.1_pt1 | contig 11066 bp, 7 predicted proteins | sample 1122581 | NCBI WGS metagenome assembly FLYM01 (sample SAMEA4346789, study PRJEB14843) | hot springs metagenome | biome: Terrestrial Biome; feature: Habitat; material: Sediment | place: India | collected 2012-06-12 | depth 1760 m
TCCTGCTCGATCACCAGTTGTACCGCATCGCCTTCGTTAATTTGCGGTGTGACTTTTAACTTGATACCTACTTCCTGCCGCTGTACCTGCTGGAATGGGTTGGTATTGTCTGAGCCCAATGACGAGCCGGTAATGATTGGCACTTCCTGACCGACCAGGAAAATCGCTTCCTGGTTATCCATAGTGGTGATATGGGGTGTTGCCAGTACGTTTGAGTTGGTACTGGTGCGAACCGCTTGCAAAATCGCGGCCCAATTACCGTTGTAAAAACCTAACAGCGCACCATTAAGCCCCTGTAGCGCGTCTGCCAGTTTAGAATAATCTCGGTTAGAGTCAGGTGTGACCGTTGTGGTTTGTCCGCCACTCGGGTTAGCTACTATGGTCTCGGTGCCGCGGGTAACCTGCGACGCGGCAGCTGCCCCAGCGGCAACGTTTAGAATAGGAATGGTATTACCGCCGGTAAAGTTGGTACCGCCACCATTTTCATTCAGCCACTGCACACCAAAGTCTGTACCATTGCCATCAAAGACTTCAACGATAATCGCCTCGACCAGAACCTGAGCGCGGCGGATATCTAACTGGCGCACCACTTCTTCCAGCGAACGCATCATATCCGGCTGGGCAGTAATCACTAAGGAGTTACTGTCCGGATGCGCTTCGATACTAATCGCCCGGCCAGCATTACGCCGTGGTGCTTGCTGACCGCCGGCCTGCTGTGCACCCTGAGCTTCGGCAGCGATAGAGTCACTGACCCCTTTTAATACCGGCACCAAATCTTCTGCCTTGGCGTATTTGAGGTACATTACCCGGGTATTACCATTGGTTTGCAATTCGGCATCCAGACGACGGGCTAATTCGATGACCCGCTGCCGCGCCTGGGCTTCACCGCTGACGATCACGCTATTGGTGCGTTCGTCGGCGACAATCCGCGGCACCAGAAAATCAGGTTGCTCGCCCCGACTCTGACCACGGTAGATGCTTTCCAGGATACGAACAATTTCTGCCGCAGACGCAAAGTTAAGTTTTAAAATTTCCAGTTCCTGGTCGCCGGCTTTGTCTACGCGCTGGATAATATCTACCAAGCGGTTTACCAGGGCGGCCGGACCGGTCATCATAATGACGTTGGACGGGTCGTAGTTCACTACATGGCCGCCACCACCCTGGTTAACAAACTGACGTAATAACGGCGCGAGTTCACGTACCGAGACATTGCGCACCGGAACGACCCGGGTCACCATCTCATCACCGTAACCCGGTGCGTCATCGCCGACCACCGGAATATTTGACGTTTTAGCGTCCTTGTCGCGTACTACCTTTAAGATACCACTGTCCATCTCGACAATTGCAAAGCCGTACACCTGTAATACGTTAAGGAAAAACTGGTAATACTGCTCTTCGGTCAGCATATCGTAGCTACGGACATTAATCCGGCCGCGCACCTGAGGATCAACGATAATGGTTTTTTTCAGGTTCATACCGACGATATTAATAAATTCATTAATATCGGTGCCTTTGAAATTCGGAGAGTAGCGGACTTCGTTGTCTGCCAGCACGCTGAAGCTAAGTAGTGCCGCCAGCAACAGGCTGGCCAGAGTACGCGGCTTCGCAACAGAGAGAAAAGCTGATTTCATGAGAGATTAACCAATTCTTATCGTTATATTACTGTGACAGACTAAACAGAATATCTCTGATTTCGCCATCGCGTTCAATCTTTAATGTCGCTTCGGTGGCTTCACGCAGATCATTAATTACCCGCATCGCCTGCTGCATATCATTCAGGGGTATACCATTGATCTCGATGGCCAGATCATTTTGCTGCAATCCCATCTGGGCAAAGACAGCTGCATCTTTACCAGGCATCAGCCGATAACCCACCAACTGGCCATCACGCTGTACCGGTGAGACTCTGACATAGTCGAAAAATTTCATTGGTTCAGCCAGAATTTCATCCCGTCTGGCCTGCACGTCAGGATTAATGACCCCACTGGCGATAGGTTCAGCCAGCACGATAGGTTCTTCCGCTGCAACCACATCACCCGGGTTATCGCTCTGACCCAAACCGGCATTTGCCTGGGCAATACGGGTAAATTCAACACCGTCCAGCATTAGGGTTTCAAAACGGCCATTTTGCTCTAGCAGTACGCGATCCTCTAATACCTGATGCAATTTAGCACGGGTACCGTCCAGCGTATCGCCGACTGCATAGGTCGCTTCGGCACCGCGATGCTCGATAATAGCGCTGCCGGCATCCGGCCGGTTAGGTACAGCCACCAGCCCGGTCAACTTAACATTTAATTGGGTTTTCGGCGCTTCGGTAATGGCGACAGTACTGGTACTGGCAACCGGCTCTGCCTGTAGCGTACCGAATAATGCATGTTGTAGCAGGTCGTTAAGCTGAACGCCTGCCGTTCTGTTCGTCGTCAGACTGACTGACGTAATAGCCGGCAATGCTTGCTGCGCCGGCAACGGCAACACCTGCCAGCTCAGACGCGCTAACATAAATGCTGCTAGTATCACCAGCAACCATTGCAAAGGTCTAATTAACGCCAATACCGGCAGCTGTTGTAATGAGATCCAGAATGCTGCCAATTTTGGCGATAAGGTAACGCTCATAGTTATAATCTTTATCCAAGCTTAAAAGCATCTTACTTAGGAACGCTAAGTACAACAAGCTTTGCTCAAGCCTTTTACAACAAACTAACGATAAAAAGCCCGGGAACTGTAAGCCAAAACGTACTTTTGCACTATAATGCAGGGTCTGGGCATATTACAGGAAAACTATGACAGTTTTAGCAACCCCTGCACAGGGCTCGACAGTAGGTATTCGCCTCGATAAATGGCTATGGGCCTGCCGCTTCTACAAAACACGAGGCCTGGCCAAAGACATGATTGAAGGCGGTAAGGTGCATTATAACGGCCAGCGATGCAAGCCGAGTAAGGTGGTGGAACCCGGCGCGACGATCCGTTTGGCACAGGGGTCAGACGAAAAGATTGTCGTTGTATTGGCGCTCAGCGACAAACGGCTTGCTGCACCGCTGGCACAACAGTTGTATCAGGAAACCGCCGAAAGCCTTGCCGAGCGACAAAAACGCGCCGAGTTACGGAAAACCAACTCCCTGTATGCGCCCCATCCGGAAACGAAACCGGATAAAAAAGAACGCCGACAATTACTTTTATTAAAATCACAGCAGTGAGAACTTCAGCATGTCAGATGCATTAATCCGTTTTTTATTTCAGCAAAAGCATGTCCGGGGCGAGCTGGCCTATGTGCAGCAAAGCCTGAATCAAATGCTTGAACATCACCAATATCCGCTACCGGTGAAACAACTGCTCGCTGAGTTAGTGGTTGCAACCAGTCTGCTTACCGCTACCCTGAAGTTTGAAGGCGAAATAGCAGTACAATTACAAGGCGATGGTCCGGTACGCTTTGCTGCGGTAAATGGTACTCACGCTCAGGCTTTCCGGGGCGTGGTTCGCTTGCAAGCCGAGCTGACGGGGGAAAGTTTTCGTGAGCTGGTCGGTAATGGCTATCTGGTGGTGACCATTACGCCAAATCAAGGTGAGCGCTACCAGGGGATTATTCCGTTAACCGGTGATAGTCTGACCTCAACGCTGGAAGCGTATTTCGCGCAATCAGAACAGCTACCGACGCGCTTATACATTTTCACTGACATCCAACAACATAACCGCGCTGCAGGCTTGATGTTGCAGGTGTTGCCGGTAGAGCAGGAAAAAGCCCGGCAGGATTTTGCGGATTTGGTGGTACTAAGCGATACCATCACTGCGGCAGAGTTGCTGGATCTGGAACCCGAGGTCGTGCTGCACCGCTTGTTCCATCAGGAATCGGTTGAAGTGTTTCCAGCGCAAAACATTAGCTTTGTCTGCGGTTGCTCCAAGCAAAAATGTGAATCGGCGTTATTTAGTCTGGGACGGGCTGTAGTGGCTGAACAACTGGCTCTGGGTGGCTTAGACATGGCCTGTGAATATTGTAATGCGTCATATCACTTTAGTGCGAATGACTTACAACTGATTTACGACCAACTTTAAAGTCTACACTTAATTATTCTGACTTAAGTGTGAAAAGCTAAAAACGAGCTATAAAAAAACCACCGTCGAAGCGGTGGTTTTTTGCTTTGCTACAGCCCACGACAGTGGGCTGACAGTGGGCTGTGCGTCAGCCTAATCAGGCTTTAGTCCGGCGCCGTAACCACAGCAATGGTAATAGCAGCAGGCCTAACCAACCTGCACTACCGCCACTTGACTTGTGCGTAAAGGTCACCTGACCAGTCGCTGTAGCCTGTAAACCTGCTGAGTCGCGAGCTGTCAAAGTAAAGCTTTGCGTACCTGCATCGGCTTTAGAGGGTGAACGTGTCAGGATAATCTGGCCATTTTGTACCGCAAACAGTGGGTTGCTGGACGTAACACCAACTAAGGTTGCCCCAGCTTCACGTACCTGAACCGAGACCGTACCTACGACAGTGCCAGCAGCAGTACCTGAAGCCAGACTGCTCATGGTAACTGTAGACGTCAGTACCGGCATTTCATCAGGCACGTTATTAACTGCAACATTAATAGTTACCGGAGCTGACACCTGACCGCTGCTATCTAAAACAGCCACTTCAAAGCTGGCACCAGTCATGCCGGCTTCATAGTTTAGCGTTGCTCCGTCGGCGACCACGATACGGCCATCAGTCTCAACCCGAATGGCAGACGTAGAACTTGCCAGTACCACAAACTCGGTGATAGCCGTACGGAAATCCGCCGTCGCACCGATTTGACCGATGACCGTACCGGCAGCCGTATTTTCATTCACGTTGAAATTGCCATCTGCATGTACGACCGGTTGTGCCAATGGCGCAGCATAGTTTGCCACAGCAGCAGCTTCAGCCTGTGCAGATAACAGCACGAAACTGCGATTATCACCGGCAGGACGCTGCAGGTAAGCAGACTCACCCGGTGCCAACTCCGTCACGTTGTTATCATCTTCCGCCTCGTTAGCAGGACCTTGGTTATCCGCTAAAGAGCGGGTAAGTGTTACGGCCGGGGACGGTAACAAAGTCACCGCTGCAGTAACCTGATCCGCAGTCAGTGCCGGGTTGTAACTTAAAGAGAACGAGTCAGGATTGGTCCGGAAACGCGCACTGATCGTACGACCAAGATCGGCAGCCGTTAAACCAACATGGTTAAAACAAGCTTCCAGTGTGACTTGTTTACTGCCAGAGAAATGTAACACGTCACCAAAGAAACCGCTGGTGGTGTTATACACAGTATTAAACGACACCATTACACCCGGGCTGCCGGCATAGGCAGCACCCAACCGCGTCAATAACAAGGTATTCATAGTATGGTTATATACGCCGTCATTATCGATATCGATATCAATCGCATAGTTACCCTGTAGCAGATGCGTCACCCCTTCTGCCAGATGGATCGTTGGATACAGTGCATAACCCGAGGCACAGAAGTCTGCTTCAGCGATATCAAAGGTCACGGCCCGGATATCGTGAATTGGGTTAATAGCTGGATTGGCGGAAGACGTTGCAACTAGTGTTGAAGCGAACGGCTTAACCGGAATTGCCCCTACGTTGTTAACCTTAGTAGCAATCTGATCATTTACCATCTCACCAGATAGTTGTAGCTGGCCAACAGCTTTTGGAATCAAATGATAGACCAGATGTAAATCGTGATCGCCACTGGTGCTCGGATCGTTAAAGACCAGCGCACCGTCAAACTCCACCGCATCCATTTGTGTTGCTGCGTTCAGAGGTGCCCAGTAGACACCATTTGTCAGCACAAAATCAGGTAGCTTAGCCGGATCAACGGTCAGGGTTACATCAAATTGTACTGTCTGATTTGCCGGTACCGTAACAGAAGCCGGGAAATTCCAGCTCAGCGCACCTGTGGCGGTTTTATCCGAATAGCGGTCCTGCACACGCAGATTATAAGTTTTATTGCTGCTACTAAAGTTTTTCAGTGTAACCGTTTTGGTCATACTGCTCACTTCGCTTAGCGATTGCAAACCAAAAGACAATGCTGCCTGGCCAGTATCAAACTGCGGCTCGTTAACCCAGGCCGCCACCGGCGAGTTCACTGCTTTTTCCACATCAACTAAGCCAGCACCGATTTGGCTGATTGAAGCCAGCTTGGCATTTGGATTAATAGCAATTGGCTCACGATGCACGGTTAAATTGGCAGTATTCATTAGGGTTGCTTTAACTTCCAGCGCGCTACGGTCTGGCAAGGCACCGCGAACCAGCGCCACGGCACCGGCTGTTATCGGACCCGAGAACGAAGTACCATTAACCAGAGCAGAGCCCGTACCAGTACCAACGCGGGCAACGTCGATGTCGACACCCGGTGCAGTAATTTCAGGCTTCAATAAGCCATCCATTGCCGGGCCGCGAGAGGTAAAGTTAGCAATAGCACCGGCACCAGACTTGCCAACGGAACGAATGCTATAACTGACTACATCACCTGCCTCCAGCTTAGCTTTAATAGCATCACCGACTTCTTTGGTAATCATTACCGCCGGAATAGTAACCTCAGGGTCCTCACCGCCGGCAATGATTGGAGCTTCACCCGGATTACTGTTAGCAATAATCACAAAAGCCGCACCACGTTGCTGAGCAACTTTAACTTTCTCGGTAAAGGCGCAAACACCGCGCGACACTAAAACCGCTTTACCAGTCAGGTCAACATCTTCTGCTAAGGCTTCACAGGCGATATATTCACCCGGAACCACCACCAACGGCGTGGTTGCTGAGCTAAACTCTAAATTCAGAGTACGATTAAACGCGGCGGCAACCATCACAGCAGTTTCACCGTCAATGGTTGCTTCTTCAAATACACCGACAGCGGCTGCCGGATGCGTCATGGCGCCAACTGACAGCGCATTCGGCGTAGTACTAGGGCCACCCACACGGAACGGCACATTACCGTCGTTACCGGCTGAGATCACCATATTGGTACCCAGTGTAACAGCACGTTGAATCAAGAACTGTGTGCCAGACATGGCTTGGGTCGAGCCGAACTGGCCACCCAATGACATATTTATAATATCAACGCGGTCTTCCAGATTACCATCACCATTTGGATCCATGGCCGCTTCTAAAGCGCGTAATTGCGCCACGCCAGGACAAGTGTTAGTACAGACGGTATAGGCATAAAACGCCACTTTCGGGGCAATACCGGCAACCGAGTGCGCTACCGAAGTACCGTGACCAGCACCTGCTAAACGGACATCATCAATAGGATTTGGGTCGTTGCGTAAGAAATCGTAACCACCGATCACCTGACCAATCGGCCAAGCCGGAGTGCTGGTTTGGTCTGATAAGGCTGCTGCATAAGCCTCGGCAGTGCCCGGACCACCTAAGGCAGCATGAGTATAATCGACACCGGAGTCCAGAATAGCAACTTTAATACCTTCACCAGTCGCTTTGCCTGATTCAACCGTTTGTACTGCGCGAATATATTCTGCGCTGTCGGCGACCATTGGCTTGCTGTCATAGATCGGTAGAATTTTGCTAACAGCAGCGCTTTGCCGCAGGGCATCTAGCGCCTGGGGTGATGCCGTCACAACTAAACCAGCAGCTAAATGTTTAGTCTGTAACAATACCTCTGCATCGGCATCTAAAGTACGCAGCTGATAACTCACTTCCCGTTGCAGGGTTTCCGCGGTTGCCACATTCTGTGCTGCCAGCTGTTGATTAAATACTTCGCCTTGTAAGGCATCGCTGGATGCCGGGGCATTTAATAAAATTAACCAGGCGCTGGGTTGCTCAGTTTGCTCATCCAGACTAACCGCGACTTGATTGGCATAAATTTCGTGTACGCTTTGGCCGTGAGCGGCTCTGATTTGTTCAATACCGGCATGCGCAGCGCCGGAGATAGCCAGACCCACTGCGGAGGCTAGCATTGTTTTTTTCATATTCACCAAAGTGTTACTCCTTCAAAACTCTTATTGTTTTACCCGGGACAAGGGCTTATTTTTTTGAACGGCCGCTTTAAATCTGATGCTTCAGCATCGAACAGCCAGGGTCAGGATGAGAGCCTGAATCCCACTGAGACAAAGTCTCATTTCCTGTTTTTAACACAGCTTTGGCTAAAAGTGATACAGAAAAATCAGGTGACTGTAAAATTTAATGACACCAAGCAGCACCAGGTGTAATTTAATTTTTACATTTGTGTAAGAGTGATGCAGCCTTGAGACTGGATTAAAGTTCAGTTTTTAGCGGTAAAGTTACAGTAACCACTAAACCACCCTGCGGATGATTATGCAGCTTCACTTCGCCACTGTGAGTACTGATAATCTTCTTGATAATCGCCAGGCCCAGACCAGAGCCGCCACTGCCCCGAGCCTCATCGCCCTGAACGAAGGGGGTGAACATTGCTTGCATCCGGTGCTCAGGAATACCTGGGCCGTGATCCCGCACTTGCAGATAAATACGTTTGCCGGCTTTATCAAAACCAGTGCGGATCTCAATGTCACCATCACTGTAACGCAAGGCATTTTCCAGCAAATTATTCAACACCCGCTTTATCGCTAAACGCCGTAACGCAATTACCGGCAAATCCGGATCAAAATGGGTAGCAATCTGCCGTTGTTGCACCTGTTCAGCTTGTACTACGTCACTTACCAACTCATTCAAACTTAACCACTGCGGTTCTTCTTGTTTGTGGTGCCGCAGGTAATCAATAAATTGGTCAATAATGGCATTCATATCCTCAATATCATTGATAATGCCATCCCGGATCCAACTATCCTGCTCACTCATCATCTCAGAAGCCAACCGGATACGGGTTAGCGGTGTCCGCAAGTCATGCGATACTCCAGCCATCAACAGAGCCCGATCCTCTTCCAATTGTTTAATTCCCTGCGACATATAATTAAATGCCTTGGTTACGGCTAAAATCTCAGTCGCACCTTCATGCTCCGGTAACGGTGGAGGAAACTCACCATGACCGACCTGCAATGCTGCCTGCTGTAGTTTTTGTAACGGTCGGTTTAAATGCCGCGCCAATGTCCAGCCGCCGAGCACACTCAGCGCACCAATCATCAGCAAATAAAAGGTTAACAGCGGAAAACTGGCTTCATCCAGCCCAGCCAGTGGCACACGCACCCAGAATTCTGACTCTGGCTGCGGTTTCACCCAAAACACGAAATTGTCAGTCTGTGAAATTCTGACCTCAGCCTGTCGTTGCAGCGCATCGGAAAGTTGCTGCGAGAAGTAGCCATAGTAGGTTGCCTCAGCCAGGCCATGCTGCAGAGCTTCGGCTTCATCATAGAGCTTAACTCCGGTTTTCTGCTGCAGTTGCGCCGACAAGGCAGCGGCTAAGGGTGGTTCAAGTTCAGCAGGTAGGGCTAACTCCACTTGCTTGGCAATCAAATGACTAATTTGCTGTGTGCTGGGTTTGATGACATAAAATGCCACAGAAAGGTAAGATACAACCTGATTAATCAGTAACATAATACCGATTAAAAAAACTGTTTGCCCAAAAGCGCTACGCGGTAACAGCCTCATCAGCCAAGATTACCATCTGGCACAAACACATAGCCCAATCCCCAAACGGTTTGAATATACCGTGGATTGGCAGCATCATCTTCCAACATTCTTCTCAAGCGTGATACCTGGACATCAATGCTGCGTTCCATCGCTGAATAATCGCGACCTCGCGCCTGATTCATCAGTTTATCACGTGATAAGGGTTCTCTTGGATGACTGACTAAGACCTTTAGTACCGCATATTCACCACTGGTTAACGGCAGCTGCTGTTGCCCCCGGAACATTTCACGGGTTGCGAGATTGAAGCGAAAGGGACCAAATTCAATAATGCTTTCTTCCTGACTGGGTGCGCCGGGGGCTTCCTTGGTTTTACGCCGCAGTACGGCACGGATCCTGGCCAATAACTCCCGCGGATTAAATGGCTTGGGCAGATAATCATCAGCTCCCATTTCCAATCCGATAATCCGGTCTACCTCGTCACCTTTGGCGGTTAGCATAATAATCGGAATTTCATTGTCCTGTTGCCGCAACTTTCGGCAAATCGATAAACCGTCCTCGCCGGGCAGCATTAAATCCAACACCAGCAAGTGAAAATGTTCCCGCTCCATCAACCGCTGCATCTGCTCATAATTGGCAACGCTGCGCACCTGATAGCCTTGTTCGACCAGGTAGCGCTCTAATAATGAACGTAGACGCAAGTCATCGTCGACGACCAGAATTTTGGTTGTTTCAGTGACCACAGCACTATCCTTATTCCTGATGATATTCAGGTCACTATAAACGAAAAAACCGCCGATGCATCACGCTGGCGGTATAAACAGTGTTACAAAATTTTTCAGCGTTAAGCGACCTAGGCTTATTGTTCAGCGGGTTCCTTTTTTAATGGCGGGTTCACCCAGTAAATCCGTGGGCTTAAGCTATTTTTCTTCGCTGCCGCTTCAACCTGATTAATATAGTTCTCATCGACCTGTGCCCGTGTGGTCTGGTGTGGTGTAGTACTACACCCGGTCACGACGAGTAGTGACAGTAAACCCAAAATTTTATTGCGCATTTTCATCACAGTTTCTCTCATGCTGATCTACCCCGATTAAAGTTTAACCAGGTTCCGGCAAGACGCCAACGAAACTTGTTTGAATTTCAAACAGCAAAATCCAGTTACTGGCTAAAAAGCTTTACGCTGCGCCGGACTATAGCTGATAATCAGTCATAGCTTTAGGCGCAGGAATGTTAAACACCATTGAAACGCAGTAACAGTAAAACTCTGCTGATTACCCGCGAAGGCTACCAGCAACTGAAAGCAGAGCATGATGAGCTCTGGTTTAAAAAAAGGCCGGAGATCACCCGTATTGTCAGTTGGGCCGCCAGCCTTGGCGATCGCTCTGAGAATGCCGACTACACCTACAATAAGAGATTACTTCGGCAAATTGACAGTCGGCTGCGCTTTTTACGCAAACGGCTGGAGGAGCTGAATATTGTCGATTACTCACCACAGCAAGCCGGCCGGGTGTTCTTTGGCGCCTGGGTCGAATTGGAAGATGATGATGGCAATAGCCTGAAATTTCG
>FLYM01005426.1_pt1 | contig 11063 bp, 8 predicted proteins | sample 1122581 | NCBI WGS metagenome assembly FLYM01 (sample SAMEA4346789, study PRJEB14843) | hot springs metagenome | biome: Terrestrial Biome; feature: Habitat; material: Sediment | place: India | collected 2012-06-12 | depth 1760 m
CTTTTTTTATCTGGCGAACTTGAGGTGGAACTCACACCCCAAGGAACGCTTGCCGAAAGAGTGCGTGCAGGCGGCGCAGGAATTCCGGCGTTTTTCACTCCAACTGGAGTGGGCACGAAAGTGGCCGAAGGAAAACCCACTCAAAAATTTGACGGCCGAGAGTACGTGATGGAGAGAGCGATCACTGGTGAATTCGCCTTTGTGAAGGCCTGGAAAGCCGACCCTTTTGGAAACTTGATCTATCGAAAAACCGCCAGAAATTTTAATCCCATGATGGCCACAGCAGGAAAGATCACGATTGCCGAAGTGGAAGAAATTGTACCTCTCGGTTCACTCGATCCTGATCAAATTCACACGCCTGGAATTTTCGTGCAACGGATCCTTCAAGGCAGCTTCGAGAAACGCATCGAACAAAGAACAGTGAGGGCTTAAGGTTTATGGCACTAGATAGAAACCAAATCGCTCAACGAATCGCACGAGAAATTGAAGATGGCTTTGTGGTGAACCTCGGCATCGGGATTCCAACTCTTGTGGCCAATTATATTCCTGAAAATCTCTCAGTGATGTTTCAAAGTGAAAACGGATTGCTCGGAATGGGACCTTTCCCAAAAGAAGAAAACATTGATGCCGATTTGATCAATGCGGGAAAACAAACCATCACCACCGTTCCTGGATCAAGCTTCTTTTCCTCAGCAGATAGCTTCGCTATGATTCGTGGCGGCCACGTCAATCTCACTGTGCTTGGTGCCATGGAGGTTGATGAAACCGGAAGCATTGCCAACTGGATGGTTCCTGGGAAGATGGTCAAAGGCATGGGCGGAGCAATGGATCTCGTCGCCGGAGCCCGCCGAGTCATCGTGGCCATGCAACACACGGGAAAGGCTGGCGATTCAAAACTCCTTAAAAAGTGCACACTTCCACTCACCGGCACCAACTGCATCGATCGAATCGTGACAGATCTTGCAGTGATTGATGTCACTCCTCAGGGATTTCGTCTTAAAGAAGTGGCACCTGGAGTGAGTGTTGGGGAAGTGAAGGAAAAGACCGAAGCCCCATTGATCATCGAAGGAAATATTCCTGAGATGAAGTTCTCTTGATCATACCCCTGACCTTAGGTCAGTTGTTCTTTAGATCATCACCCGACATACTCTAGATTGAATATGTCGGGAATAAAAAAACTAAAAGTCGGTGAGATCTTATTTCGAGAAGGTGACAGCTCGGATGCGATGTATGTGATCAAATCCGGTCGCATCGCAATCACAAAAAGTAAGGGTTCTGGCGAAATCATTTTGGCCGAAAAGAAAAAAGGCGAAATGCTTGGCGAGATGGCTTTCTTTGACAACAAACCTCGAAGCGCCGGCGCAAAAGCAATCAGTGAGTGCGAGGTCATCACACTTCCTTTTGCATCCCTTTACGCTCAATTTAAAACTTTTCCCGAATGGCTTAAAGCTGTCGTAAAGACAGTGAATAACCATTTAAGAGACGCCAATTTAAGAATCAAAAACTTAGAGCAAGCGCAAGGGGCTGAAGAAGAAGCTTTTCCCCCTCATCTGATCACCCGCCTGAGCGCCATTATCAGTCTGGTGGGACTTAAATCTGGCGAAAAAACTGAACAAGGACTTGTAATTCCTTTTTCAGTGTTAAGAACCTACTGCATTCAAATCTTTCAACAACCCACCAATAAACTTGAAAAACTGATGGAAGTTCTAAGCGCACTTCAAATCATGAAAGTGGAAGAGCTTGGAGAAGGCAAACGCCGCATCACTCTTCTTAAAGCCGAACTCTTAAGTCAGTTCACCGACTGGTATAACAAATACCTCTTCACTGAAGAGGCTAAACGAGTCACCATCTTAGAAAAAGAACTTCCCGCAATGAGAGCTTTGCTTTTTTACGGTAAAGATCTTACTCCCGATCCATCGGGATATGTGAGCCTAAATCTGACCGACATGCAGAACAATTCAATGAAAGATCTTAATTCTTTGTTTAACACCTCTGATGCAGATTGCCTGGTTGAAAAAGGACTCGCCCAGGAAAAACAAAGCGGAGATGGAGGAGTGCTTACAATGAAGGTCAAAATTAATGACCTTCGTGAGCAGATTCCGTTTTGGGAAATTATCTACACTCTTAAAAAGGTTCCGGGTCGGGGTTAATTCGGCTTCTCAGTGGCAATTCTTGATCGCTCACTCTTTCTGCCATTCGAGTGACCGTGTACACTCGAATTGAGTTCGTCTTTGCCCCTTGAGAAACCGGTGATCCTAAAGTGACAACCACTTTGTCCCCTGATTCTACAAGCCTGGTTTTTAACAATAGATCTTCTGCCTGACTGAGTGCTTGTTCACTGGTGTTATAGGGCTTAATTCTAAAAGTTTGCGTCCCCCACAACAACTCTAGGCGATTGAGCGGCTCGATCACATGGGTGAGTGCGATGATAGAGGCTTTTGGGCGGTAGCTAGAAATCAGTGACACCGTTTTACCCGTGGTCGTAAAGCAAATAATGGCCTTTGCATTGAGTTTCATGGCCGTTAAACATGCGGATGCAGCGATGGCTTCGGGCACTTCTAAAAACTCATCCTCAAGATTTAAATCGTAATAAATATCTATTTCTTTTTCGACCTCGCTGATGATTTCATGCATTGTCTTGATGGCTAAAAAAGGATAATTCCCACTCGCGGATTCAGCGGAAAGCATTAACGCATCTGATCCATCAAGCACGGCATTTGCCACGTCCGTGATTTCAGCTCGAGTGGGCCGCGGGTTTTCAATCATGCTATCAAGCATCTGAGTGGCGGTGATCACTGGTTTTTTATAGTGATTCGCCATCGAGATCATTCGTTTTTGAATTATTGGAAGTTGCGTTTGACCAGCCTCAATCGCCAAATCCCCCCTTGCCACCATCACTCCATCTGAAGCTTGAATAATGGCATCTAAGTCACTTAACGCTTCAAGCATTTCAATTTTGGCGATGATTTTGGTTTGAGGGCTTGAGCTGTTTGACACAATTTCTTTAAGACGGTGAATATCCGAGGCTTTTCTTACAAAACTCAAAGCCACATAATCGACCTTGTGAGTAAGGCCAAACTGAAGGTCTTCGAGATCTTTCTTAGTGAGGGGATCAATCGGAAGATTTGCTCCTGGAAGGTTAATGCCTTTGCGATCTTTGAGCACTCCGCCAAATTTAACGAAGCAAACCACACGGTCACTTTTGACTTCCAGCGCCTCAAGTTCCATCAGTCCGTCATCAAGAAGAATTTTTTGACCCGGATTTACGCACTCAAGAACCTCACGAAGTGACGTTGGAATGTAGCTTCCGTCACTCAATTGATCAGTGACGACAAGATCAATTTTTTGCTGCGGGATGAGGTTCATCGAACCTGAAAAAAACTTTCCCACTCTGATTTTGGGACCTTGAAGGTCTTGAAGAATCGCCACCGGGGCTTCTAAACTTTTTGAAATTTTCCTCAAAGACTGGATCACACTCAGATGGTCTTCATAAGAGCCATGTGAAAAGTTAAGCCTTGCGATATTAAGCCCACTTCGAATGGCTTTTTCAAGGGATTCAGGCCTTGCTGTTGCAGGGCCTATCGTTGCCACGATTTTTACTTTTCGATCACAGAGTCTCATGACTTTTTCTTCACAGCGATGGCCATTTTATCAAGCTTCTCATCATGACGACGATTCATATTTTTAAGTCGAGCAGAGTGCTCTCCTTCAAGAGAGTGAAGTTTATCTTTATGTCTATACTCTTGTTGCTCGAGGCTGAGATTGTGAGCTCGTGTCATCTCTTCGACCGTTCTCTTTAGGTTATCATCGGCACTTTTCTTTATACTTCTCAGTTCATCTTGAAGACTAAGAACTTCTTTTTGATGAGTGTTCTTTAGCTGCGCTATTTGCTCAGCATGGCCCACTTCGCGCTGTTGCGCTTGATTTTGAATGCGCATCACAGCCTCTCGCTTTTCTTTTTCAAACTGAAATCGCATCGCTCGCAATTCATCGGCGTGTCCCCGTCTTAAGCTTTCAACTGTTTCGGTCGAAAGCTCGCTGAGACGTTGTTTACTGAGTTCAGTGGTTTCCACAATACTTTTCACTCGTCGATCGGCATTTTTCGAAGACTGATCTAGCCTCGCATTTAAGCTCGTCTCTAGCATGTCGTAGTCCCCGCGAGCAGCAAAATTGTGATCCTCAACTTTTTGAAGATAATTTCTATTTGCATCAAACAGGGCGCGATCATTCTTTTTATTGAGCATCAGAACGTCTTTACTGTTTTTCTCATTACTCATTCGAATCGCTTCATCTCTTTGACGCTGCAAATCCTTCATGTTGTCGGTAAAATTATCTCTGACATTTGCAATTTCACGATTTTTCTTTTGGTCACTGTAAGAGTTTGCTTTAACAACTTGCTCTTTAAGTTCGACGTTTTCTTTTTCAAGTCTGTTTAACTTTGATCCCACTCGCCCATTGACTGCGTCCTCTAGGTTTTCTCTGGCCGAAGCCGTGGCCAATCTGTCCTCTTCCATGGCCATTTCAAATTTTGATCTCATTTTTCCAAGACTTTCTTGAAACCCGTCTCTTAAATTCTCTTCAGACTCGGTTCGAAGTTGCCTTTCTTTATTCACAGCCCCAATCATATTGTCTGAAGCCCGCTGCTGATTCTGAACACCAAGCACTTCTTTTCGTTGCAACTCTTGCGACGTCGAACGTCTGTATGCAGCGTACTCGTTCTTTAATTGCCCAATCTTTTTATCTCTCTCTTCGCGAAGTAACTTAACCTCTGCTTGATGGGCTTTCTCGAGTTTGTCTTTTTGATCTGCCATGCCCTTTTTCATCGCTTCACGGTTCATCTCAAGGTTACTTTGAAACAGCTGGTCTTTTTCTTTTAACGCCATTTCATAATCAGTATTGAGCTTTTGAAACCTTGATTCCATCTGAATCATTCGGTGATCCGTGCTCGCTTCGGCCATACTTTCAACTTGCTCTTCGCGCTTTTGCGATTGCTGCACCTGAGTTTGGAGTTGCTTGCGATGAACGTTTCTCATAGAGTCCATCTCGCTCAAGTAACGTTGATCCCTCTGGCTGACGGCTTTACGAGATGCCTCCTGCAAGGCTTGCATTTGCTTTTCATGGGATTCTTTAAGCTTTTCAAGTTCAGAATAATGCTGCTCGTTTATCCGCCGCATCTCTTTTTGATGCTTTTTAACGAGATCGCTCTCTTTATTTTGCATCTCTTCCCGATTTCTTCGCACCACTTCATCTTGACGATTTGATGAACCTGATCCACCTACTGATGACATTCGTGCCCCTCCAAGACGGTTTATACTCCCATCCAGTATCCCATAGAGTGCCTTAGAGATTGATCATTTCTTGAGGGGCCTTCGACGTCAGTCGAGGAGAGTTTTTTGTTTAAAAAGATCTTTTAGGAATCGCTCTTCCTTTTCAGCCGCCTGTCTTGCAGCTTTTATCTGACGTTTTTTGGCGTCAGCGGAGGCGACACTTCTTGAAGCTCGATCTTGGTAGAGCTTTGAAAGCAGTCCAAGTTCTTTTTTCCAATTTTGGTAAATCAATTCTTTTTGGTTCTTGTCCAGTAAGGGCGCAAGATCCAAGTCGACGAGCTGATCTAATTTGTTTTTGGAAATTGAGAAGGGTTGGCTAAATCCCGTCTTTCCATCATCTTTTACGAGACTGAGCGCAATGGAAGCCCCCGGAGAAAGATGAAAACTTTCAGTTCGAGTGAATCCAGAAACTTCCCACTCCCCCATTAATGCATGAAAAGTAAAGGTGTCGATTTCTTGGGAAAATACGCCCAGACAAGTCGACTGGCAGCGAGACTCTCCAAATTGAGATTTCACTTTAACCCCACTCATTCCTTGAATCGCCCCTTGGCCCCTCACCCACGAAATTTCTATCTGATCATTAGCAAATTCATTGATAAATACGGCCTTTGGATAAGCAACCACCGATCCCTTTTGAACCTCTTTAATTAACAGCTGATTGGAGTGATTAAGCTGAGCAGCGGTGCCAGCGGACGAGAGTGTGGTTTCTGCATGGACTTGCACATCCACACTGAAGGCCAAAACCAAAGAAAAAGCTTTAAGAAAAAGCCTCAATATCCAACTCCGGCCAGTGATTCTTTAGCTTGATGAGCCACCTCTCGGTGAGGAAAAGTCTTTAACACCGTTTTATAGAGATCGATTGCGTCTGTTGCACGCCCACCGGCTTCAAGAATTTTAGCAAGTCTGATCATCGCAAAACCCGACACCTCGTGACCTGGAAACAAATCAATGAGGTGATGAATTTGGACCACAGAGTCCTCAACTCGACCTTCCTGATAAAGCGATTCAATCAATAAAAAATGCGCCTCTGGAGCTTTTGAAGAATACCCATGTCGCTCGATAAAAGATTTCAAAAGTTTCGTCGACTCTTCGTATTTTTGCTCGGTAAATTTTCTTCGCGCGGATTCAAATTGAATTTCTGCGAGAGTGGCTTTTGCAGCCTCATTTTTCGAGGAGTTTAATGCCTGAGTGACACTGGCCACAGATCGAAGTTGATAACTGCCAAGCCCCTCTTGACCCTTCATATGACTTGGCAAAACACTGGCAATCTCTTGTTTAAATCCAAGAAATTGATTTTCTACCAAGGCAAGTTTTAACTCCGAGTGATGAAGCTCTTTGGATAAGGTTTTAATCTGATGAGCCAGCACATCTTTTTCATCAAAGTTGATCTTTGCCCAATGATAGACATGAAGAAGGCCAACGAGAATAATCAGATTTATAGAGACAAACCAAGAAAGTTTCATGAAACTCTATCGGAGTTCTCAGCAAAGTAATTAAGGGCTTAGTATCTCAAGATGAGACGTTTTTATCACATGGCCCGGGGGATCTTCACCCCAAGCACCGAAAGACCCGCTTCGAGAGTGATGTATAGACACTGGACCAACATCAAGCGCGTTCGAATCTCGCCTTCAGACCCTTCTAGAATTCTTTGCTTTGCATAGTACTGGTTGAACAGCTTGCAAAGCTCAAGCAGATATACGGCCAACACGTGAGGTTTAAAGTGATCGAATGAGCGCTGCAAAGTTTCTCCATAGGACAAAAGATGACGATAAATCTCTTGTTCTTCTGGTGAAACAAGAACCAAATCATCGCTTGCTTTCGGCGTCACCTGGGCTTTCGTCAGCAGACTTTTACATCTCACCGCCGTGTATTGTACATAAGGTCCACTGTCTCCGTTAAAATCGAGAACCTTCTCCCAGTTGAAATCGACGTTCTTCACACGATCGTTCATCAGATCATTAAAAATAATCGCACCAACGCCCACTTGTTCTGCAATTAACTCCTTATCCTCAAGTTGAGGATTTTTCTCTTCGATTTGAGTTCTTACAAACTCAACAGCCTTATCAAGCACGTCCTCAAGAAAAATCACATTTCCTTTTCGAGTCGACATTCTGGTGTCGCCGAAGCGATACATTCCAAATGAGACATGGTGACAATCCTTTGCCCAGCTATACCCTGCCTTTTCAAGCACCTTAAACACTTGCTTAAAGTGAAGTGTTTGATCCACTCCAACCACATAAAGATTTAAATCGGTGTTGAGATTTTCCATGCGATCGATGGCACTGGCAATATCACGAGTGGCATATAAAGACGCCCCGTCTTTCTTTGTGATTAAACAAGGGGGCATTCCTTCCTCGTCTAACCGCACCACCTGAGCCCCCTCGCTCAATTCTAAAAGCCCTTTGCTTTTAAGCATTTCCACCACAGAGTTTAACTTGTCGTTGTAATAAGACTCGCCTCGAACGAGAGTGTGTTTGGCACCGAGCCTCGCCAATTGCTTTTCATACTCTTTTAATGAAAGTTCGACGAAGAATTTCCAAATCTTTTTGATTTCTTCATCCCCATCTTCAAGGCGTTTAAAAGTGAGTGAGCCCAGCTCATCAAGCTTTGGATCTTTTTCCGCCTCTTCATGAAACCTCACATAAAGTTTATACAAACTTTCTATTGGGGCCTCAGAAAAAGAGTACTCACTTCCCCATTGTTGATAAGCCCAAGCAAGCTTTCCAAACTGAACTCCCCAGTCCCCTAGATAATTAATCCCTTGAACCGTGTAGCCTTGGGTCCGCGCCAAGTTGACAATGGCTTGACCAATCACAGTGGCGCGCAAGTGCCCAATGCTCATCGGTTTAGCGACGTTTGGCGAGGCGTAATCAATACTCATCACGCGCCCAGAAAAACGATTGGTAAACCCGAGTCGATCTTTATTTGCGCTCCACTCTTCAAAGATGAGCTTTTGAATATAACTAGGTTCGAAAATGAAATTTACAAATCCCGACACGGCCTCTACATGCCGAATGTGGGGGACGCCCGCCTCATCGATTTTTGCTTTAAACTCTAAGGCAATTACGGGAGGTGATTTTTTAAGCTCTTTTGCAAAGCTAAAGACCGGAAAGGCCAATTGTCCATGGCCCCCCTGCTTTGGGCTTTCGAGGCTTTTTAAGATTTGAGAGGATTCAAGGCCCAGGATCTGGGCCAGGCGTTCACTCAGCTGGGCTTTTAGTGATCTAATCATGGTCCAAAGACTATACTTAGATCAATCGAGGGACAATCCTTTCCCAAAAAGTTTTCGGGAATTCTTTGTCCTCAAGCCGCAAGCTGAGCCAATTTTTAAGCTCTTCAAGAGAAATCCTCTTAGAAAGCACACCCTCAAAAAGGGCTTTGCCAAATATTCTCCCCAAAAACCTCACCGCTTCGAGCTGTGATAATTCTTCGGTTTTTTTAAGGGTGCGTTTGTTTTTAGGGCCCACCCTATCCCCGCGCCCAAGTCTTTGCCCATAGACAAAGATTTCAGAAACTAATCGCATTGTTTGGGTCGGAGTTTTTCGAGACTGAAATGACTCAAGCCTGATCTTTAAGTCTTCAAAAGTTCCTGCTTTGCGCTGCGGGTTCATCCATTTGCTAAAGAAAAAACCAATTGTCTCTATGAAAAGCCTTCGCTCAATATCGCTCGGAAGATCATAAAACATCTTTTCGCGCTGACTCAATTGATTATGGATGAATTGGCCAGCCACACTTGATGCATGGTTAACCGAGGGCCTTGAGAGGTAGATACGCCCTTTTTCATTCAACATAAAGCTGCGCTCAGAACCCATAAGTTCTTTAAGGATCGAAGACGGAATTTGAGTGGGAAACTCAGCGTCCCCTGTGGGGGTAAAGACTTCGAGGTTGTTGCTTGAAACCTCAAGCTTCAGATCCTGACACATCCACGTCACAAAGGCTTTGATATAATCCTCAAAATCGAGCTCATCATCTTCAAGCTCTTGATCAAAAGTGCGTTCGAGATAAATGAGATAACTTTGCCATTTGACCCATGGGGGAGAAACATTCCAGCAAAAACTGTCTTTTCTTTTAAGTACGTTTAAATTTGAATCGTCAGAAATCTGGGAATTTTTAAAATAAAGCACCTCATTGTCTTGAAAAATCCTCACCTGCCTTTCAAAAGAAAAACAGGACTTCAAGGCAATCATTTTTGGCAAATGGTCTTCGTGCAAATGCTTTTCGCCGGCGATAACGATCACCTGATCGCTCGGGTGAATAAGAAGTTCTTCCTCAATGATTTGGGCCATTTTTTGGTCTCTCGCCTTAAGCCGCAAATCATAAAAAGTGCTTGAAGAAATCCCGCGGACCAGCACTTGATGTTCTTTAAGAAAAAGAATCAGGTCTCGGTAATGTTCCCAAGGAAAACCCCAATTTTCGCTCCATTGAATAGCTGAAAGAAACTCAGCTTCATTCATTTCACCAGACCAAAATAAATCAATCCAGTGTGAGTCTTGAATTTTAAGACACTCTAAAAACACCACGCTGCTTGATAGATCCATTTGTCTGAGAAGCCTTAAATGAGCCCTTTGGGACTGATGGTAAGCATGAAAATCCGCAAGAAACAAAAGATCACTCGAGCGGGCCGCTTGCACCATTTCAAGGAGTGAAGATGACTGCCACCGGCGAGTGAATTCACGGTCTAACTTTCGAGAATAGTTTTCAAGAGACTTTACCGGCGGTCCAAGACGAGAGAACACTTGGTTTTTCACCGATTCCAAGAGGTGCTTTCGAGTTTTAAGCCACTGACGTTGGTTCATATAATGACTCGAAGAGTTTAATTGCCATTCAATTTAATTTTGCTATTAATAAGAGTCTAACAGGAGTTCTTAATGAAGACATTCACAAAAATCGCACTCTTTCTAATTCTCGTCTCCGTGGGGATCCATTTCTATCTGACCCTTCAGCATTACCCCCTTAAATTCGGGTTTGCGACCGGCCCTTCAATCTGCAGCATCAACTCGACTTTCGACTGTGACGCGGTCACCGTTAGCAGCTATTCAACCGTCCTCGGGATTCCCCTTTCAGTTTGGGGAATTGTGGCCAACTTGATGATTTTCCTTACCCTGCTGATGTCGTGGCTTGAGTGGTCAGACAACCCTGAGCGCCTCAAAAGATTTTCTTTTCTCTTAAGTCTCACTTCAGTTTTTGCATCCATTGCAATGGGTGCGATTTCATTATTTGTAATGTCTAATTACTGTTTGTTTTGCATCTTGCTTTACGTTTTGTCTTTTGTGATCTCACTGTCGATTTTTTTCACTCTTCGCGAGGGATTCTTAACCCACCTCGCGGCGGATATTTCCGCCTACTTTACTGAGAACAAAGGAATACTCGGCGTCCTCGTTGCGATTCCAGTTTTAAGTTTTCTCACTCACAGAACAATGCTTTCTCATTTCGGCGCCGGTGAGATCGATCGCATGGTGAATCAAGGAGTCCGAGGCTGGATTTCTGAGCCCCAGCAGACCCTTTCTGTCGCTCCGATGCTCGTAAGAGGTCCTGAAAAAGATAAGGCTTCGCTTGTGATCTCTGAGTTTGCGGATTTTAGATGTGGTCACTGTAAAAGCGCCTCACACTCAATTCATGCCTTCACGAAATCACATCCTGATGTCCGATTTGAATTCTTCGTCTTCGCATTGGATGGGGCGTGCAACAAGGCCATTGAGAGATCCAGCGGATTATCTTGCCATTTAGGCAAGGCTG
>FLYM01028395.1_pt5 | contig 11047 bp, 11 predicted proteins | sample 1122581 | NCBI WGS metagenome assembly FLYM01 (sample SAMEA4346789, study PRJEB14843) | hot springs metagenome | biome: Terrestrial Biome; feature: Habitat; material: Sediment | place: India | collected 2012-06-12 | depth 1760 m
TCGATGGGCTGCGCGCGCGGTTGCTCGCCGGGCTGGACGGGATGCCGTTCGCACAGGCCGAGCATATCAATGCCGACACCCGGCCGCCCGCTCGCTTCGTCGCGCTGCGGTCGCCAAAGGCAGCCGCGTGGCAGGCCGAATTGCTGGCGCAGGACGCCATCGTCGACGTGCGCGGCGACGTGCTGCGAATCGGGCTGGGGCTGTATCACGATGCCCGCGACATCGACCGGTTCACCGAAATTGCGAGTGAATTGAGCGGTTAGACGAAACGCTATTGCGAGCGAGTATCAAAATCACTATCGGCCCATCCCAAGATACAGAATATCAAGGGGCCAGAGTTCATGTTTCGTCGTCAGTTGATCGCCGCGCTCGGCACCGGGGCCGCTTTGTCCGCCGCGCCCGCTTATGCCCAGCCGGCGTCCGATCCCGATGCGCCGCAGGAAGTGGTGGTGACCGGCCAATATCTGACCGACGACCTGTCGCTGCCGCAACAGGTTCTGCCCCCGCTCGACACGCCGCAATCGGTGACGGTGGTCGAGGACGATCTGATGTCCGAACAGGGCAGGCGCACGCTGCGCGACGCGATGCGCAACATCACCGGGGTCAGCTTCCAGGCGGGCGAGGGCAATCCCCCCGGCGGCGGCGACGCGTTCAACGTGCGCGGCTTTTCCGCGCGCGACGACGTGTTCGTCGATGGCATCCGCGATCCCGGCAATTATTTCCGCGACCCCTTCTATGCCGAACGGATCGAGGTGACCAAAGGGCCGGCGTCCGCCTTTGCCGGGCGCGGCAACGTTGGCGGCACCGTCAACATCGTCACCCGCCAGCCCGAATTGACCAACCGCATCGGCGGCGAAATCGGCGTCGGCACCGACAATTTCTACCGCGGCACTGCCGATTTCAACCAGGTGATCGACGCCGAAAACGGGATCGCCGCACGCATCACGGTAATGGGTCATTCGGCGGACGAACCGGGGCGCGACCATGTCCATAATCGCCGCTGGGCGATCGCGCCGTCGATCGGCATCGGCATCGGTCAGGACACCAGCTTCATCGTCAACTACCTGCATCTGGAACAGGACGACCAGCCCGATCTGGGCATCCCCAACGGCCGCAATCTTTCGCTGGCGGGGTCGGGGTTCGAAGGGAAGCCCGCGCCGGTCGATCGCGACAATTATTACGGCTATTCGACCGATTATCGCGACGTCGTCACCGACACGCTGACCGGGCGGTTCGAGCACCGCTTCAACGACGTGCTGACGTTCCGCAACGTCACCCGCTATGCCCGCGTCGGCAACGATCAGGTCGTGTCGGGGCCGCGCTTCGTCGGCAACGTCACCACGCTGAACGCGACGACCCAGGCGGTCGGCAATGCCAAGCCGCGTGACCAGGTCGATCGGTTGTTCATCAACCAGGCCAATCTGACCGCCGAATTCGCGACCGGGGCACTGCGCCACACGCTGGTCGCGGGCGCCGAATATGTCGACGAATCGAGCGAGAACCGCCGTCGCCTCGACGCCAACGGCCCCAACCTCAACCTGTTCGACCCGGCCTTCGTCGCGGCTCCGCGCATCCCCTATAACGGCACGCGCGCGCGCACCGATGTCGAGACGCTGGCATTCTATCTGTTCGACACCATCGAACTGGGCGAGCAGCTGAAGCTGGTCGGCGGCCTGCGCCACGACCGGGTGAAGAGCCGCGCGCGCGGGTTCGACGACAATGGTATCGCGCCCGGCTTCGTCACCGACCTGTCGCGCACCGACAATCAATTGTCGGGCAATGCCGCGATCGTGTTCAAACCGACGCCCTCGTCGAGCCTCTATGTCGCTTACGGAACCGCGTTCGAGCCGTCGGGCGCGGTCGAGGTGGTTCAGCTGGCGGGCGGCAACAACAATGCGCCGGTGACGGCGGCCAATTTCAACGTCGAACCGGAAACCAGCCAGTCCTGGGAAGCGGGGGCCAAGGTCGATGTGATGGGCGGGCTGCTCAACCTGTCGGCAGCAGTGTTCCAGATCACCCGCGACAATGGCCGCACCCCCGGCATCAATCCGGGCGACCCCGCGGTTGTGCTCGACGGCGAGCAGCGCGTGCGCGGCATCGAAGCGCAGATCGTCGGGCGCATCACGCCGCGCTGGAACGTGTTCGCGGGCTATACCTATCTCGACGGCGAGGTGACCAAGTCGAACCGCGCGTTCGAGGTCGGTCAGCGGCTGGACCACACGCCCGAACATTCGGCCAATCTGTGGACCAGCTATGCGCTGTTCGACGGGTTCGTGCTGGGCGGCGGCGTCCAGCACGTGTCGGAGCGCACCAGCGACATCCGTCAGAGCGCAACGTCGAACATCACCATCACCGCGCCCGCCTATACGGTGTTCGACGCCTTTGCCGAATATCAGATCAACGAGAATTTCGGGCTGCGCGCCAATGTCTATAATATCGGCGACGAACGCTATTTCTATTCGTTCGCCAGCGGCCAGTCGATCCCGGCGGCTTCGCGTTCGGCGACGCTGACCTTGACGATGGGGTTCTAAGCCTGAAGGCTCGGGCGCGATGATGATCGAGATCGAGCAACTGCTGGACGCGGAGACGGTGCGCCGGTTCCGCGACCGGCTGGCGAATGCGCCCTGGGCCGATGGACGGGCGACGGCGGGCTATCAGTCGGCGCTTGCCAAGGACAATGCGCAATTGCCGCAGGATTGCGTCGAAGCGCGCGAACTGGGGGCGGAGGTCGCAGCCGCGCTGGCGGCGAACCTGTTGTTCCAGTCCGCCGCGCTTCCGCGCGCGGTCTATCCGCCGTTGTTCAATCGCTACGCCGGGGGGCAGGCGTTCGGGACGCATGTCGATAATGCATTCCGCCCGCTGCCGGACGGGCAGGGGCGGCTGCGCACCGACCTGTCGGCGACACTGTTCCTGTCCGACCCGGACGACTATGACGGCGGCGAGCTGATCATCGAGGACGGGCATGACGGGAAAGCGATCAAGCTGCCCGCCGGGCACATGATCCTCTATCCCGCGACCACGCTCCACAGCGTCGCACCCGTGACCCGCGGCGCGCGCATCGCCAGCTTCTTCTGGATCGAAAGCCTGGTTCCTGATGCCGCCCAGCGCGCGACCCTGTTCGACATGGACATCGCCATCCAGTCGCTCCGCCCTCGCGTGGGTGACCGCGACCCCGCGCTGATTGCGCTCACGGGTTGCTATCACAATCTGCTGAGAAGCTGGGCGCGCTGAGCGTTCACCAAACTGCCACATTGCGTCCCTAGGCGGGATGGAATTTCCCATTCCCCGGAGAACCCCATGTCGCGTCCGTTCGAAACCATCGTCGAAGCACGCCTGTCGCGCCGGTCGATCCTGACCGGCATCGGCGGGCTGGGCGCGACGGTGATGCTGTCGAGCTGCGGCTATAGCGGCGCGGGGCTGGGGAGCGGGACGAGCGCCGCCCCCGCCTTTGCCTTCACCCCGATCTCGCACGGCATCGACCAGAACCATCACGTTGCGCCCGGCTATACCGCCGACATCCTGTTGCGTTGGGGCGATCCGGTGATGCCGGGGGCGCCTGCCTTCGATCCGATGAACCAGACCGGCGAGGCGCAGTCGAAACAGTTCGGCTATAATTGCGATTTCGTCGGGCTGATCCCGATCTCGCGCGACCGGATGATGCTGGGCGTCAACCACGAATATGTGCTGCCCGAACTGATGTTCCCCGATCTGTACGGCGCGGACGGCAAGCTCGACCGCAGCCGCTACACCCGCCGCCATTCCGAAGTCGAACGCGCCGCCGTCGGCATCTCGATGACCGAACTCCGCCGCGAAGGCGCGCGCTGGGTGCCCGTCATCGGGCCGATGAACCGCAAGGTCGACATGCTGTCCACCCGCGTCGGCGTCTCCGGCCCCGCCGCGGGCCATGCGCGGATGCGGACAGTCGCCGACCCGGCGGGGCGCACGGTGATCGGCACTTACGGCAATTGTGCGGGCGGGTTGACGCCGTGGGGCACGTACCTGACGGCGGAGGAGAATTTCGACTTCGCCTTTTCGGGCGGGCTGCCCGCGGGCCATGCCGAGACGGTCAACCACCGCCGCTTCGGCGTGGTGCGCGAGGATGGCAAGCCGACCCAGCCGGGTCAGGGCCGGTTGAGCTGGGCGATGTTCGATCCGCGCTTCGACGTCGGCAAGGATCCCAATGAGGCCAATCGCTTCGGCTGGATCGTCGAGATCGACGCGCTCGATCCGAACGCGCTGCCCAAGAAACGTACCGCACTCGGCCGGTTCGCGCATGAAGGCGCGGAGACGATCGTCAACCGCGACGGGCGGCTGGTCGTCTATATGGGCGACGACGCGCGCGGCGAATATCTCTACCGCTTCGTCAGCCGGGACCGGGTGAGCGACGACCGGGCGGCGAACGCCGACTTGCTCGACCACGGCGTGCTGTCGGTCGCGATCTTCGACGAAGCCGGCATGCGCTGGATGCCGCTGGTGCACGGCACCGGGCCGCTGACGGCGGACAACGGCTTCCACAGCCAGGCCGATGTGGTGATCGAAGCACGGCGCGCGGGCGACCTGCTTGGCGCGACGCCGATGGACCGGCCCGAGGATGTCGAGGCGCATCCGTCGAACGGTCGCGTCTATGTGATGCTGACCAACAACAGCAACCGAACCGATGCGAATGTTGCCAACCCGCGCATCGCCAATCGCGACGGCCAGATCGTCGAGCTGATCGCACCCGGCGGCGACCATGCGGCGGACCGGTTCGACTGGGAAATCCTGGTGCTGTGCGGACGCCCGAACGATCCCAAGGTCGGCGCGCGCTGGAATGCCGAAGTGTCGGACAGCGGCTGGTTTTCCTGCCCCGACAATTGCGCGTTCGACCCCGCCGGGCGGCTATGGATCGCGACCGATCAGGGGTCGAGCTGGGCGAACAGCGGCACCGCCGACGGGCTATGGGCGATGGAAACCGAAGGGCAGGGCAGGGGCCGGGGACATATGTTCTTCCGCGTGCCAGCCGGTGCGGAAATGTGCGGTCCGCGCTTTACCCGCGACGGACGGCATTTGTTTCTCGCGGTCCAGCATCCGGCGGCGGATGGGATGGACAAATGGCCCGCCTTCGGACGCCGCTCGACTGCGGTCGATCCGGCGCATCGCTGGCCGGATTTCCAGCCGAACATGCCGCCGCGTCCATCGGTGGTGGTGGTGCGAAAGGATGACGGCGGGGTGATCGGGGTCTGACCCGACCCGATCAACTGCCCGAGGGACAATCCCCGCTGCGTTCGGTTGGACGTCCATCGACCAGCCACACCGTCGCAGGCGTCGCATCCTCGTCGTGGTAGCAGAGTTCGGGGTTCGATCCGTCGGCGGCGACCAGCAGCGTCCAGTTGTGCGGCCCGCAATTATGCTGTTCGCATCCCCAGGACAGCATCCGCCCGTCATCGGCGGTGGCGATCGGGGTCGAAGGACCGGGGCCGGTCAGAATCCGGTCTACCGGCGCATTGTCGCCACCGGCCTGCACCAAAGCGGCACGCACCAGCGGATGGTCCCGGAACGCCACGCCGGCCACCGCGTCGAAAGGATATTGGCCGACATAGGCGCTGAGGTCGCCCGCCGCGCTGTCGTTGGTCATCAGGTCGTTCTGAACGACGGCATCGTTGCCGACCGTTCCGGCATTGTCTTCGGGCGCAGTCGGCCCGCAGGCGGCGAGCGCCGCCGACCCGCCAAGCGCGAGCATCACCGTCTTCGGAAAACGCATGCGACCCATTAGAATGCGCGTCAGGCGGCGAGCGGTGCGGGCTGTTTGCCCGTCTTGCCGCGAAACAGTCCGCCCCCGAACATCCCGCCTTCGTTCAGCGGCAATGCCGTCGCGCAATAGGCGCATTCGGCAGTCATCCGGCCCAGCAGCCAGTGCGATTTCCCGCAACCGGGGCAGTGGTTCACCTCGTGCGCGTGGTAAGCGATCCGATATCCCGATCGCCCGATTGCAAATGGTGGCCTGATCGACGCCATCTCATTTCTCCCTTTCGACCCTTCTTCAATACCACGACGAGTCGTTCGGTTCCATCGACGAGTCGAAAAATGCGACGAAACGAATCAGAAACGAAGTTAACGGGCCAGCGGTGGTCGTATCGGGAATGCGCGGAGGCGGGGTTGCGAAAACGCAATGGTGCGCGCGGACGATTGCGATTGTCGGTGCTCACGCCGAACGTGACGATTCCAGCCAGGCTAGGCCAGGTTTGGTCGGAGCGCGGCGCCGGATAACCGGTGCGCGCGCCTCAGGCGGTTTCGCGGTCCAGCAGCGATTGTGCGTCGAGGTCGAGCAGGTCGATCTGGGCGCGGATGCGCGGCCATTGCTGGCTCAGAAAGCGTTCGCGCTCGGCAACGCGCAGCCGTTCGACCGCGCCTTCGAGCACGAACATGCCGACGCCGCGGCGCACCTCGACATAGCCGTCGTCCTGGAAACTCTGATAGGCCTTGGCCACCGTCAGCGGGTTGGCGCCATGTTCGGCGGCAAGCGCGCGCACCGACGGCAACTGGTCGCCCGCGCGAAACTCGCCGCGCAGGATCGCGGCGGCAATCGTGCCGCGCAGCTTCAGATAGACGGGGCTATCGCCATGATCCAGGCCTGTCATGCTGCTTTAATACACCAACGGGCGTATGGGTCCATAGCGGAATCGAAACAGGCGCGCGTCTAGCCGTGCCATTCGCCGAGAATCACGTCGAGATCGGGGCGAGGCCGTTCTTCCAGGTCGCGCGACGGCGTGCCGATGAACACGAAGCCTGCGATCCGGTCGCCTTCGCGGCCGCCCAGCGCGGCGCGGATTTGGTCGTTATAGGCGGCCCAGCCGGTCAGCCATCCGGCGACGAACCCGCAAGCGTGCGCGGCATGTTCGAGGTTCATGCACGCCGCCCCTGCGGACAATAGCTGTTCCCACAGCGGGATATGGCTGTCGCGTTTGGGCGTCGAGAGCACCGCGACCAGCGTCGGCGCCTGGCGCGCGAACTGCTCCATCGCCTCGATCTCCAGCCGCCCGGCGGTGGGCTTTTCGGCGCGATAGGCATCGACCAGCAACGCCGCGAACGCTTCGCGCGCGTCGAGGGGGATCGACACGAACCGCCACGGCGCGAGCTTGCCATGATCGGGCGTGCGCGCCGCGATCGCGACGATTTCGCGCAATGTCGCGGCATCCGGGCCGGGTGCTGCCATGTCGCGCGGTCGGCCCGAACGGCGGGTCTGGAGATAGGCGAGCGGGGTGGAGAGGTCGTTGAAGGACATGGCCCTGCACCTAGGGTTGCAACCGTCCTGAAACAATCCGCTTCACAGCGCGAGATTCGCCGTTAGGGTGCCGCGCAATAAACGAACATGGGCGGGGTCCATATGTCATTCGAGTTGATCATTTTCTGGGGAGCGGTGGTCGTACTCGCCGGCTTCCTCCTCGGCGGCAGCTATGTCGTCACGCGTCCGCAGCCGGAATTTGCGGGCCATCCCAAGGGGCTGTTCCTGCTGTTCCTGGCCGAAATGTGGGAGCGATTCTCCTATTACGGCATGCGGGCGCTGCTGATCTTCTACCTCGTCCAGCACTGGATGTTCTCGGACAGCGAGGCATCGGTGATCTATGGCGCCTATACCGCGCTCGTCTATATCACGCCGGTCGTCGGCGGCTATCTGGCCGACCGCTATCTCGGCCAGCGCAAGGCGGTGCTATTCGGCGCGATCTTGCTGACTTTCGGCCATTTCTTCATGGCGTTCGAAGGCGACGGCGCGGCGGGCCAGGCCAATCCGATGATCAACGTCTTCTGGCTGGCGCTCGCGCTCATCATCGTCGGATCGGGCTTTCTGAAGGCCAATATCTCGGTGATCGTCGGCCAGCTCTATGCGCGGACCGACGTGCGTCGCGACGGCGCCTATACGATCTTCTACATGGGCATCAACGTCGGGGCGGCGACCGCATCGCTGATCTGCGGCTATCTCGGCCAGACCTATGGCTGGGCGTACGGCTTCGGCCTGGCGGGCCTCGGCATGCTGATCGGCCTCATCTTCTTCGTTCTCGGAAAACCGCTGTTGATGGGACAGGGCGAGCCGAAAAATCCCGAATATCTGCGCCAGCGCATGGGCGGCATCAAACGCGAGTTCCTGTTCTACGCCATCGGCCTCGCGATGGTCGCCTTGTGCTGGTTCATGGTTCAGAACCAGAGCCTGGTCGGCATCCTGCTCGGCACGTTCGGCGCGATCCTCGTCACCTATGTACTGTTCGTGGCGACGTTCGGGCTTCCCTATGGCGGCTATAGCCAGTCGCCAGCCGGACCTGCCAATGCCTTTATCGGCGCGGGCGCGGTGTTGACGCTGGGCATGTTCCTGATCGCGCTCGGCAACATGACGGCGCAGTGGATCGCGCTGGCAGGGGGCGTCGCGCTGATCGCGATCATCATCCAGCAGTGCATCGCCCGTGCCGACGAAGCACGCGATCGCATTCTGGCGGCGATGTTCATGATCATCGTGTCGATCATCTTCTGGGCGTTGTTCGAACAGGCGGGATCGTCGCTCAACCTGTTCACCGATCGCCATGTCGATCGCGCGGGCGTGCCTGCGTCGATGTTCCAGTCGATCAACGCGATCTACATCATCCTGCTGGCGCCGCTGTTCGCCAGCATCTGGACCGGGCTCGGTCGGCGCGGGGCGGAACCCTCGACGCCGTTCAAATTCGGTCTGGGCGTGGTGCAGGTCGGCCTGGGCTTCCTCGTGCTCGTCTGGGGCGCGCGGTCGGTCGGGATCGACGTGCCGACGCCGGTGATCTTCATCTTCCTGATCTATCTGCTCCACACCACCGGCGAGCTTTGCCTTTCGCCGGTCGGCCTCAGCGCCATGAACCGCCTGGCGCCGCGTCAGATGGCCAGCCTGATCATGGGCGTATGGTTCTTTGCCTCCGCCACCGGCAATTTCGCGGCGGGCCTGATCGCTTCGGCGACGGGTGCCGAAGGCGTCGGCGAGGAAGCGGGCAAGGAAGTGGTGCTGGGCGTCTATTCGACGGTCGGCTGGGTCGCGGTCGGCGTCGGGATCGCGGTGCTGGTGATCTCGCCCCTCATCAAGCGACTGATGCACCTCGATACGCTCAAGGACGATGTCGACCATGCGATGGCCGGTCAGGAGTCGATCGGCGAGCCGCAGGCCGCGGGCGTCAACACCAGCGGGGAGACCCGCTGAGGTTCGCAGCCACCCGATAAAGGGGAGGGGGAAATGACCGAGTTGATCGTCGCCTGTGTCGCGTTCGTCGGAAGTCATTTCCTCCTTTCCCACCCATTGCGCTCGCCGATCGTGTCCCGACTTGGCGAGCGTGGTTTTCTGGGGGTCTATTCGCTCGTCGCCTTTGCGACATTGGGGTGGATGGTCTCCGCCTATCTGAGACTGCCCGAACAGCCGGGGTTGTGGCCGGTCGGCGACGCGCTCTGGGCAGTCGGCACCGTCATCATGTGGGCGGGATCGGTGCTGTTCGTCGGATCGCTGTTCGGCAATCCGGCGATGCCGGAAGCCAGGACCGCCATCGTGCCCAGCCCAAGCGGGGTGTTCGCGATCACCCGGCACCCGATGATGTGGGGCTTCGCCTTGTGGGCGCTGACCCATATCCTGGTCTATCCCGAGCCAGCGCAGATCGTGCTGGCCACCGCGATCGGTTTCCTAGCGCTGGTCGGCGCGCATGTGCAGGATCGCAAGAAAGCGGCGCTCCAGCCCGATTTCTGGCCCGAATGGGAAGCACGGACCAGCTATCTGCCGCTCGCGCGCGGTTTCGCCAATCCCGGCACGGTCGCGCTTGTCGGCGGTACGGCACTGTGGCTGGCCGCGAGCTGGGCGCATCTGCCGCTGGCCGGATGGGATGCGGGCGTGTGGCGCTGGCTTTTTTGATCCTGATTATTGATGGCACCTACGGCGACGTTGCATCTCATGCAGAATTGTCGAATAATTGCATGATATTGGTGACGATCAGGAGATTTCGATGCGTATCGTAACATTGTTGGTGGCGACGGCCGCGATCGGCTTTAGCGCACCGGCGTTGGCGCAGAGTTCGCAAAAAGCAGCGAAGCCGGAGCGCGAAAAGCGGATATGCAAATCTGTCCCGGCGACGACTGGGAGCCGCCTTGGACGGGCATCGGTGTGCCGGACGGCCCAACAATGGGAAGCGATCGAATCGCGCCAGTTCGATATCGAAGATCCGCGCGGTCGTTCTGAGGATGCGTATGTCAGTGATTTGAAACCCGGCTAAGCGTAACTTGACTCCGCGCGCGGCCCCGCCTAACGCGCGCCCTTCGCAATCAGGCTCCGCACTCCCGGTGAAGCGGTAGTCACGGTCCCACAAGGGCCGGGCGATGACCGGGACATGCGATCAGGTTCGCTTCGGCGGACCGGGTCAACGTCACACGCTATTGCCAAGGAATATCACATGTCGAAGCGCTCCAGCGCCAAGTACAAGCTCGACCGCCGGATGGGCGAAAACATCTGGGGTCGTCCCAAATCGCCCGTCAACAAGCGCGAATATGGCCCCGGCCAGCACGGCCAGCGCCGCAAGGGCAAGATGTCGGATTTCGGCATCCAGCTGCGCGCGAAGCAGAAGCTGAAGGGCTATTACGGCGACATCACCGAAAAGCAGTTCAAGCGCACCTATGAAGAAGCGTCGCGCATGAAGGGCGACACCGGCATGAACCTGGTCGGCCTGCTCGAACAGCGCCTCGACATGATCGTGTACCGCGCCAAGTTCGCACCGACGATCTTTGCCGCGCGCCAGCTCGTGTCGCACGGCCATGTCCGCGTCAACGGCGTGAAGTGCAACATCGCGTCGCGCCGCTGCTATGTCGGCGACGAAATCTCGCTGGGTTCGAAGGCCCAGGAAATGGTGCTGGTGATCGAAGCGCAGAGCCTGGCCGAGCGCGACATCCCCGAATATGTCGTCACCGACGGCGCATCGAAGGTGACGTTCAACCGCGTCCCCACGCTGGATGAAATCCCCTATCCGGTGAAGATGGAACCGAATCTGGTGGTCGAATTCTACTCGCGCTGATGCGCTGCGATTAG
>FLYM01016920.1_pt2 | contig 11005 bp, 11 predicted proteins | sample 1122581 | NCBI WGS metagenome assembly FLYM01 (sample SAMEA4346789, study PRJEB14843) | hot springs metagenome | biome: Terrestrial Biome; feature: Habitat; material: Sediment | place: India | collected 2012-06-12 | depth 1760 m
TCTTGTTGAATAAGAGCATCCTCCTAGCGGAAAGAATAAAAAGAAAGAAGGAAGCTCAAGAAGTGTTGAATAAACTTAAGTTTTTGACAGATGATAAGATAATACAGAAAAAAGTAGCTGACCTTGAAGCGCAGCTTTCTCAGCTGAAGGATTAGTAGCGAATGAGGCAAATGACAGCGATGACTTTAGCAGCGATGATAGTGGGACTGAGTTCGGCAAGCTCAAGTTTTGCGGAGACCACCTTAAAACCAACTGGCAATAAGGAAATGCGCACTGAGCGAATTCAATTCGACGACGAATTGGTAGAGGGCGAATTGAGAAAACCTGAACTTTTTTACCTTCTTCAAAAAAAGCAATTTAATTACAAAAGACTCATTAAGTTAAGAGAGAACTTTCATCCTGAAAGTCGAAGAGATGCGGAAAAGATCCCAGCAGGAGGGGCTCAGTAATGAAACAGCCCTTAGTGTTAAAAGTCTATCGAGATGGTCAACTGGTTAATGTTCAGCAATTCTCTGTTCAACAGGTTGTTTTTGGTCGTGGCGGCGATGCACAGATCGCTCTTGAAGATGATTCGGTATCTCCGATTCATGCTCTTCTTGAAGAGAGAGATGGAAAAACATATTTATCTGATCTTGGATCGCAGACGGGAACTTACCTTAGCGGTAAAAGAGTTTTAGAGACTGAAATTAAATCAGGTGAAGAAATCAAAATTGGTCCTTTCAGCATTCACTTTTTTGTTGGAGTGCCAAAGCCGGTGGTGATACCGCCAAGCGCTTCGGGAACAGAAGTTGTGGCTCCGCCCACGCCTCCTCCACCTCCTCCGATCCCTGATTTGCCCAAAGAAGAGAATACGTTTGCGACGGGAATGGACCTTCGAACTCCAGATGCTGAAAATTTTGAAGAACCACCGGATCTGCCGCTTGAGGATGATGAAAAGCCTATAGTTGCAGGGGGGTTCACCGAAACTCCGCGGACGGATCAAATGCAAATCTCGCCAATGGGTGAATTCAATGTGGGTCCAACCCATTTTCCTCAACACGTTGGCATCACTACAGGAAAGACATTTGCCCCAGCGAGCGTGAATAAAGATCCAAAGGAATTAGTTTCTCCGGGTAAAGGCTCGATGGTTGAAGTAGTTGTGTTCTGGCACGAACGCGCCATTTCAACGGATCACTTTAATCCTAAAAATCCAATCACCATCGGCGGTTCTAAAAACGCCGATGTGTTTGTGCCAGTTCTTCCGAAAGGTGCATTGTTTACGTTCGTGAAAGGTGTGCAAGGCCAAGCCGTTGTGTGCCTGACCCCGGATATGACAGGTGAGTTGGTGCGTTTCAACGATTCAATTTCGTTGAAAGAACTCGCGAAGCAAAATAAGTTTCGTGACGGTGGCGGCCACTATGAGCTTGATCTTAAACAAGGTGAGATGGTTCGCGTTTCATTTATGGACGGAGTGGTCTCACTGGTTGTCCGTTACAAAGAGGCCACTCAACGGCCACTTGCAGTTCCACTTTTAGATCTGACAACCTCTGAAATCACAGGAGTGATCTTAGCTGTTGTGATCTCATCTATCCTTGGACTTTATATGGCGGTTTATTCGCCAGCAGACTTAGATCCAGATGAAGCTATGATTGAAGAGCCTATTAGAAAAGCGATCGTAAAATTTAATCCACCTCCAAAGCAGGTGGTTGTTGCAGAAGAAAAACCTGCTGAAGCTCCACCTGAAAAGAAGGTTCTAAAAGTCGCTGAGAAAGCTCCAGATACAAAGCCGGCCGCGGCTCCTCGTCAAGCCAAAGAAGTGGCCACTCCTAAAGAGGGCGCTCCAGGAAAAGCAGGCGAAGTCGCTCCAAGCAAAACTCCGAGTAAAAACAAACAGGCGGGATCGGCTCGTCCTGGTGGCTCAGTCAAGACTGCTGATAAAGAAGCTGCGAACGCAAAGTCTGTCAAACCTGATCCGATGAAGACGGGATTGTTTAGCGCATTCGGATCAAAGGGAGTGCAAAGCCAACTCGATAAAGCCTACTCAGGATCGGGCGAACTTCAAGGTCTCGCTGATCAGGCCACCGGAACTTCAGGTATGGCGGAGACACGACCTGGAGACGGAATTGGAACTAAAATGAAAGAGGGCGCAAGCGGAAAAGGTGAGTCCATCGTCGGAATCGCTGGCGTTGGAACAAAAGGCCGCGGCACGGGCACCACAGGTTACGGCACGGGCGGGATTGGTAAAAAAGGTTCAGTAGATATTGAAGTCGGAGGCGATGGCGCTGGTTTCGTTGGCAGCATTGATAAAGACGCTATTCGACGAGTGATTCGTGAGCACTTGAGAGAAATTAGAACTTGTTACGAGCGAGCTTTGCAGCGGCAACCAGAACTTTACGGGAAAATTGTTTTCTCTTGGGTGATTGCAGAGCGAGGTCGAGTTCAATCGGCAAAAGTCATCTCGAATGACTTAGGTAATACGGAAGTGGCAAATTGCATTAAATCAAAACTTCAAACATGGACGTTTCCTGAGCCTCCGCCAAATACATTGGCAGAGGTCGACAGTTATCCGTTCGTGTTTGCTTCACAATAGGAACTTAAGGGGAGGACATCTTGGAAAATCAGCTACCTAACGCAGCATCGGTCATGCCGGACCACTGCGCCGCATACGGAAACTTCGTCGCAAAGGCATTTTGCGAGGGTGGATTCATCATGTACGTCATCGCATTCATTGGATTGCTGACGTTATTTTTGGTTGTCGAACGGCTTATGGCTCTTCAAAGGCTAACGGTCGACAAAAACTACATCGCAGAAAATTTATTCGCGATGATTTTACGTGGAGATATCAGGCAGGCAATTGCATTTTGCGACGCCAAGCCAACTCCATTGACGAACACTCTTAAGGCGGGTTTGGTTCAAGCGATGAACAAACGCCCGGATGAAGAGGTTCAGGTGGCAATGGATGCAAGCGTGCTTAGAGAGACACCTCGACTTGAAGGTTGGACTTCATTCCTGGCGGTTTTTGGTAACCTAGGAGTTCTCGTCGGACTATTAGGAACGATCGTGGGTCTAATCCGAGCGTTCAGTGGTGTGGCCGAAGCAGATGCTGCGACTAAAGCCGCGGAACTTTCAAAAGGTATTTCAGAGGCACTTAACTGTACAGCATTCGGACTTTTCGTTGCATTGATCGCAATCGTGAGTTTCGGATTTTTTCAGGTGCGAATTGGTCGTGCAATCAACGACATGCAAGAAATTAGCATGACGTTAATGAATCTCGTGGTTTCAAACCGGGATAAATTAAAGGGATAATATGGCCCACATAGATGATAGTGGCTCGAATGGTCGAAGCTCTAACGTAGATCTAAATATCGTTCCTTTTATCGATTTGATGTCGGTGATGATCATCTTTCTTTTGATCACGGCAGTATGGACTCAAGTGTCTATGATTCAAATCGGAAGTTCAATTTACGGAAAAAAGACCGAGGAGACCGTCACTCCCCCTCCTCGAGCAGAAATTCCGTTTCGTCTTGATGTTCAGACTTCTGGATATCAAGTTGTCATTGGACAAAGACGTTTCACTGTCCCAAAAGTGGGCGATAAATACGATCAAGAGACTCTTGTCGACAAGTTAAAGCAGATCAAAGAAATTTATCCTGAAAAGGAAGACGCTGTCATCACTGTGCTCGATGAGTTGCCTTACGATTCTTTGATTATTGGTATGGACGCGCTATTGATCTCGGGTTTTCCGATGATTTCCGTAGCGACACAAGGAGCTGAATAGTGGCAATCCATGTACCTGGTAAACGAAACCGAAACGGACGTCTGAAATCATCGAAACGAAGCGCAGTCGCAGTTCTTCAGCTGACTGCGATGGTTGATATGTTCACGGTGATGGTCGTGTTCTTATTGCAGAACTATGCGACCACGAATCAAGTTCTTCCTATCAGCGATAAAGTTGAACTTCCTTCGGCGATGGAGGTTCGAGACCTTAAACCATCGAATGTCGTGGTCATCTCTGATGACGGAATTTCATTTAACAGTGAAGTCGTTGCGACGTTTGATGATCTCAAAAAGCAAGAGGATTGGCTGCTTGTTCCTCTTGAAACTCGAATCAAGGATATGATCAAAGTTGGCACCGATCAGAAGAATTCTTTAGGACAGAAAATTCGCCAGGCAGTGAATGAGGCGAAAACGAATCTAGAGAAAGAAGAAGAAGTGGACGACTTTTTAAAAATCACTATTCAAGCAGATAAGACTGTTGATTTCTTAAGTGTGAAGAAAATCATGTACACTGTGACCGAGGCGGGAATTCACGAAATCAATTTTGCTGTGATCAAGCGACCTGGCGAAAAGAGTGTCAATTAGGCTGCGACTTTGTGGGATTGTGAAGATCGATTCTTAATGTAAGTGACGATTGTCGATTTACATTCTGAGTTGAGGCTTAAAAATTGGAGCCCAATGTCGGTTGGGCCCATGTATCTCACCTCAGCTTTGGCGTTAATGGGCGATCCAAAGACTTCAGAATCAATTGTGACCACAACCTCTTCCCCTGGATAGACCATTGGGATGGGCTCGGCCCCTAGGCCGCCTTCACTGATGGTTTTGAGTGTGGTTGAAAAAGTCTGACCTTGAAAAGAAATACTGATTTTTCCGTGCGCGCGGGCGCGGGGATGTTTTCTTTGATCGATTCCAAGTTCATTCATCAGATCATGAAGCGCGATCACAGGTGTCCACTTGCTAAAACCTTTTGTCCACACAAGAACTTTGGCAATCATCTCTTGACCATCGGCCATAGCTTTAAGCTGGTTCACCAATTCGGCACGCTTCATAGGACCGATGCGTCGGCCTTCTTTTACATAGTGCCACTGCTCGAAGGTTTCAATTTCAGATTGTACGGATTTAAGATGAGGGAGGGCTTGCTTCCACCATTCGAAGGGCTTCCAGCCAGCCTGAAGCGGTCCCCAAATCAGCGAACTGGATGAAATATCACCCGACTCCATCTTTCGAAGAAGCATTTCGGTTGAGTAAGGTCCTTCAATGACCTCATTGTCTAAGGTAAACCATTTCATCTCAAAAGTATTATCGGTATGAGACACTCAAAACATGAGGCTCTAATTTTCCAAGACTTTCATCTGTACGTCTGAAGAGTAAATTCTTTAGCAAAAATCGTGCTCATTCATCTCAAATCAGTTAGACTACAAGAGTGCAAAAAATATTTCGAATTTCACTATTTAAAGATCGCAGGCTTTACAGCGGGTTGTTGTTTCTATTTTGTTTAGCCGTGCTTTTCCAGTTGATGGTGATACTGCCACTTTCTGTGGACGACAAGGAAAGTGAAGTGGTCGAAGAAAGTGCGAAACCGCCTCCACAGGCTCGCTCTGCCGATTCCCCAGGGGATCAAAAGATGAGCCGGATTCATATGCTTGAAACTCGAGAAGGTGCTAAGGATTGGGAACTTTGGTCAGATAATGCGCGCTCTGTGCCAGAAGATGAAGTGGTGATTTTAAATGGAGTGGACTCCCTGTTTCACGGTAAAGAAGGCATGACCTATCGAGTGAAGGGACAAGAGGGAATGATTGAAGTGCCTCGGAAAAATCTTTCCGTTTCTGGAAAAGTTGAAACCCGCACTTCGAATGGTTACACCTTTTTTACTGATGACATGAAATATTCTTCCTCTGATCGAATCCTTTCAACGCAGTCACCAGTGCGTGTGGAGGGCCCTAGAACCGAAGGAAAAAAAGCGCTTAAATTGACCGGAAATGGACTTCGGACGACGTTAGACGAATCTCGTGTCGAAGTGTTAGAGAATGTCCGCGCAGAGAAGATTCTTGAGAAGGGCCAGCGTGCAGTCATTCGCAGTGACCGTGCACGGTTTGATGGCAAGAGCACGGTGGCTTCATTTCAGGGAAAAGTCGTTCTTGATGTGGATGACATGAGAATAACTGGCCCGAAGGCCGACTTTCTATATGACTCGACTGGGGATATTCTAAAGTCGGTGCTTTTTTCAGGGGGGGCTCGTGTTAGCGATCCAAATAAGTGGGCCACCTCAGATCAAGTGAAAGTGGATTTTCAGCAGGACCAGTATATTTTTTCTGGAGATCCAAGAGTGGTTCAAAATAGCGATGAACTCCGTGGTGAAAAGATCATTTTTCATAACGGTGGAAAAAGAATTGAAGTGATTCGAGCGAAAGCAAAAATTGATAAGGGACGACTTGAGGGAAATAACTAAACTATGGGCGAATTAAATATCACTGGGATCAGCAAAAAGTTTAAATCTCGACAGGTGGTTGATACGGTGACTTTCAATGTGAAGTCTGGCCAAGTGGTGGGCCTTTTGGGTCCAAACGGCGCCGGAAAAACCACCAGTTTCTATATGGTGGTGGGTTTAGTGAAGCCAGATAAAGGCGTCGTCAAATTTAACCAGCATGATATCACTCAGCTTCCCATGTATGAACGTGCCCAGCTTGGTCTAAGCTATCTTCCCCAAGAGCCAAGTATTTTTAAAAAATTGACGGTCACCGAAAACATCATGGTTGCCCTTGAGAGTCGAGAGCTCACTTCAAGTGAACGGTCAGAGAAATTAGAAAGTTTGCTCGGTGAATTTAGAATTCAACATATACGTGACAGCTATGGCTACTCGCTTTCAGGTGGTGAGCGCCGCCGCGTGGAAATCGCTCGGTCTTTGGCCGGAGATCCAGAGTTCATTTTGTTAGATGAGCCTTTTGCGGGAATTGATCCCATTGCTGTTAATGATATTCAAGGTATCGTTACAGTTTTAAAAGAGAAGGGCATCGGAATTTTGATCACCGATCACAATGTGAGAGAGACTTTGGGTATCTGTGATCGCGCATACATTCTTCGAGAAGGACGAATCGAAGTCGAAGGCACGGCTTCAGAAATTGCAGAATCACCTCGAGCGCGTGAATTTTATCTGGGCGAGAACTTTCGGCTTTAAAACAAGGAGTGGGACGAAATGGCAATGCAACTTAAGACAAGTCTGAAGCTTTCGCAGCAGCTCAGAATGACACCTCAGTTACAGCAAGCAATTAAATTGCTTCAGTTGTCTCGCCTTGAACTCGAAACGGCAGTTCGTAAAGAGTTAGATGAAAATCCAGTACTTGAAGAAGTTCAAGAAGCCGTAGAGGATGCCTCTCGCCTTGAAACCAGAGAAGCGAACCCTGATGAAGCTTCGGCGAACCAGGATCAGTCCGATCCTCGTCAGCAAGAAGAATTTGAATGGGAAAATTATGTAGATACAAAGTATAAACCACCTCAATCAGGTCCCGGTGGCACTGATGAGATCATGAACTATGAGAACATGATTTCGTCTGAAACCACACTTCATGATCATTTGTTATGGCAAATGAATCTTGGTGGATTTTCCGATGAAGAAGAAGGATATCTGGCAATATTGATCAGCTATGTCGACGATGACGGGTACATTAAAACGCCCATGTCGGAAATCGCGCAAGAAGAAGGTGTTGACGAAAAAGAGCTGACAGAAATGCTTCCGTTTCTTCAAGAATTTGATCCTCCGGGAATTGGTGCTCGTGATTTAAAAGAGTGTCTTATTATTCAAGCCAAACATCTTGAAGAAGATACTAATGATCTGGTTCATTTAGTAAATAACCACCTCAAAGATCTTGAGAAGAAGAATTATGTGGGAATCGCAAAGGCGATGGAAGCTCCAATGGAGGATATCGTTGAACTTTGTAAAATCATCTACACCATGGAGCCCAAGCCTGGGCGCTCTTTCATGCCTACAGAAACCCAATTCGTCACACCTGATGTGTATGTCTATAAGGTCGGCGATGAGTATATGGTTTCACTCAATGAAGACGGACTGCCACGTCTAAGAATCTCGAATCTTTATCGAAATATTCTTAAGGGTGAAAAAAACAGTGGTGCCCAAGCCCAAGAGTACATTCAAGAAAAACTGAGATCAGCGGTGTGGTTGATTAAAAGTATTCATCAAAGACAACGGACTATCTATAAAGTAACTGAAAGTATTGTGAAGCATCAGCAGGATTTCTTTGAAAAAGGATCAGAGTACATTAAGCCCATGATTCTTAGAGACATCGCAAACGATATTGGAATGCATGAGTCCACCGTCAGCCGAGTGACGACGAGCAAGTATGTCCACACTCCTCGAGGAATCTTTGAACTCAAGTACTTTTTTAATTCTGGTATTTCCAAGACAGATGGGGATTCATTGGCGAGTGAGTCGGTGAAGATGAAAATTAAAGATTTGGTGGCAAAAGAAGATATGAAAAACCCTTTGTCAGATCAAAAGATCGTCGAACTCTTGAAAAAGGACGGAATTAAAATCGCACGTCGAACTGTGGCGAAGTATCGCGATATGTTGAAAATTCTTCCGTCTTCAAAGCGTAAAAAACACTTTTAAGAATTAGTGTCTCATCTTGGGAAAATGAAGACTTAGGTCTGTAGAAATCACGAGGTCCTCCGATAGGGCTTATAGAGACTTTTTGAAGGGGGACCAATGTTTGTCGAATTCCGCTTCCGTGATTTAAATTCTTCAGAAGAACTTGAAAGCTATGCCATGGATCGATTTCATAAGATCAGCAAACTCGAAAAGGATCCCTTTCAAATTTCCGTGACTTTTTCTTACCACAAGACCTCCAAAAAAGTGCTTCTTCGATTAAAGTCAAAGCGCCGCGAGGTTCTTGCTGAATCTGAAGGAGAAGATTTCTTTGCTTGTCTGGATGAGGCAACCGATCGCATCATGAGCCAGCTTAAAAAGAGTAAAGATCGAATCTCTCACCGTAAAGCTGGTTGACCCCCCATTAGCCAATTGATAGAGATTTTCCTTTTGGCAGGACAAGATCCTGACTTTGAGGAGGATTTCTTTGAAAAACTATCTTTTCACCAGTGAATCAGTTTCTGAGGGGCATCCGGACAAAGTTGCTGACCAAATCAGTGATGCAATCCTTGATGGATATCTTTCGGGTGATCCCAATTCAAGAGTGGCATGTGAAACAATGGTGGCCACTGGATTTGTGATGCTGGCTGGTGAAGTGACCTCCAAAGCTACAATCGACTTAACCTCTATTGTTCGCAGCGTGGTGAAAGACATTGGCTATGATCACGGGGATATGGGATTTGATTACAAGTCTTGTGCTGTGCTGACTGCACTCGGCAAGCAAAGCCCAGACATCGCAATGGGTGTGGACACAGCAGATCAAGGGGCTGGGGACCAAGGCCTAATGTTTGGATATGCGATCAACGAAACACCTGAGTTTATGCCGCTCTCTATTCAGCTTTCTCACCAATTAGTGAAAAATCTGAGCGCGATTCGTAAAAGCCAAAAGGTCAACTTCTTAAGACCCGATGCAAAAAGCCAAGTGAGCGTCGAGTACGTGGATGGAAAAGTAAAACGGGTAGACACAGTTGTGATCTCCACTCAGCACAATGAAGAAGTAAAACTTAGCGACATTAAATCTTTGATCAGAGATGAGTTAATTCCACAGACGATCCCTTCGCAGTGGATTGATTCGAAAACTAAATTTCACATCAATCCCACAGGGCGATTTGTCATCGGAGGTCCGGTGGGGGATTGCGGATTAACTGGTCGAAAAATTATTGTCGACACCTATGGTGGCCACGGCGCCCATGGCGGGGGTGCCTTCTCGGGAAAAGATCCTTCAAAAGTGGATCGTTCAGCAGCTTATGCAGCAAGACACATTGCTAAAAATATTGTGGGCGCTGGATTAGCTGAGCGGTGCCTTGTTCAGGTGGCCTACGCGATTGGGGTGGCTGAGCCCGTGAGTGTGATGGTTCAAGATTACGGCACTTCGCAAGTCGGACCCGAAAAGTTGTCACAGGCGGTACGGGAAATCTGGAACCTCAAGCCAAGGGCAATCACTGAAAGGTTTGATCTTCTTAAAGCAAGGTACCGCAAGACTGCAGCCTATGGTCACTTCGGACGAAATGAATCTGAATTCACCTGGGAAAAACTTGATGAGGTCGAGCGTTTAAAATCGTTCTTTAAATAAGACTTTATTGAGTTATCTCATTCGGGTATACAATACCTTGCCAGAAGGTGGGATAATGCCTAATAAAATAGCACACGTAAAGTTTTCTCCAAAAGAGCGCGGATGAATCCAAAGTACATTCGCAATTTCTCAATCATTGCCCACATTGATCATGGGAAGTCGACTTTGGCAGATGGATTCCTTTCTGCCACTCAGACGCTTTCCGATCGCGAAAAGAAAGCCCAGTTTCTTGACAACATGGACTTGGAGCGAGAGCGCGGCATCACCATTAAAGCGCAGACAGTTCGAATTAATTTCAAAGCGAACGACGGCGAAATTTATCAGCTGAACTTAATCGATACCCCTGGGCATGTGGACTTCTCTTATGAGGTCTCTCGCTCACTCGCTGCTTGTGAAGGTGCCGTCCTTGTTGTCGATGCGGCTCAAGGCGTAGAAGCGCAAACACTTGCAAACGTCTACCTGGCCCTTGAAGGAAATCTTGAGATCATTCCGGTTTTGAACAAGATTGATTTGCCCGCAGCCGATCCAGAGGGTGTGAAGAGGCAAATTGAAGATGCGATTGGACTTGATGCTTCACAAGCGATCTTGGCGAGCGCTAAAGAAGGAAGGGGTATCACTGAAATTCTTCAGGCAGTGGTGGATAAAGTTCCTCCACCAGTGGCTGATCGCTCGATTCCTCTCAGAGCACTGACCTTTGACTCTTGGTTTGATCCTTACCAAGGAGTTGTCGTGCTCTGTCGCATCACAGATGGAGTGGTCAAAAAAGGCGAGGTGATTCGTTTTATGGCCACGGGCAAGGATTACGAAGTTTTAAAGCTTGGAGTCTTTTCTCCATTTGCTCAAAATCTCGATGTGCTTGAGGCCGGTGAAGTGGGCTTTTTGATCTGTGGAATTAAAGACATTCGCGATGTGAAAGTCGGAGATACGGTCACTCATGCGAAAAAGCCCGCCGCTCAACCCTTGGCTGGTTTCAAAAAAATTAAACCGATGGTTTTCTCAGGAATTTTTCCGGTGGA
>FLYM01013276.1_pt1 | contig 10984 bp, 10 predicted proteins | sample 1122581 | NCBI WGS metagenome assembly FLYM01 (sample SAMEA4346789, study PRJEB14843) | hot springs metagenome | biome: Terrestrial Biome; feature: Habitat; material: Sediment | place: India | collected 2012-06-12 | depth 1760 m
TCCGGCGACAGGTACTCATTATCGTAAAAAGTTCTGAGCCACTGTGGCCGGTACACCGCCATCAGGGTGATGGCCATGCCATTAAGCAGAGCTTCACCAAACCAAATCAGTAACGCCAGCTGAGTATAGTTTTGATAGATGGTATGCCAGCCGTAATCAAACTGAGTATAGAACCACAAAGACGTTAGCAAGATTTTCACGCAGATCGTCAGAGCTGCACTGATAAAGCCGGCAACAAAGATATAAACAAACAGGTGCCGGCTTAAATAGTGATAAGACCAGACAAATACGGCGTAACTAAACAAGCCGGGTAGTACAAAGGTGGTTAAGGCAAAGGCGCCGCCATCTGGCCAGTCGATAACTCCAAACAGCATTAACAGCAGCAGCGGCAGACAACTAATCCAGATCGCGATACGCCAGCCATGACACAGTACCAGTGTTGTCACACCAAGAAAGAATAATTCCAACCCCGGTGCGATACCGGCCCGCACCGACCAGAGCAGCGTCAGCGCCACAGCCGAAGCGAATACCAGATGTTGATAGCCTGAGATCTGCAGCAGCCGTGGTAACAGTTCCCGCGGATAAAAACGCAGCAGGATAAATGCAAACAGGATCCAGCTTAAAAGTTGCCAGCTGCTCATTACAGTACAATCAGTAACGTGGGTGCGGTTATTGTAACGGCTGTGCCAAGCGCTTGCCAGTTTTTGGTTTTATCAAAGCCTGGCAGCTGCCAGGCCATATTACAGAGGGTTAGTTAAGCAGCGCCTGACTTTGCTGCAAATAGGCCGCTGCGTTGGTTTTCACGCGCTGATAATCCATACTTTCTGAACCCAGATGCACTTCTTCCAGCACAGCTTTAATGTCGTCTGTTGCAGCGGGTAGCTTAGCCAATGCATTCTCCAGCGTATAGGTCAGCTGGTGGATCTCGGTCATGCTGGTCGGGTTTAACTCGGTTTTTAACAACGCCGCTAACTTAGCGTTGTACTGTTTTAAAATACTTTTTGCTTGCGCGGCTGAGGTAATTTCGGTGCCCTGAAAATGGGCCGGACGATCTGACGCCACAGTGGGTAAGGCAATACCGGTGAGCAGGGTAATAATCATCAGTGCTTTCATCATAAACTCCTTACATGATAATGATTCTCAGTTACTATACGCCTTTTTTTGTAATTGACAAGTTGTACCAACAAAAACGCCTGCAAGTGCAGGCGTTTTAAAGAGAAAGCGGTGATTAGATCCGCTTGTATTTAATTCGGTGTGGCTCTAATGCCGCCGCGCCGTAGGTTTGCTTCAGCCAGGCTTCATAATCCGAGTAGTTACCTTCGAAGAAGTTCACCTTACCCTCATCGCGGTAATCCAGAATGTGGGTGGCGATACGGTCGAGGAACCAACGGTCATGCGAGATCACCATGGCACAGCCCGGGAAATCCAGCAGCGCGTTTTCCAGCGCCCGCAGCGTTTCTACGTCCAGATCGTTGGTCGGTTCGTCCAGCAACAGCATATTGCCGCCGGCTTTGAGCAGCGCCGCTAAATGCACCCGGTTACGTTCACCGCCGGATAACTCACCGATAAACTTCTGCTGGTCATTGCCTTTAAAGTTAAAGCGACCGACATAAGCCCGGCTTGGGATCTGGAAGTTACCGATTTGCAGCATATCCTGACCGTTGGAAATTTCCTGCCAGACCGTGTTCTTCGGGTTCATCTTATCGCGGAACTGATCGACGCTGGCGATCTGTACGGTCTCGCCAATCTCAATCTTACCGCCATCCGGTTGTTCGGTGCCGGTGATCATTTTAAACAGTGTCGATTTACCGGCACCGTTCGGACCGATAATACCGACGATAGCGCCTTTCGGAATACTAAAGCTTAAATCATCAATCAGCACCCGATCGCCAAAGGTTTTGCGCAGATGACTGACTTCCAGCACCTTATCACCCAGGCGCGGCCCCGGCGGAATAAACAGCTCATTGGTTTCATTACGCTTTTGAAATTCCTGGCTTTGCAGCTCTTCAAAGCGGGCCATCCGTGCCTTGCTCTTGGCATGGCGACCTTTGGGGTTAGTGCGTACCCACTCCAATTCCTGCTTAATAGAGCGCTGGCGGGCATTCTCGGACTTCTCTTCCTGCGCCAGGCGGGCTTCCTTTTGCTCCAGCCAGCTGGAGTAATTACCCTGCCATGGAATACCTTCACCGCGGTCCAGCTCTAAAATCCAACCGGCGACGTTATCGAGGAAGTAACGGTCGTGGGTAATGGCCACAACAGTGCCAGGGTAGTCGTGCAGGAAGCGCTCTAACCAGGCCACGGATTCAGCATCCAGGTGGTTAGTTGGCTCGTCCAGTAATAGCATGTCCGGGCGTTCCAGTACCAGCCGGCAAATTGCTACCCGGCGGCGTTCACCACCCGACAGATGTTCGATTTTGGCATCCCAGGGCGGCAAACGCAGTGAATCTGCGGCGCGCTCCAGCGTATTCTCAAGGTTGTGGCCATCTTTAGCCTGAATTAAGGCTTCCAGTTCACCTTGCTCACGGGCCAGCGCATCAAAGTCGGCATTTTCATCGGCGTAAGCGGCATAGACCTCGTCCAGACGGGCGAAGGCTTGCTTCACATCAGCGACCGCTTCTTCAACGATTTCTTTTACGGTTTTATTCGGATCCAGCTCCGGCTCCTGCGGCAGATAACCGATTTTGGTACCGCTAAGTGCCCGGGCTTCGCCTTCAAATTCTTTATCTACGCCGGCCATAATGCGTAACAGCGTAGATTTACCTGAGCCGTTTAAGCCCAGTACGCCGATTTTCGCACCGGGGAAAAACGACAGGGAGATATCTTTTAAGATGGTACGTTTCGGGGGTACAACTTTCGATACCCGATACATTGAAAAAATATATTGCGCCATGGTTTCAGTTACCGTCCATTCTGGATTGTCACAGTCGGGGCGATTGTACGCCATTTTCTGATTAGGGGGTAGGGAGCAGCCTTTATGGTGAATAAAGTTGGCTTTTGGTTGCCGATCTCTGCTTTAATAGCAGGAAGAATTTCTTTTAAAGCAGGTTAGGTATGTCTGAGTTTGCACATGATCCAAGTTTTCAGCGTTTTGTCGAAGAAGCTAAAACCGAAGGGGTAGTCTGGACCCTGGCGGATGGTGAAGATTTGCTGGTAGTGGAATCGGTAGAATTTGAAGAAACTGACGTGATGCCGTTCTGGTCGAATAAAGCGGACGCTCAGGCCCATTGCTCAGACGAATGGGAAAATTATAAGCCGGAAGCCATCCCGCTGGATGTGTTTTGTGAAGGTTGGTTAAAAGAAATGTACGACGACGGTGTGTTGATTGGGACTAACTGGGATGAGTCGTTAAATGGCCCTGAAGTTGAGCCGCGTGAGCTGTTAGAAGCGCTCGCTTTGTTACAGTAAGCCCGCCCGCGACATCCTTGAGCCCGGCTTTAGCTGGGCTTTCGTGTTTTATGGGTGTAAAATGGCAAATATTATGCCCGCCGCTAAACTGCAAGCAGAGTTGCCGCGTACAAGGCGCATCAGAGTCAGGTGTTGGAAGTGAATATGTTAACTGAAGAAGCGATGTTAGTCCGTAGTGCATTGGAAGCCAGAGGTCTGGAAACCCCAATGCGAGATAACGGCTTATCCCGCGATCAAAAGTATCAGAAAATTAATCAGCTGATGACCGAAATTGTGCAGACGCTCGGGCTGGACTTAAACGACGACAGCCTGAGTGAAACACCCCATCGCATTGCTAAGATGTATGTTGATGAGGTATTTGGCGGTTTGGATTACCGCAACTTTCCGAAAATTGCGCTGATTGAAAATAAGATGCAAGTTAGCGAAATGGTCAAGGTGAAAGACATTAGCTTTACCAGTACCTGCGAGCACCATTTTGTGACTATTGATGGTAGCGCTACTGTGGCCTATATTCCGGCAAAGAAGATTATTGGTTTATCGAAGATCAATCGGATCGTACGCTTTTTTGCTCAGCGCCCACAAGTGCAGGAGCGCTTAACGCAGCAAATTCTGATTGCGTTGCAGGCGTTGCTGGAGACCGATAACGTGGCGGTGACCATGGATGCCGTGCATTACTGCGTTAAATCGCGTGGTGTAATGGATGTGAATTCGAAAACCCAAACCACGGCTCTGGGCGGTATTTTTAAAGACGACGCCCGTACCCGCGCTGAGTTTTTAGCCCGCTAGAGCGGTCACGCTGGTGCCTGAGCCGTTCGTTACGGTTCACGCCCCAGTTCCCTGCTAATCATTTCTCTGGCAGCAGTTGCCTGCATCGGCTTGCCATAATGGTATCCCTGGATCGCCTGACAACCCAGCTGCTGTAACAAAGCTTGTTGTTCAGCGGTTTCTACCCCTTCAGCAATAGTTTCCAGCTCCAGACTGTTTGCCATGCTGATAATGGCTTGTACTATTGCCCGGTCATCGGCATCCGCTAACAGATCACGAATAAAGGATTGGTCGATTTTTAGTTTGTTCAGCGCAAAACGTTTCAAATAGCTAAGCGATGAATAGCCGGTACCAAAATCATCAACGGCAATGCGTAAGCCCCGATGCCGGAATGCGTCTAACAGACTGGCCGCCTGTGCCGGATCTTCGACCATAGCGCTTTCGGTAATTTCTAATTCCAGCGCAGCAGCCGATAGCTGATGTGCTTGTAGCTGGGCATTAATTAATGTCAGTAAGCCGGGCTGGCGGAACTGTACCGGCGATAAGTTTACTGCGACAGTCAGTTCGCTTGACGTTAGCTGTTGCCACGCTGCGCGTTCTGCCAACGCCGTTTTTAGTACCCATTCACCTAACGGGATCACCAAACCGCTACGCTCGGCCAGCGGAATAAACTCACCGGGAGAGACAAAACCCAGCTCCGGATGTTGCCAGCGCAGCAGGGCCTCAAAACCAATCAGCTTTTGTTGCTGCAGCGAATACTGTGGCTGATAAACCAAACTCAATTCGTTATTATCGATGGCACGGCGCAGGGCGTTTTCCAATAGCAGATGGCGGGCATGATAGCGCTGCATCTCGCTGGTAAAGAAACAGTATGTGTTACGTCCTTTTTCCTTGGCACGATACATTGCTATATCGGCATGGCGATACAGCTCATGAAAGTGTTGTCCATCCTCCGGATAGAGTGCAATGCCAATAGAGGCGGAGAGCACCAATTCCTGGCCAGTAACCTGGTAAGGCGTAAGCATTAAGGGCAGAATTTGCTCGGCCAGTTGTGCTGCTTGATCACCATCGGTATGAGGGCGTAACAAGACAAATTCGTCACTGCTCAGTCGACAGAGTGTATCTTCCGGACGACAGAGGGTAGCTAAACGTTGCGCGATGAGAATCAGTAACTGGTCACCAACCTGATGACCGAGCGAGTCATTAATTTGTTTAAAACGGTCAACATCGATAAATAGCAGCGCCAGGGCTTGCTGTTGCGCTTTGGCGATAGCCAGTGCCTGTTCAGTCCGATCCATCAATAAGGCACGATTTGGTAGTGAGGTCAGGGCATCATATTGCGCTAAAAAGCGAATTTGTGCTTCGTCTTCTTTGTATTGGGTGATATCGCTGAATAAACCAACATAATAAATTTCACCCGGCTCAGGACCATCGATTTTACTAATCGATAACCACTCCGGGTAAATAGTACCATCTTTGCGCCGGTTCCAGATTTCACCTTTCCATACGCCCTGTTGTTGAATGGCTTGCCACATTTTCTGGTAAAAGGCTTTGTCATGTTTACCGGATGACAGCAATTTGGGATCTTTACCAACCACTTCCTCCGGCCGATAGCCACTAATATTACAAAACGCCTGATTAACCATTACCACTTGTTGTTGTGAGTTGGTGATCAGGAGTCCCTCAGAGCTTTGCTCAAACAAACGTGCCAGCAATTGTAATTTCAGTTCTGATTCTTTGCGATCGCTGATATCGATATGAGTGCCTACGGTCAGCCGTTTACCCTGCTCAGTAACGATAGTGCGGCCGCGGGATAGAATCCACACCCAGTGGCCATCTTTATGCCGCATCCGGAAATGATTTTGATATAGCTCCTGTTGCGGGCTTGCCAGATAGTCCGCGAAGGCCTGGCTGGCGGTCTGACGATCGCTCGGATGCAATAAATCAGCCCATACCTTAGCCAGATTCTGCGGTGTAGTTGCGGGTAGATCCTGACTTTGATAACCCAACATTGAAAAATATTCCGGACTACAGCTTAATTGCTGCTGTTCGGGATCAAATTCCCAGCTGCCGGTGTTACTGGCAACAATAAAGCTGCGATGGCGTGCTAGCTGAGTTTGTAAATCTGCCGTTCGGGCAGCAACCTGTTGCTTAAGTTGTTGTTTTGTATTCAGGGTGCGTAGCAGAAAGTAACTTAGCGCTGCAAGCAGCAGATTAAATATGATAGCAAGAAACTGTTGCCAGTAAGCAACTGTGCTGTAGTTAGCCGCGGCCGGTGCGCTGAGCAACAAACGCCAGCTGACGGTGCCGGTCTGAATTTTCGCTTCTGCTAGCGCGCTGAACGCAGAAGTCGTACTGCTGATAATCAGACTTTGTTCCGTCGTCTCATCCAGCCACACTTGATATTGAATACCGCGTGCCGGCAGTTGTGCCAGTTGTCTGATACTTTCCAGTGCTTCCAGTTCGAACGTGACACTGACAAACCCCCAAAAGCGTTCGTTGCCATTTTGGTCTGGCAGCTGGATTGGCAGGCGTCCGATAATACCCATGCCGCCCTGACGCAGTTGGTAAGGGCCACTCAGGTAAACCAGGGCGCTTTGTAGGCTGCGTTTGGCGGCAGCGCCTTGGATGGGATCCTGCAGAATATCGAAACCTAATACCTGCTGTTTAGTATGCTGTGGGTAAGCGGCACGGATGATGCCTGCCGGGGCAGCGGATAAGGTTTTTAGATGCGGATAATAGGGGTAGATTTGCGCGGCAAACTGCTCAAATTGTTGCAGATCACCTTGTTGTAAGCGCAGCCAGCCTGCCATCGCATAAGCTGCGGTTGCCGTTCTCACCAGCTCTTGTTGAATGGCACTGGCATAGGATTGTGCCTGATCATTGAGCTGGTTTTGTTGTTGCAGCTGACGCTGTTCGCTCAGATATTGCAATAAACTATAACTTACGGCGCCACTTAACAACAAAACCAATACCGGGATAACCAATCCCAGATGAAAAGCTCTCGATCTCAACACAGTGTGGCGGCCCGTTATGCTTTGCTAATCTTAATAATTTAGCAGTTTAGCATTTAACGCTCGCCCGAGGTAGCGTCTGTACTCAATCGTCCGTAAGTTCCCAGTCGTCCAGTAGTTCCCGGAGTCGTTTTTGCTCCATAATTTCGTCAATGCGTCGCCTTGCTTCGTACTTTTGTTTGGCTTTGCTATCCTTAACCACGTTAACTACGGCTTCCAGCTCTGCTGGCTCGTTAAATTCATCCAACTCGATTGGCTGTAGTGCAGACATACTGATTACCTCACAATTTTCTGCTTATTTATCGCTAAAGCGGCTGAAACAACAGTGAAAATTTTTTTAGGTATCGATAAATATTTTTGTTGATATACGATAAAGCTGATAAAAACGATCTGAGAGCGGTTGCTTGGCGTAGTGAGCAGAACAGACAACATAAACTGGAGTTAGAGATGAAAATATTAGTATTAGGCATGGGGTTACTGGGGCTGAGTTTGTTGCCACAAACTGCCGCTGCGGCACAATGTGGTGCGGTGTTAAGCCACTCGGTGCAACAACTAAAAACCCGTGAAACGGTGGACCTGTGTGAGCAATTCCAAGGCAAAACACTGCTGGTGGTTAATACCGCCAGTAAATGTGGTTTTACCCCGCAGTTCGAAGCACTGGAGCAGCTTTATCAAAAATACAAAGATCAGGGCTTAGTAGTGCTAGGCTTCCCGTCAAATGACTTCCGGCAGGAACATAGCGACGAGGAAAAAACCGCAGAAGTTTGCTATCTGACTTACGGCGTCGAGTTCCCGATGTTCTCGACTACCAGCGTCCGTGGCGACGCTGCCAATCCTGTCTTCAAAGCTTTGATTGCGAAAACGGGTGAGTCACCCTCCTGGAATTTTAATAAGTACCTGGTGAGTAAAGACGAACAAAAAGTACTGCATTTTGGTAGCCGGGTTAATCCGACAGATCCGAAGTTTATCGCCGAATTGGAACAGCTGCTACAAGCCGAGTAGGCAGCTGGGCACGCTGGCTAGCCAGCGGCCTGCGTCGCTTCAAAGCCGCTATCTATGGCCGCTGGTGCTGCACTGGCGGCTTCACGGGCCAGCTCGTCGCAGCGTTCATTTTCCGGGTGCCCATTGTGACCCTTAACCCAGTGCCAGTTTATCTGGTGTGGCTGACAAGCCTGGTCCAGTCTTTGCCACAGATCCTGATTTTTTACCGGTTGTTTCTGGCTGGTTTTCCAGTTATTGCGTTTCCAGCCCGCCAACCATTGGGTTATTCCCAGTCGCACATACTGGCTGTCAGTCGTCAGGTCAACTAAACAGGGATTTTTTAATGCCTCCAGGCCAACAATCGCGGCCAACAGCTCCATCCGGTTATTGGTCGTCAGACGAAAGCCGCCTTTTAACTCTTTGCGGTGTTGTTGATAGCAGAGAATAGTGCCATAGCCGCCCGGTCCCGGGTTACCGAGGCAGGAACCGTCGGTATAGATTGCAACACTTTTCTTCATTTGGCCTTTCCTAAGCTGAAAACGGCGTATAATCTAGCGTAAATACAATGAAAAAGCGAAACTGCAGATGGCAAAGCGACAAATTATCCTCGATACCGAGACCACCGGCATTAATCCGAAAGAGGGGCATCGTATTATCGAAATCGGTTGTGTTGAGCTAATCAACCGGCGTTTTACCGGCAATAACTTTCATGTTTATATCAATCCGGAACGGGAAATCGAAGCGGAAGCCATTGCCGTACACGGCATTACGAACGAGCGTTTGGCAGCAGAGCCGAAATTCCGCGATATCGCCCAAGCCTTTTTTAACTATATTCAGGGCGCCGAATTAGTCATTCATAACGCGGCCTTTGACGTCGGCTTTATCAATCATGAGTTTGCGCTACTAAAACCGGCACTGCCTCCGGTTGCACAGTATTGCACCGTACTTGATACTTTAATGCTGGCGCGTGAGCTGCACCCGGGTCAAAAGAATAACCTGGATGCGTTATGTAAACGCTATGATATTAATAATAGTCATCGAACTCTGCACGGCGCCTTGTTGGATGCGGAGATCCTGGCTGATGTCTACCTATTGATGACAGGTGGCCAAGTCAGCCTTAATCTGGCGGCAGAGGAAGAGTCACAACAGCAAATGCAGGATAATTTACAGCCGGTGCAACGTAGTGGACGCTTGAAAGTGATTCGGGCCAACCAGGCTGAGCTTAGCGCTCATGAGAGCCGGCTTGATTTGGTGCAGAAAAAAGGAGGAACCTGCCTGTGGCGCGGTTAATTTTACTGTTCGCGGCCTTGCTGCTTAGCGGTACTGGGGTGGCACAGCAGGATACGGCAACACCGGCAGCGCAGGTAAAGTCTGATACCGGGCTGACTATTCTGGATCAGCTACCAGTGCGTAATCAGATCCCGTTACTGGATAATCGTTTTCGGATTGATGATGGTGTTGACAGTATCACACTGGTGTTTTTCCGTCGTCAAGGCACGGCATCGGTGGTACTGGTGCGTCCTGACGGCAGCAAGGTGTTCTATAACACAGCCAAAGACCATAATATGCGTTGGCACGATGCCGCAACCTATGACTTAATTGAGATTAATAATCCGATGCCGGGCCCGTGGCAGGCCGTAGGGCGAATTTTACCGGAAAGCCGGATCCTGGTATTAACTGATATTCAGTTGCAGGTTGATTCTTTACCAGCATCTTTAATGGTTGGGGAAACGTTTAAGCTTACCGCTCGCCTGATGGATGGTGATCAGGTGGTGAATGCCCGTGATTTTCGTGAGATCTTGACGCTGCAAGTGCTATTTATCAGCACCAATAATAAAGAACAGGATAATTACGGTCGTGGCCTGGCTGAAGTTGCCAGTTTCCGCGATGATGGTAGAGGGTATGACGCCAGCGCGCGTGATGGTATTTTTACCGGGGAAATTAATCTGACCTTTGGTGCCGGCGAATGGATCCCGCGTTATGTGTTAAAAACACCCTTATATAGTCGCGAGCTGGAGCAGCCGCCCGTGATTATTGCTCCTGCGCCTGTGCAACTGGTATTTGAACAGGCTACTAAGGCGGAGTCGCCACATCAGCTGTCGTTTCAGGCGGTTTCTGCCGACGTTAACCTTAATAGTTTGCTATTTCAGGGCGTCGTTCGCTATCCAGATGGCGAGATGTTGCAATTTTCGCTGACGGATCCGGCCGAGGCCAAAGTGTTAGCGGTTGCGAATAAAGGGGCTGGTAGCTATCTGGTTGATGTCTCGGTATTTGGGCAAATGCAGGATGGTCGCGAGTTCGTCCTTAACCTGCCACAAGAGCGGTTTCTGGTAATGCTGCAGGCGCAAGAGGCGCCGGCGTTAACAGAATTACCTCCTGAGTTACAACAACCGGTTCCCCCTGTTATTGAACAGCCAGAACCAGAACCTTTTCCGTGGGGACTTGTGATCTTATCAAATTTACTGATTCTGGGGCTTGGTGCCACAGCGATTTGGTTGGTGATTACTGGTCGGGGTTTTAGCGCCTTACTATTTTGGCGCAAAAAAAACGTGCCTGCCGCAGCTAAAGCTATGCCAGGTGCTACCAAGAGCAACGCTGCTAGCAGCGCAAAACCTACTCAATCGAAGGAAAAAGACGATATATTAGACCTTTCGTTACCGGATGATTAAGGAATAGGCAAAAGCGGCAAAAAAGATGTTGACGGCTTTCGGCCATATCCGTATCATTCCCGCCGCACCAGACGATACCCATCTGATAGTTTGGTGCACTGCGCGGAGCGGTAGTTCAGTCGGTTAGAATACCGGCCTGTCACGCCGGGG
>FLYM01004262.1_pt1 | contig 10932 bp, 8 predicted proteins | sample 1122581 | NCBI WGS metagenome assembly FLYM01 (sample SAMEA4346789, study PRJEB14843) | hot springs metagenome | biome: Terrestrial Biome; feature: Habitat; material: Sediment | place: India | collected 2012-06-12 | depth 1760 m
GAACCGCATAAGCGGTGAGGGTTGAGTTGTCGGGAAGTCTAAAGTTTGCCTCTAAGATCCCACGAGTGTCTTGAACGCGTTTTTGATCGGTCTTTTTGAATGGGATTTGATGAAGTTTAGGGGCGCCAATAACGTCGAAGCGACTTAAGAAGGCCACATCAATTCCGCGCTTATCATTGCCCTCAATAAGGAGAAGGGTTTTATAGCCCAGATCAGAAAGATATTCATCCCTTAGCCGTTTAAGAACGGATTCATTTTCGACCTCTTGAAGCATAAGGAGGTCGGCACCACGACCATCAACGCCACTTGAGCGAATCACTAATGAAAGCTGGTGAAGTTTTGAACTGAGAGCCTTTTCGCTCCAGTCAAAATTAAGACATTGATCCTTCCATTTTTCGACCTCGATTTTATTGCACTCAGCGATGTGTTTGGGATTTTTCTTCGCCGAAAGCGGCAAAAAGGTCAGGTCGTCTTTTTTGGGATCATCAAGAGTGTCGAAAAGGTTCTCCACGTTATAAGTCATTACAGAGAAGCTGATTTCGTCCGGCGAGACGGCAAAAACGTCTTGAGCTGGCTCAGACTTTCGGGTGAATTGATTGCAGCCGGTAGATGTGCTTAGGAATATGAAAACGAATAAGCTTAGAAACGTTTTTGACATAAAAAAATCCCCCTCGAATGAATCGAAGGGGATCATAAATTAGACACTCAGGCAAGATTATTTAATAATCTGATTGTTAGGATCTGCTGGATCATAAATAAAATAATCCACATCAATATAGGCGTCTGGATATTTATCCCAGTCAAGATTGATTCCCTTAACTACAACGCGGTTCTTTTGACTGTCGTAAACCCAGTGATTGCCCTCGGTCAAAACTTCTGTCACTCCATCGCCGCGGATAAAACGCACTTGCAGGTCCCGACCCGGAGTGCGATCTGGAAGATGGGGAAGGTTGTAAACAATGTCCTTTAAGGTCGCCACACGAATCTCTTCACCTACGCGAGCAAGTTCTGATCCGTAATCAGAATTACATATTGAAAGAAGTCTTCCTCCAGCGCGTTTTACGAGCTGAGCCACATTGTGATTTGGCACTTCCGAGGGAAATGAACCTTGTTTAAAACCGAAATCCAGACGGCACGTTCGAGATTCGCCAATCATTCCAGTTGAGGGGTTTACGGATTGTCCAGGAATCGCAGTCACCGCATAGATTCTAAATTTTTGATCATCTGGAGTTGATCCAGATAAGCGATAAAGTTGATCGTAAACCAGTGAAGGGGTGAGCTCCGGAGATGAGTCATATGCATCTGTGACGAGCATGACCACTTTCAGAGAACCCTCTCTCCAAAATCCGATGTTCGGGCCAGACTGGTTAAGGTCGCTAAAACTTTGTATGATCGGAGAGAAAATCTCTTCATTTTCAGGCCCTGTTTTGCAACCTGGGGCAGACTCACTCACAAATGGAGCGATTCCAATATTTAGAGTTTGCTCTAAAACTTTAAGATAGCCATCTCGTCTGGTCACGAATCGCTCAACGGGACTGTCAGCAACACCTTTAAGCGGAGAGAGTTCGCCGTTTTCGAGGTAATTCACTTTTCCATCACAAGTTTTCTGAACGATTGATCCGTATCTGATCGAGTCGTAGGTGGCTGTGACCCCGATTTGAAAATCAATGGCTTTTGTTTGTCCTAGGGCATTCACAAACTTATTGATGTTTCTTTGAAGGTTGGCTTGATGCACAGACATCGAGTCCGAGTTATCTATCACGAAAAGAATATCCACGCGAGGATCGTACTTAAGTCCCTCTCCACGAGCTTGGCCATCAGCACGACCAAAAATTTTATTTTCGATCACTGGGGCGTCCGGAAGAGAACCTTCGGTTCTCTCTTTGATATTCGGCGTCTCCCAAAGAGTCGTGCTTGTGGTGTCACAGGCAGATAGGACAAGAGAGGTCGCAAAAAGACTTAAGATTTTGAGTGTGTGATTTACAGAACTCATAACGCAGCTCCTTTAGTGGTCGGGCAATCTTTAACCCGCGCTTGATAATTATCTAACTCATCCACCCAAACCTCTTCCTCAAAGGGAAAAACCAGAGTATCGCGTCCTTGCGACTGTGATCCAAGTTCGCTGCGTTTTCCTTGAAGGGACTCATCCACATTGAGTCGGTGAATCACTTCAACTTCAGCAAGTTTTAACTTATTGATCATCACACGGTACTCCGCAACCTCACTTGAAGCCGCATTTTTAAGTTCTCTTAATGATTTTGTGCGAAGTTTCTGAACTTCTTTTTGCGCCCATGCGGTCAGGCGATTCACTGCAGAGTTGCCACCCATGGCATCTAGTCTTTGTTTCAATTTCTCAGCGTGAGAAATCTCGGATAAGAGGCGACTTCTGGAATTCACGGCCTGTGAAAAATCAAGTGAACGCAGTGCCATCCTTGGCAGGGAAGATAACTTTCCCGCTGCGGCAGATAAATCTGCACCTTTTTGATCCATTTGGTCTAATATTTTTAAGATATGAGTGTTCACACCTTTTTGGCTTAGAGATTCCATCTCACGAATGCGCTCGACATGACGCTCTTTAAACTTCACTCCATCTTTAAGAATTTGAGGGTAGTCACAAATTCGAAGATTGGTGATGGCGGCTAGAACATACACCTCAGCACTCGCATAATCTTTAAATGTGGGAGCCAAAAGAGTGGTCAAATCTGATCTGGCTTTGTCATAGTTGCCTATTTTTAAATAGGCCCAGGCTCGCTCTTCAATCGCATCAAGCCAAAACTCAGAGGTTTTCGGAATCATTGAGTAAGAATCAATGGCCTGATTCAACTGATTTCGTTGAAAAAGAATGCGGGCAAGTTGTATTTCTACTTTATCTTCACCAATCACTGCCTGATTGAGACCTTTCAACTCACGAACGTATTTTTCAGCGAGAGTAACCTTATTTAATTGTGCGGCACCGACTGTGAGTGCCCAAAGGTACTCAGCGCGCTGCTGGATATCAGATTTCGGAGTTTTTTTGAGTTTAACGGCAATCCAGTTGAGGTCCTTATTGTTTTTGATCGTGATCGGTGAGTGATCGTCGATAAATTTCTTCCATGATATATGGGCATTACTGGTCGATAAATGAGCGGCCTGTGATTTAATCAGCTCAGTGATTTCTGGCCGAATTTTAGTCGAAATTTTCGAAAGTTGGGTGTCAGAGATGATCCAATGGCTTCCTAAAACCGAGAGGCCTGACTTAGCAAGAAGATATCCGTGAAGTGCCACTCCAGTGTCTGAAGTTGAAAATGATGAATTTTCGAAAGCAGAATTCCACGCCATTAGTCCTTCAGTGAATTGACCTTGGCTCAGAAGTTTGGCGAACTCTTTTTGGGCAGGCGTGTTTTGCGGGACGACGTCCAGCAAAGCGGCTTGAGCGCCCTGAACGAAGAGCCCAATCAGACTTGCGGCTATGACTTTTTTAAGTTTTTTCCACTGAGTTTTCATAAGTCTTAAGACCTTTCGTTTTAAAGCATGAATCCAAAGCTAGCTGTTAAAATCGTCTGACTGATATCACGTTTTTGATCGGCGATTTGATCTTGGTGACCTTGCCATCTGGCCTCTAGACGACTTGCGATGTGTTTAGAAATCCAAACCCCAAGTCCACCGCCCGCTGTGTAAGTGGGAGAGTTGCCTGATTGAAGTTTTGTTGTTCCGGCTCCGCCAAGCATGTAAAAGTCAAACTGAGCGATAGAGCGGTTAAAAAAGTTCAGCTTTCCGTAAAGTGGATAGATGCTGACCGTTCCAAGTACCGTTTCTTGAGCTGGGTCAACTGCCACTGTTCCAGAGTTAATTCCTTGGGCTCTTAAAGACGCAGCTTGAGAGAACACTCTTTCGCCCTCAGCGCTTAATGTGTTTGAAAGGCTTGCGTACCTTGCCCCGATTGAAATGGTGGGATTTACGTGAAACTCAAGTTGTCCACCCACTGAATCTGTTTTGAGATAAGGATCACCACCGGTGTATGCCCCATAGTTTAATCCCATCTCAAGTCTAAGGCGTCGATCCACACTGCGATTCTGAACAACGCGCACTTTGTTGTCTGGATCAATCGCTCTGACTTTTTTCATCAAAGCTTTATTTCCGCCAAGAGAGTTTGCATCATCAGCCAGAGAGCTTGCAAAAGCCGTGGTTGAGAGCGTCATCAATAATGTTGTTAGAATCCACTTTTTCATTTTCATACTCCCTTAGTTTCCTGAAGGTCTAGCGGTTGGAATTGGTGCAATACCTGTTGTCGGTCTTTGATTTGGATCTACGAGTGGTAAAGCTTTGCTGTCTTCGTTGATGGTGATCTTAACTTCTCGAGGAACGGCTGGCGTTCGGCGTCCAGTTCGCTGACTGACGGCTTTAAAAGCGACAACTCCAGTAAGAGTGACTCCGTTTTCTTTAGCCGCGATCTCTTTTTTTAAAGAATTAAAGAAAACCACACAATCAACGGTCCAAGTCTTCTCGACGGGGCTGGCTTTTGGGGTGAAGCAGCGAGCACCAAGTTCTGTGCGCCCAGCAAGAGATCCTTCGATCTCAACTTGACTTACAAGTGGTGGAAGATCTGGTGTTGACGCAGGATCATTCACTGTTAATTGGATTAAACCTTGCTCTTCTTTAGACTGAAAGTTCTTGCCCGAGACATCTTCGATAGTGAGAACGGGTTGTGCTTGATCAATGGCAACAGTCACTCCAAAGTCTTCAGTGAATGCGCTGGTGAAGCATCTTTGAGCCGCTTCAGTTTTTGGCTGTCCTTTAAACGCAAGCTTAACTGAGCCTGTGTAAAACACTTGTCGATCGCCAATAAGTGAAGAAGAAGGTTGCCAGCTTAAATCCCACTCTCCGGGAGTTGAAGACTGGGTGAGTTTCATAGAATTTTCTGGAGCGTTTTCAATTTGAAGCGAAAAATTATCTGTCAGATATGAACGGACTTTTACTTTATAGTTTTTAGGAGTGTTCTCGATAAAATCTAAACGTCGTCCTTCAGTCCCGACCACTTCCATGTCGTAAACGCGGCCACAAGTTGATTGAGAATTCGCTTTTTTTGCGGCCTCAACGGCGAGCTGATTTTTAAGTTCAGCATTCTCATACTTTGCTCGTTCCAATTCAGGGAGAATCTGATCTTTATAATTCTCAAGAGCGGTGTTCTCAAGGTTTTGATAATCTTGAGCTGATTGTTCAATATTACCGTAATCTTTTGTCGGATCGTTTGAGCGATCAAATGGGTTTTTACCTTGGCAAGCACTTAGAAGTGAAAGTGCTGCGATAAGAACAAGTGATTTTTGTATATATTGAAACATAATTCCTCCCGGCCTATCCTTGACCGACACGTTTAAGAACAAATGGGTACGACACTTTCACATTCACGCCGCCAACTGGTTTTGGAAATGGCCAGCTTTTAAGACGATTCACAATACATCCTTCAACCGAGGCCGAATTTAAAGAACTCGTACCCACTGAGGCACTTGATACTCTTCCTGCGCCATTGATGTTGAAGTTCACTCCAACTCGACCTTTGAGGCCGGCTGATTTTTGTAGTCCTTGTTCGTAGCAATAAATGATTTGTCCGATATGTTTATTGATGACAGCTGCGATTTGATCGCGATCAAGTCCACCCTCGATAAGGGCTTCTTCTTCAAGTGGCTGAAAGTACGAAGCTGCAGTTCCGCCGGTTCCTACGTTTCCGTAACCCACGCGGCCACCACCAGAACCTTGCGTTCCATAGCCTCCGCCGCCGATGACTTTTCCACCATTACCTGGAGTTCCAGCAACAAGGCCTTTTCCGCGGATGGCTCTTTCCATTCCGCCACGTCCGCCAGCGCCAGTTTGAGTCCATGACGAACCTGAAGAGTCGTTTTTAGCTGAGACGTTAAATCCTGCAGAGCTTTTCGAGCCGTTTTTCATTCCACCAAGTGCACCAAGAGCACCCATCTTTTCGACTTGAACCTGTTTGGTTCGAACGGGGGCGTTTGCTTTTTGTTTAGCTGTGTTTTTAGCAGTTAAAGTTTTTCGAGTTGCTTTTTTAAGTGGGCTGACTTTTTTCTTTTCAGCATACTTTTGCTTTTTCTCAATTGGTTTTGTTGCAGCCTTAACAGTGGGAGGTGGCTTTTTAACAATTTCACGAATCATTTCTGGAGGGATGGTGACGACCACTTCCTCTTTTTTGTCGATAAGGAATGGCTCAATCAGGAAAGCAACGAAGAGGACAAAAAGCATTAATCCCATCTGGGTCATTGCTGTAAATTTATAGATCTTTTTTTCTTCTTCAGTAGAGTCTTGGTTAATGTTGACTAGGCTGATGGTGTCTTGAGCATCTTGATGAAAAGCGACCCGTGCGCCATTTTCAAGTTTAATGGCTCTTTGTTGAAGGCCACTCGCGGACACTTTTTTGATCAGTTGATAAGGAACACCATTGCTTTTGAGATCTTTAACGTCCGTTACGATTTCGACACGCTTAGTGTCTAAACGAAGAATGAGGTATCCTTCTGGTGATTCCCAATGGAAGGTTCTGACGATCTTTCCGTCTGCATTTTCTAAAATGTATTGTCCGTTAAGTTCTCTCATACTTGGATCCTACCTGTTTCCTTTTCCTTCAAAGGCCATTCGGTCTTTAAAGTGAGTGCGAGGGACTAAGAGATCATTTAAATTCTTCTCGTCTTCAACTCGAGCTAAAGCTTCACCCGGTGTTTGATAGCGCCCGTGCAAAGTGTTCGCGTTAAACTGAATGTCAGTTGAAAGGTTCACTCCTTGCGGAAGTGCTTTTCCTTTTTGGACCTTCTTCCCCGCATGAGCAGAAAAAGAAGTCACCGACACAAGTGTTATTGCAATCAAAAGGCCAAGGAATTTCATAGCTTCGCTCCCTTTTTAAGTTCATCGATTCGGGCGTCCATATAGCCAGCCATGGTTTCTTCACCACGTTGCACTTCAAGTTCTTTTAAATGAGAAGCCTTGCGGATATTAAACGGATCTTCACGAACCGCATTTCTTGCAGAGGTGACCTCTTGGAATGAAGGAATGCTAGAAGGTAATTTTAACATGGCTTGAAGCCGATTTTTGGCATTTCCACGTACGACTTTCGCGGCAAGAGCTAATTCTTTTTCAAGGACTTTGCGCACAGATCTATTTGCAGTCTTTAGGACCTGACTCATTCCTTCGATGACTTGATCTTGTTTGAACAGAGCATTGATATCGTTAGAGATATTTGCGGCCTTATTTCTATAAGTTTCTGACTGGTCAAAGATCAGCTTTTTATACTGAGCTATTTGCTCTTTGTTAAGTCCTCTTGGGGCCGGGAGGTTCAGCAAATCCTGTTGAAGTCTTTCGTTCTCTCGGGCGGTGATCGCAAGCGAGATCACTTGGAGGCTCCAGTCCTTAGATTGAATCGCCTTTCGCACTTCTCGGTCGGCTTCATCGAGAAGATTAAGTCTGGTTTTAATTGAAGTTTGAAGAAGTCGGTCGCTTCGAGAGTTCAGCTTTTGACGAGAGATTTTTCGGTCAAAGGCATTGAGGTCATCGAGTTTGAATTGGCGTTCAAGGGTTTTTCCCTCTGGAAAGTTAGCAATCTTTGTAGTTTTAAGAAGAGTTTTAACTTTGCCAGTGTTTGGCTTTCTTGCGTGTGAATCCAACACCACGTCAGCTAAAACATCAGGTGATTTTTTAAGTTCTGAGAGGTGGGTGTTGAGTGCAGTCCAAGGGTTTGCAGCTTTTTTAACTAGGTTTGCTCGGACAATGTTTCTGCTTTTAATATTATTTTCTTTGTTCAAGTATGCACTGTAATGCTTTGTCGAGTTCAGTCCTGCAAGTTCTGAAAGAACAGCCAGTTTCAACTCATCAGTGCCAGATGATTTTTTGGGAGTGAGTTTAGTTTGATAGTTGTAAGCAGATTTGAAATCAAGTTTAAGTTCGGCTGCCCAGGCAAGCACTCCAATGGCATAGGCATTATCTGATTCGGAAAGTCCTTTCATTTTATAAAGATCTCGCGCAGCACTTTCTGCACGGTTGATATCTTTAATTTGTTGAGACAAAAGGACTCTGTTTTTGTGAAGCTTTACGAGTTCATCTTGGGTGGCTCCGCTTTGAGGATATTGATCTAATTTCTCAAGCGCTTTGTGAAGTGAGCTTTCTGCCAACGCTGGAACTTGATTGAGCACCGCTGTTCTTGCAACTTTTAAATACTGTGCTTGTTTTGAGGGGATCAGTTTTAGATATTCTTGAGATCTTTTTTCAAGAGCTGCGTGATCTGAAAGTTTAGCGAGTTGATCAAGGGCAGAGTCAGCAGACTGAGTGCGAAACTTTTCTGCGGATTTATCTGAAACGGTGGCAATGGTGTGAAACTCTGAAAAAGAAGCTTGGTGTTTCTTTTGATCGGCCCACAGGACTGCGCGTGCGAACCGAATTTCCCAAACTTTCTCACCATTAGGATTGACTTGAATGTAGTGAGTGTAGGCGTCGTCAATAAGGGTTTTGTTTTTAGATTTTTCGGCGAGTTCGATTTCACCAAGAAGTGAGCCTTCAAAAAGTTTTGTGTTCTTTTGTTTTAATGCAAGATCAGACGCTCTTCTGAAAAGTGAAGTTCCAGCTTTAAAATCGTTTAAGTGTCTTGCGGTCAGTGCCGCCCAGTGAGTCATCTCAAGGTCTTCTGAAAACACACTCAAATATGAATTGTAGGCTTGAAGAAGATCTTTGTCTGGGTTGGCTTTTCTGAGCTTATTCCATGAAGTGACAAAGTTTTTATAACGAGTTTGAATCTCAGTGCAGATTTGATCGCCCTTACATCCAAGGCTTTGCCAAAGATCAAGAGCTTTTTTGTACTCCTCTTGGGCGAGAGTTGTTTTGCCAAGATCAAACTGAAGTTGTGCGATACGAATTTGAATATCGATCTGTTCTGTTTTTGTAAATCCAGGTTCCTGAGCATAGGCTTCCCAAACCAAAATTGCCGAACCTTTTTTACCTAAGCGGCTTGATTCTTCGGCCATCACTTTTAGGTTTTCTTTTCTTTTTTGCTCGGGACTTAAATCTAAAAGTTCAGCGATTTGTTGGCTTCCTAGATAAGCGCGTGGAAGAAGAGTGGCGAGATCGAAGGAGACATCTTCATGAAATGAAGCATCTTTCATCATTTCTGGATTTTTAAGAAGAGCAGTGATGACTTGAATGGCCTTTTTTTCTTGTCCAAGGTTTAAGTGACACCAAGCCGCTCTGTATTTCGGAAGCGCTGGATTTGGAAGGTCAAATTTTTCTGAATTTTGGTAGTTTTTAAGAGCTTGTTTAAACTCGGACTTTTTAAATTGGTCTTCGGCGATGCTTAGGTAGGCAAGAGCAATCACTCGTGAGCTATAAACCTTTGGTCCAGCTTTAATGATGTCTTTATAAATTCCGAGGGCGGTTGAGTTTTTAGAGTTCATGGACTCAAGGTGAGCAATTTGAATCAGAACTTCGCCTTGCTTGTCTTTAGGCTGGCTTTTAAAGCTTTGGCGGAAGTATTTGATGGCCGTGAGGCGATCTTGTTTCGATTTGAGACAGTCGTTACAGTTCTTTTCGACCTCTTCCATGCCTTTTAGACGAGAGCGATCAGCATAAAGTCCAGCGAGGCGGTGAAGGACGGTCGAGCGTTCGTTGGCGTTATTTGCCATCGTGGAAAGTGTGCTTTCTAAACGAGAGATAAGGTCGTCGTGGGTCTTGTGGTCCATCTTTACGGCGAGTGTTTGAGCACTAAGCGCCATAAGGCCCATGACTAATAGAAGAGCCAAAGAGATTGTATTTTTGAGCTTTTTTGAAAGTACGTTCATCATTAGTTTCCTCATCCCGTGAAGGATAAGGGCAATCTTGATGCCGTGGTCGATATGGGCTCAGATTCAATTCAGCGCTCAAAGTTTGAAAAAAGTGGAGTGGTGGGGCCGTAATTTGTCACTTCGAAGTGTGGGGGTTCCGAATTCGGGCGTTTCATTTTGAGACGCGTGGTGGGCGTTGGGGTGGGGGTGGAGATGGATTGGTGGTGATGGATTGATGGTGGTGATGGATTGATGGTGGATCTATGCACGCCACTCAAGTGCTGCTTTCATTGATGAAAGAGGGGGCTGCGATCGATTTGAGATGTTCACGAGTCTCGAAGAGGCGGTGAGTGTGATGGGTTGTTTGAAAAATCTCGTCCGTGCCTGAGAATGAAGTGGCCTCTTCTTTAATCTCTAAATTCTCGCGTGAAGAAACTGTTTCGCCCAAGACGATCCGTGACGATTGATCAGAACTCTTGCGATCTCTCTGCTGTATCCGACACCTTCGAACTCGTTGATTAATATATAGTCTTTCAGTCTCAATGTAGCCTTAAATCCCATGATCACTCGGGTGAAAGGGCGATAGTCCCAAAATTTCGAATGATTTCGTCCCTTCAGATTTCTAGAATTTTTGAAGATTTCTGCCTTTGTCCATCTATTGATTCCTGTCACCGCCATTGCGATGGCCGAGGTGATGGCGCGGATAAAAGCCTTATAAGCGATTCGATTCGTTATTTTCACGTGGAGGTGTAAGTGGTTTCCAACATTCGCGAGAGAAAAAACCTTCACTCCGTACTTTAGAGAAAACTTTTCGATGATCTTTTGTATTTTTCGAGAGTTCTGCGGGGTCTTGAAAGACCATTTTCCCTTCGCGAGAGATGATCTGAGGACAAGGTGCATGGTCCGTTTGGTGTCAATAGGTCTTCCATGAGAGCGACCCTTTCTGGTGTTTAGAAGAGTGCCGCCGTAAGAGAGCGGAGACTTTTTAAGGAGCGCAAGTTGTGGATTCCGGGACTGTTTCATGTGAACGAAGGTATAAAAAATAAGTGCGCAAATCAATAAATTTGCTTTGCATCAGAGATATTTTTTAATATTTTAACAAAGGAACAAAGGAACAAAGGAACAAAGGAACAAAGGAACAAAGGAA
>FLYM01036835.1_pt4 | contig 10929 bp, 31 predicted proteins | sample 1122581 | NCBI WGS metagenome assembly FLYM01 (sample SAMEA4346789, study PRJEB14843) | hot springs metagenome | biome: Terrestrial Biome; feature: Habitat; material: Sediment | place: India | collected 2012-06-12 | depth 1760 m
TCAACGCGACTGGCGCGACGGGCGGGCTGAACGTGACGGCCAACACCATCAGCCAGAACGGCATCATCTTCAGATGATCGGCGATCTTCTCCGCACGCCCGAGGCGCAGGCGGACGCGCATCATTGGGCGGCAACGCTGCTGGCTCACGCCTTCATCGGCGTGGCGCTGGCGGCGGTCATGCCGTGGTGGCTCGCGCTGGCCCTCTACGCCGCGTGGGAGGCCGTGCAATGGCACCGCTACGGCGCCGGGCTGGCCGACTGCGTGCTCGACTGGTCCGCCGTCGCTCTGGGCGTCTGCGTGGCTGTGGCGCTGTCTCAAGGGCATAGTGCCATTGGCGCGGCGCTCAGCCTGTTCATCGTCGCGCTGGTCGGCGCAAGGCGGCGCATGTGATCAGGGATATGACCAAAGGCGCCCGGTTTGGCTTCTACGGAATGCTGTTCCTGATGGGCGCGGTATTCTGGATCGCCACAAAGGCCGGGCATTTCAGCATGTCGGAAGACGTGTATGGCGAAGCCGTGGCCCTTCCGGCGGCGCTGTGGGCGGGGGCCATGCTGTTCCCGTCTGCCATCTACCTCGGGGCGCTGTTCATCAACGGCAACAGGTGGTGGACGCCCTACGTCCGCGTCTCCTGCGGCGGCTGGATGATGCTCTATTTTTCGGCCTTCGTTGTGTTCGCATGGCCTGCCAGCGGAGGCGACCTGATGGTCATCGCCTCCAGCGTCCTGATGATGAAGTCCTTTGTGATGGCCTACTTCGACGGGCTTGATCTTCTGAGGGGTCGCCATGCCGCCAAACATTGACTGGGGCGGCCTCGTCGCCGCCTTCGGGCCTACGGGCGCCGCTATCCTCGCCCTCGTCTTCATCCTGTCGAAGTCCGATTTTCTGAAGCGTGACCCTCCGCGCAGCAATGACGCGGCGCTGATGGCAGAGCTGCGGGCGATCCGCGAGGACACGCAGGCGATGCACAAGGCCAATGAGGCAGAGTTCCGGGGCCTTCGGGACCGGATGACGCGGGTTGAAGTCGTGCTAGAGGAGCGGCGGCAAAAATGAGCGAGGCAGTCCCTGGCGGCTGGCACTGGCGAGCTTCCGTTGCCCTGAACCGTTGCCTCGGCGGGCAGAGCGGGCAACCCCTCTGCGCGCGGGCGTGGGAGCGGCAGTGGACGCCCTTTATCGAGGCGATGGGCCTTCTTTTCGAGGAAGGCCCGACGCATTGCGAGACAATACATCTCCGCTGGTCGGGTGCTTTCGGGTCTGCCCACGAACGACCTGAGATGCCATCATCTCAGAAACATCGAAAAGATCAGCCAGCTCGCGCCTAGTGGGCCTGTATTTGTCGTGGACCCGCCTCATTGCGAGAATGAGCTGATCGGAATATTTCGTCAGGTTGCAATTCTCCCCGTGCTGGCTTTGCAAGCCGGTCTTTCGGGCATGACTGTTGTTCTCCGCGAATGTTGCCCACTCTAGGTTGGAAGCAGCATTATTAAACTTATCTCCGTCAATGTGATTGACGCACTCTTTGCCAGGAGGCTTTGGCCCTAAGAACGCAAGGGCTACGGCGTGGTGCAGATACATCCTGCCCAATCCCCTGCCAAGATCAATCCGGCGATACCCCCCGGTGCCCCTGGAGGACGCAAGCAACTTCCCTTTGAAGTTGCCAATTCGGCCGTCGCTGTAAGTGACCTTCCGGTCAACGCTTCGGGCGCGGCCTAGAGACGACACCTGAATACGGCCTTCATGTCCGGGAATGTCTCGCCAATCTTCCATGCGCACCGGTCCTCTACCTTATGCCTCATGATACAACATAGGTGAGAAAATGGCACGCGACAACTTCAATTCTTGTTTGGCCCACGTACTAGAGTTTGAGGGAGGCTGGGCTGACAACCCGGCCGATCCTGGCGGCGCCACCATGAAGGGCATCACCATCGCCACCTATCGGGCATGGAAGGGCAGGGCGGTCACGAAAGCCGAGCTGCGCGCCATTCCCGACAGCGAGGTGGCCGCGATCTACCGGCAGAACTACTGGAACCCCCTTCGCGGCGATGACCTGCCTGCCGGGCTGGATCTGGTGGCGTTCGATGCTGGCGTGAACAGCGGCGTATCGCGCGGCGCGCGGTGGCTGCAACAAGCTGTTGGCGTGGCTTCGGACGGCAAGATCGGCCCGCAGACGCTGGCCGCTGCCGCAATTGTGGATCACCCGACGGCTATCAGCCGCGCGCTGGATCACCGGCTGGCGTTCATGCAGGCCGCGAAGCACAGCAAGACGGGCGCTCTCCTGTGGCCGACCTTCGGGCGCGGCTGGCAGCGTCGCGTGGACTCCGTGCGGGCGGTCGCAATGGCGATGGCGAAGCCCGCTCCCAACCGCCCTTCGGTCCCGTCCTCTCCCTCTATCCCCGTCACCGACGCTGCTCCCGCCGCACCGGAGCAGCCCGCAATGGGCGCAACCGTTCCCCTCGTCATCCTCGGCGCAACCATCGTGGCGGCCGCCGTCATCTTCGGAGTGCTTTGACCATGAGCCCGTTCAAACTGATCTCGGCCGTCCGCGACCTGTCCCGCTTGATCGAGGAGGCCAACCGCCTCGCCGGGCCGGAAAAGCGGTGGAGCCTCGCGCTCACCAACAGGTCATTTTTGGCGTCCTGCATCGCCTTCGTGGCGGCGCTGGCGCTGATGTTCGGCCTGCCGTTCCCGGTGCCGGTCGACGTGGCGACGGAAACGCTGTTCGCCTTCATCACCGTAGGCGGGCTGGCATGGGCCGGCGTGGAGCGTCTTTTCGGGAAAACCCGTGGGGTGTGGAACCGCAAGCAGGCCGTCAAGGCTATCCAAGAGGCTGACGCGCTGACGACGGCGCTGCAAGGGGCGGGGCTGCCGGCGCAGAAGCCTTAACGCTCCAGCTTGGCGAGGGCGGCGTGCGCTCGCATGATGGGGGCGTATGCTTGGCCTCTGTTCTTCAGCAGACCTTCAAGCGCCTCCCGCAGCTCTCGCACAATGGAGTCGTGGTGGTAGCGTTGGGCATTCTGCCAGCCTAGCTTTTGCTCGCCGTAGCAGCCGTTCGGATAGGCCCAGATCACCTTCGGCGGCGATATCGGATTTCCGACATCGGCCCCATCGTCGTGCCATTCGCCGGTCTCGTCCTGCATGATGCTCATGGTCAGGATGCTCCTTCTATCGCTTGCTGATGATTGTCAGAATGATGGCTGCCCCAAGACAAACCAGCAGAAGGCCGAGAACGATTATTGCGTCCGCGCTTGTCATCGTCTCTCTCCTATCCTGCCGCACCGGGCGGCGTGTCTGTGCGGGTGGCGGCGAGGGCGCGCAACTGAGCGAGCAGCCAAGCGCGGGCGGTGCTAGACTGCCCCTCTGCATTGAACCACTCTCCCCTTTCTTGGAACACGCTAACGCGGCCCAGGGCGCTCTTGCTCCACCGCCACCCCGGCAGCAACGCGTCGTGCAGTGCGGCAGCGGCGTCTAGGGAGCCGTGATAAGCGCGGGCGACGGCGTTCATATCCATGTCAAGCGCACCGATCATGTCCTGATAGACATAGACCTCACCGCCTTCCTCTATCTTGGCGATCAGCGCCGCCAGCGCCTTCTCCTGCGTCATGTGGTCCTCCATTGTCAGAACGCGATCACTTCGCTCATGTCATCCTCATCGCCGCCCGATCCCGGTCTAGCATACCAAGCGTGCTGGTCGTGCGTCGCCCGTCCGATCCCGGCCAGCAGGTGAACGCGCATCGTCGTGTCGGGGTCTAGCCCCGTGCCTGAGGCGGTCAGCATCTCGATTTCCTCAAGCGCCGCGATCAGGTCATCCGTGGTGATGTCGGGACGTGCGTCGGTCATGTGGACCTCCATTGTCATCCCTCCCGCGCAGGTGGGGGAGGAAGGGGCATCCAGTGGGTGGCGCGGTGGCCGTTATTGTTCCAGCCTTCATGCACGACACGACGCTCCTTGCGGAACAAGCCGTTGCCGGCCTCTTCATAGACATCGCGCTCGACGCGAAAGTAGCTGGTGATCTCCATCGGCTCCAGGCCGATGTCTTCGCCTGCCCGCGCGACAACGATGTAGGTCCCGTCCTTCGGCGCTGTCTCAATCGGCTGCCATCCTGCGGGCAGTTGTGCGTCGGTCATGATGCCTCCGGGAGTTGGGGAAGGGGCACCCTTCGGTTCCATGCGGCGATAGCCTTGCGCTTCACCTCGTCTGCCGTTTCGGCCGAGCAGTTCCGGCAACCGACGACGTGATAATCGCCATCGGTGCGGCTGATCGCCTCGCCCCCGCAGAAGGGGCAGGCAAGAAGCATCTGGTCAGTCATCTTGCTCTCCGTCCTCGGCGTCAAGCCGCATCAGCATCTCCATGATACGGCTCTGGACTACGCCCGACAGGTGCGAGCTTGTCCCAAGATCGTTAATGATCGAGATCATCTCATCAACTACGCGGTGGTGGTAATACAACTCGCCGTCACAGGCCGGCACCCAGCAGAAGCGGAACCCTGTTCCATCAAGCGCAATCGTGCCCTCGGGAACCTGCCGTTCATGGAAGCGGATTTCCAGCGGCCAATTCTCTTCGATGTCCATCAGTCTCTCCATCGCAACATTCCGGTGATGTTCCCGTCCTGTCCCGCGCATCTCTCAACGCAGAACGCTTGCAAATCAACGGCCCGCCACGGCTTCAAAATCCGTTTCAGCAATGAGTGTCGGTTCGAGTCCGGCCACCCCTACCACGCTCTTACGCAACGATTTTCCGGCCTCGAAGGCGCGCGCCGCATACCCGCTCACTTGCCCCTCTCAACACCGTTCTCAACATTCCCGGTTCGTTTTTCGTTCGTTCCGCGCAGGATTTGAGCCGATTTCGCCCGCGCGCGCTGCCGTGCCGGCCCGGCGTATTTTGCCACCATCTCAGGCGTCTTGTGGCCTGTGATCGACATGATCAGCTCATCACTGCACCCGGCCGCTGCCAGTTCAGCCGTCGTCGCGTAGCGCAGCGAGTGGATGTCAAACGCCCGCGCCCCGATCCGGTCCCGCATCTCCCTGACCGTCTCTGCGGCCGCCGAGTAGCTGAGTTGCTTGCCGTGCGGGCCATAGGCGCAGATCGTCAGGCCGATGCGGGGTGTCTCGTCCAGCACAGAGCGCAAGGCCGGCGTCAGCGGAACCCAAAGCGCGGCACCCGTTTTCCCCTGCTTGATGTTGATGCCACCGTCCTCGATGTCGGACCAGCGCATCCGCAGCACGTCACCGATACGCTGGCCGGTTCCGAGGCAAAGCTCAAACAGCAGCAGGGCGCGGCCCGTGGCCTCGGCTCGGTAGGCGTCAATCATCCGCTGCGGCCACGGCTCCCGCTTGGCGTGTGGGCTTTTGAGCAGCTTCACCCCCTCGGCGGGATTATCACTGCGCCAACCGATCATCTTGGCCCGCTTGAACAGCAAGCGCAGAACTTGGACGATGTAGTTTGCAAAGCGATAATTGTTCTGATTAGCCTCCTGCGCCCGATACACGTCCTTCTGTTGCATCCCGGCGACGGGCAGGCTCCCTAGCTTCTCCTGCACCCACGACAGAACCTTGTCGTAGTCCTTGCGGGTTCGCGGCGCGAGGTCGCGATACATGGGGCAGGCGACATAGTCCTTGACCAGCGCGTTGAAGTTGGGCACCGCCCCGGTCGGCATCACAACGGCCCCGTTCAGCAAGGCAGCATACTCAAGCGCGAATGCGGGAGTTCCAGGCGCCGCCTCAATGCGGGTCGTGCGGTAGCCTCGGCGCTGGAAATACAGCACGCCCTTCTTGTTGTAGACATGCGCTGGAAGGCCGCGTTTGGTCATTTGCTGTAGTCCACTTGGCTGAACGGGTCACCCTTCGGCGCTGCGCCGGGGGGGGTCACGGTAAGCATCCCCGTGCGCGTGTCCAGCGTCACGGCAAAGCCCTTCTCAGCCCACTCGCTGACAGCCTGCCGGATGTCGGACGGGCGCAGGATTGGTCGCATCTCGGTCACGTCTCCCCTCCTTTCTTGAGAGCGCGGAAATCGGTCATGTTGACGTGGTTCAGATAGCGCCCGGTCCTGATCGCTTCCATATGCTCCTGCCGGTAAGGCAATTCTCTCGGCACAGCCCCGATGTAGTAGGCCACGGCCTCCCGTTCCGCATCCCGCACACGCTGGTCATGCGCTGCCAGCGCGGCGGTGAGGTCGTCGGGCGGTTCCAGCATGAATATAGCCATGTTAAACTCGCCGTGGTGCTTCAGGATTGCATCGAAAGCAGCATCCCGCCCCGCCTCCCACGCCGCAGCCTGCCCGGCGCGGGCTTCGTCCCGCTCCGCCTCCGCCGCTTCCAGCTTCTCGCGCAGGGCGGCGTTCTCGCGGTTCAGCGAGCGTAGAACAGAAGCCGCATGGTCCATAATGCCGCAGGTCTGCTTTTCGGCGCAGCTTGCCCGTGCAGACAGTTCAAGGTCATCCGCCAGCCGCTCCACCTCGTCGCGCGGGTCATTCCACATCGGCGCCTCCCTGTGCATCGCGGAGGGCGGCGCGATCAGCCTCATCACGCAACTCCATCGCGGCGATCTGACAAACCGCAGCCCACTGCTGTTCAAGCTGGTGGTGTGTCTGCCTTAGCCGCTCGTTCTCCACCACCACTGCTTCCAGCTTCTCGCGCAGGGCGTCGCGCTCGGCGGCAATCAGTAACACGGCCTCGGCATCAGCTCCGTGAAGGACCGAAAGGATTGTGTAAGTCCCATCAGGATTAGGGTGTCCTATGGACAAGGCAGTTTGGTCGCGCGATCCGCGATCAATGCCGACGACTATGCGCTCCACCTCGTCGCGGTCATTTGCCATCTGTCTTGCCCTCCTGCGCGAACGTGTGCTTGTGCTCGTGGACGATGATTACCGGACGCTGCTCTATCCAGCCGTGGCGGCGCAGGGCGATAAGCAGAAATTCCCCGAGAATGTAGCCGATTGTGGAGAATGCGACGCAGAATAGAGCCAAGAAGGCCATCGCTTGAGTGAAGTTATTCATGGCCGCTGTCCTCCTGCGCGTCGTCCCCGACATATTGCGTCCCTTCCGGCATCAACCCGCGCCATCCACTCTCGCGCAGCAGGTTGGCCGCGTCGTTGCGGAGCGGCTCGTGCGATATCTTCCACCGTCCGAAAAGCCACTGCCGCCGTTTCCGCTCCAAAGCCATGTGATGCAGGATGATCGAGGCGCTAAGAGCAAAGTGAGCGTCGTTCATGGCTTGCCCTCCTGCGCTGCGATGTCTCCGGCTTCTTGATCGTGTTTTGATCCGTGCGGCATTTCCGTCATCAGCGCCTGCAAAGTCCGCAACTGAAACAACGCCCTAGCTTTTGCCAGATCCTTGAGCGTGTTTTGATTGTCGCTCATGTCTTCGCCCCCTTGCTCGCAGCCAACAAGGCGCGGATCATCTCTGCCGTGATGCGCTCGCCCTCGCAGAGCGTGGAGCGGCCGAAGTGGGTGTAGGTCTGCATATCCGCCTCCTCAGAAATCAATCTCGGTGTCGTCATCAAGCAGGGCCGCCACGACCGGCAGAAAGCCGTAATCGGGGCCGTGCTTTTCCTCCCACGCCCGCTTGCTGCGGTGGATGGCGTCGGAGCCGAGTCTGTGACAGAGCGAGCAAAGAGGGATAACTTCGTCGTCGCTCGCCCTGCGCTGCCCGAAGCGCCCGCTGATGCAGTGATGCACCTCGACTGGCCAGGACTTGCAGATGACGCAGGACAGGGCCGCGACGCGCGCCATATGCGCCGGGTTGCGCTTGGCCTTCGGCTGCTTCAGCCCCATCGCGCCCTTGCCGGCCAGATCCCCGAAACGCGCATTCATCGCTTCGGCCCTCCGACGTGCCATCTCCGGCATTCGCTGCAATGATACGCCACGCGCTCGCCCCGGCTCTTGCGGCCTTTCGCCACCTCCCAAGCCAGCTTCGGGCTGTCGAAGCACACCTTCCCGTCGCAGAACGCCTGCGGTGGGTTCGGCACCTCGGCGTGCTGGAGGGCGCGGGGGTTGTGGATCGTCATTGCGCACTCCCATATCCCCGCTCTGCGGACCTTTGGTTGGCATTGAGCGACCGCCAGTATTCGATCCGCATCTTCGCGGCCTCGCGTTTGGCGCGCAGTTCCTCGTAGGTCTGCGTTGCGGCGGTGAGGTCGTTCACCGCTTGCAGGTATTGCGGCGAGGCGTAGGCTTCGATCTCCTGCGCCGCAACCGACTTGGCGTTACTCATCCGCATTGCCATCGCCTTGACGACGCGAAGCATGTTCTCGCCTTTCGTCAGGTCTGCTCGCGCGGCGGCGATCTCTGCGGCGCTCTCGATCAGGTATTCCGTTGCGCGAGAGGCGCGGGCGCGTTCCTCGTCCATCAGTCACGCTCCTGCGCGTCACGGAGGGCGGCGCGGCGTCGATCAAGCCAATCTTCGCACTCTCGGCGTGGCAGATTGCCGTTGACGATCTCTGTGATAAGAAACTCCGCGTCATGCACCAGCCCCCGCAGATCGTCGGCGGCAGGGGCGGCGCGGCAGTCCTCCAGCGCGATGCGGATTTGCTCGCGCCAGATCACCAGCGGCTCATTACGGCCCGTGTCGATTGCGCCGGCAACGCCCTCCAAGACGTAGCGCAGTCGCCGGTTCTCATCCGTCAGCGTCATGTCGGTCATCCTACCTCTCCATCACTGCTTGCATGATCAGGCTGGCGATGTGCGACACGACCCAATCCGGGGCGTCGTAACCGTGCAGCAGGCTGTGCGCGGCCTCGTCGGTGCGGAGGGCGACTGTCTCCCAGGTCCGGGCGCGGTCGTAGGCGTCGAGCATCTCGCGCACGGAGAAGCCGCGAGGGATGGGCGCGTGTTCGGGGACGGGGGTCATGCTGCCTCCTTCGTGTTGCGCGCCTTCGCGGCCTTGGCGGCTTCCTTCACGCGGTCGTCCGCCTTCAGAGCAGCCGGCAGGTCGCGCCAGATGGCGTTGGCGGCGTCCAGCGTGCCGGCCTTCTCGAAGCAGCCGACAGCCTCGGTGACGGCATGATCGCTTTCCTTCGGCTTGCCCTTGGGTTGCGATTGCGGCGCGGCTGGCTGCCCCCGGACGCAAGTCCAAGGATCAACGGCCCACTTCTTCCAGTAGACCTTGCCGCTCTTGTTGCTGACCTCGCAGGCGACCCACGGCGATTTCAGGCGGTAGAGGTAGCGTCCGATGCCCCACGCCACAGCGGCGCGCTTGAGGCTGTCGCTAATCCCGCCCTTTTCGCCTTCAACGTCAGTGTCTCCGGCGCCATCCCCCTTCCAGATCCATTGGCCGTCTGCATCCCGGATGCCGATGCGGCAGATCATCCGCCCCTTCGGCGTCTCGGAAAGCTCGTTCTGCCAGCCTGCCGGGCCGCACACTTCGTCCAGTCGGTCCATCACGTCGCGCGCGTCAATGTAGGCGAGCGCCATGCAGGAATAGGTGCCGTTGCGCTCGTATGGGGTGCCTTGCGGGCGCCAATGAACAGCGTCCCGGGGAAACTCTGCGGCCAGTGCTGCGAGGTCCATCAGCGCGCCCCCTCTGCGAGATTAAGCGCGATCAGCGCCCGGTCGATTGCGATCTTGATGGCTTTCTCGCCGTTCAGCAGAATGGCCTCGATGGCGACCTCATCAGCCGCGTAGTCACCGCGCAGAAAGCGGCGGTCCTGAGTGGCGCAGGCGACGGCATCAACGAGCCAGTCGGCGCGATCCTTCGCGATTGCGGTGATTGCTTGATCCAGCGTCGGCATCAGCGCGCCCCCCGCAGAATGGCGAGCGCCGAACGCTCCATCTCAGAGAAGCGATAAATGCTGACGAGGCTGGCGGCCTGGGACTTGCCCATCACGCTGTCGGCGTCGTCCTCCGGGTCAATGCGGAAGTCGAACGCGATGTGCGCGCAACGGTGCATTGCCTTGCGGGCTTCTTCGGCGCGGATGCGGGCGCACGCCTGCTGGCCGATGCTGAACGGGTCGCGCAGGACTGGGGCGGGCTGGTGAAACGTCGGGATGTGCATCTGTCTGCTCCATCGAGTTGAGGGGTAGCCGGGGGCGGGGAGGAGGGCGCCCCCGGCAGACCGCGCGCCGGGAGGAGGGGCGCGCGGTGTTCGGTCATTCCTTGAGGCCGGACCCGCCGCAGCGGTGGCACTGCACCACCCCGCGACCATGGTCGTAGCCATGATCTTCCTGCGTGAAGCCATCGCCCCAGCAGAAGGTGCAGAGGACGCTTCCGGCTGGCTTCGGCGTGCTGCGGCCGTGGTATTGAGCCGCTACAGCCTCGCGCCGTGCCCATTCCTCATCCGTGAACAGGATGGCGGTGGCGTATTCCCGGCGGCCGGTTTCCTCGTTGATCCAGGTGCTCATGTGCCACCCCTGGCTTTGGCGAGAGCGGCATTGACACGCGCAACCATAGCAAGGTCTTGTTCTTGGCTCGTGTCATGGTCGCCCAGTGAAAGCCACGCACTCAACTCGTCCAGCGCCTCATAGAGATCTGGCGCGGCGGCGATCAGGCGGGCATTGGCATCCCGAATGGGCTGGGCGGACCACATGCCCTCGGCGTCTTGGAAGCTATCGGAGTCACCGCCGTAAAGCGTCGCGATGGACACATAGCGCTCCTCGTTGCTCACATTCGCGCAGGCGTTCGTGGGGTGATCTGCCGACCACTTCCACGGCCCCGGCGTCCACTTGCGGTCACTCATCCGGCCCTCCCATCGTGCGGGCGCGGGTGTCGCGCTCATACTCGGCGTCCGCGATCTCGAAGGCGTGGCGCATGTTGCCGATGGCGTTGGTGGCGGCGCGGTCTGCTTCCTCACGCAATTCCGCTGCCGTTATCTGGCAAACCGCTGACCACTGCTGCTCAAGCCGGTAGTAAGCCTGTTTGAAGCGCTCAAGCTCTGCCCGCAGATCGTCGGCGGCAGGGGCGGCGCGGCGGTTCCAATCCGCTGCGGCGGTTTCCTTTGACC
>FLYM01028343.1_pt2 | contig 10898 bp, 14 predicted proteins | sample 1122581 | NCBI WGS metagenome assembly FLYM01 (sample SAMEA4346789, study PRJEB14843) | hot springs metagenome | biome: Terrestrial Biome; feature: Habitat; material: Sediment | place: India | collected 2012-06-12 | depth 1760 m
CTGTTCGAGCAGGACCAGTACGAGGCCAAGGGGTGGATCCCGGTCTTCCGGATGTCGCCCGACGACCGTCGGGTGAAGCTGCTTCCGGCCAACGACGCCCAGATGCGCCGTGACCAGAAGACCATCCCGCTGCCGCCCAAGGCGGACGGCAGCGAGAAGGCCGCCTGATGGAGCAGGAGACGGTGGACGTGGCAGTCCCTCGCCGGACGCCACGTCCACCGTCCCTGCGTGAGCAACGGGCCGCGACGGTCAAGCGCGTGCTCGAGCAGTTCCAGGCGACCGGGAGCCTCCCCGGCTCGCTTCGCCAGCAGATCGTGGACGACGAGTACGCACTGCGCTGGTCCGAGGGTCGCCCCCTGACTCGCGAGGCAGTCGAGCGCCACGTCGACGAGTGGGCCGCCGGCCTGCTCCAGAAGTACGACGCCAAGATGGGCGTCCGACGCAAGGACAAGTGACGTGGCGACCTTCGCCGGGCGGTACGACGCACCGCTGCTTCGTCGTTCGTCGAACGAGCCGAACGCGCTCGTGCGGGCCATGACGGGCGGTCAGGCCACGGTCTACGAGTCTGACGGCGAAACGCTCGCCACGCTCTACTCGGGCCGGGACAAGCTGGCGACGGTCGCCAACCCGGTGGTCGTCGACTCCGAGGGCAACCTGGAGTTCTTCGCCGAGCCGGGCACCTACGTCCTCGCCATCGAGGACGGTGGGTCGGTGGTGCGCACCGACACGGTCATCGTCCCCTTCGACCCCGCCGAGACGGACTCGTCCGTCGAGAAGACCGACGGACTCCCGGTGCCCTCGTCGGTCGCGTCGGGCCTCGTCTACACGTCCAACGGCTCCACGGTTTCGGGGCAGCGCCCCGTGTCCGAGCACGCGCTGGAGGCTCTGGCGGGCGCGACGGATGGTGTGACGTCGACGTCGGGGTTGCAGGTCACGGCCGGGTCCGGGCTGACGGTGAACGTGGCTGCTGGGACGGCGGTGGTGTCGGCGGCTGGTGGCGGGAAGCGGCTGGCGCGCCTGTCGGGGTCGACGTCTGTGACGTTGGATGCGGCTGACCCGACCAACCCGCGTGTCGACCTTGTGGTGGTGTCGGCGTCGGGGTCGCAGTCGGGTGGGGTGGACTCGGCGTCGGTGTCGAAGGTGACGGGGACGCCGGCGGGGTCGCCGGTGGCGCCGGCGGTCCCGGCGAACTCGGTGGCGCTGGCGGAGGTGCGGGTCAACGCCGGCCAGACGTCGCTCACTGCCGGGTCGATCACCGACCGTCGGTCGCTGCGGTTCATCACCCCGGCACCGTCGACGCTCGACGACTTCCGTGGTCTGCTGCGGGCCGACCCGGCGGCCGCGAAGATCGTGCTGCTCGGCGACTCCACGTCGTTCGAGGCGAACGCGGTCAACCTGTACCCGCGGTTCCGTGACGTGCACATGAAGGAGGGGCAGGCGCTCGCGGGGATGCAGTCCGCGAACCTCATCAACGGCGGGAACAACGGTCTGTCCCTTGAGGGGTGGCTGGCTTCGTCGGGCGGGACCTACAGCCGTGCCGACCTCGAGGCGGACTACCCGGACCTGTGCGTGTTCTCGTTCGGCATCAACGACGTCCGCACGGGCGCGACCACCCAGGCGCAGCTCGAGGCGCGGATGCGTCGCGCGCTCGACTACTTCGAGGCGGCGCTGCCCCGGATGGCCGTCATCCTGCGGATGCCGAACTCGCTCACGTCCACGGTCGTCGGTCAGAACTTCCTCACCGGCATCACCGCGCAGGACGCGACCGACATCCTCCGTCGGGCCTACCAGACCATCGCCGGGGAGTACCCGCGGTGCGTCCTGTTCGATGCGCAGGGCACCATCTTCGGTGACACGGCTCGGTCGACGTCGATCCTGATGGCCGACCAGCTCCACCCCAACGGCGAGGGCTACCGGGCCATCGCGGACGGGATCGCGGCGACCATCCGACCGCCGGCCCGGTACGGCGACCGGGCGGCCGAGGCTGCCCGCGACACCGACTTCCAGTCGCCGTGGGTGTTCTACCGCAACGCGCTCGACGACCCGGAGCACTGGACGCTGGTCGCCGAGGGACGGCTGACGGGGTTCACGACGACGACGTTCGCGTTCAGCTACCTCGGGATCTACGCCAAGAACGTCTTGAAGTACGACGTCGTCCGCATCGGCGACGCCACACCGTTCGTCCTGAACGCGGGGATGACGTCGGCGTTGCAGGCCACCGGCGACCCCGAGGGGCAGACGTTCATCTCGAACGTCACCAGCGGGCTGATCCCGCAGGACCAGTCCGTCGGTGCCCGCGTGCGGGTCTACCGGCGCCGCTACGCCTCCATCGCGTTCCAGCAGCTCATCCGCGAGCAGAACGTCCACCGGTTCATCAAGGAGGGCTGGTGCACGGGCGGGGGCGTGTCGTTCATCGACTTCGAGTCCCGCAACCCGACCGACCCTTCCAGCCAGTGGGCCGTCTACCCCGGCGACACCATCCACGTCGACGGTGCCGCCTCGGTCGTGATCCCCACCTCGGCGTCGCTGTTCCAGACCGGGAACAACTTCCGGGTCACGAACCTCGGCAACGGCGTCGACTACTCGACGCTCGTCGGCCGTCAGGTCGTCATCACGGGGTCGCACCCGAACGCCACGACCGGCACGAAGGCCATCGGCGTGTCGCTCGACTTCCCCTCCATCGCCGCCGGCGGAACCGCCGAGCTCACCGCGGCCGTGACCGGCGCACGACGTCAGCTCGGGGTCGTGGCCGCTCCGCGCGGCGCACCCGAGGCCGGGCTGATGTGGTCGGCGTACTGCGCGGACACGAACGACCAGGTGGTCCTGCGGATGCACAACACGACCGCTTCGCCCATCGACCCCGCTGCCCGCCAGTGGGACTTCTTCGTGGTGCGCTGATGGCCTACCTCTACTCCCACCCCAACCCGCATGCGCCGGTGCGGTCGAACGGCGTCCGGTTCTGGGGGCATCCCGGCCGTCGCGACACCGTCCGGTGCATCGTCATCCACACCGCCGAGAACACCCCACAGCTCACCGCTGCGGACGGCGGCGCGGAAGCAGTCGCACGGTTCCAGGCACAGACGGACAGGCCGTCGTCCTACCACGTCGTCGTGGACTCCAACTCCCACGTCGACCTGCTCCCCGACGACGCGACCGCATTCGGCGCCGTCGGGGCCAACGCCGACGGCTGGCACCTGTCGTTCGCGACCCGAGCACACATGTGGAGCGACCTGCCCGGCTGGTGGGTCGACGCCGCACTCGACCGTGGCGCCCGGCTGGTGGCCGACCGCTGCCGCACGTTCGACCTGCCGGTGGTCCGGTTGACGCGGGGCCGGTGGCAGGGCGGCGCCAAGGGCATCGTCGCCCACGCCGACGTCGACCCCGACCGGCGCTCCGACCCCGGCGACCACTTCCCGTGGGAACGGTTCCTCACGCTCGTGAAGCAGCACCTGAACGGAGACGACGACATGACCCCAGAGCAGGCCCGCCAGTTGGCGGACATCCACCGATGGTCGGAGATGACGGTGCAGGCCGTCGGCCGGCTCGACCGTCTCCGCGGCGCCATCACCGCCGGGATGGAGAAGCTGTCCCGGCTGGAGTCGGCATCCGCAGCGGATGCGAAGACCATCGCCGCGGAGGTCCGCCGTGACCTCGCCGCCGCCCTCAAGGACTGACCAATGAACGACACGTCGTGGTCCCCGGACCGCAAGATCGTCGCCGCGGCCGTCGCCACCATCGCCGTGTGGCTGGCACAAGCCACCCTGACCATCGACGTCCCGCCCGGCGTCGAAGGGGCCATCGCGGTCCTCGTCGGTTACCTCATCCCGTCCCAAGGCGGTGAGGGCCGTGCCGATGGGTGAAGACCTCACCATCGCACTCGCACGCATCGACGAACGGCTGAAGGCCCTCGCCGAGGCGATGCACTCCCGTGCTGACGCGACCGACCGGACCATCGCCGCCGAACTCACCCGCGCCGACGTCGTCCACCACGACCTGCGCGAGTCCATCGACTCCGCATGGGGGGCAATCCGGCAGCTCGAGGCGTGGCGCCAACGGGTCGTCGGCGCCGGCGCCGCCCTCGGCGCCGCATCCGGCGTCGTGTCCGGCCTCATCGTCGCCGGAGTGACCAAGCTGTTGTGACCAAATGTGCGAAGATGTGATGGACCAGGAAGGCTCGCGCGATGCCCGTCTCGCCACCGCCGGTGACGACCGCCTCCACGTTCGACGACGTGGTGGAGCGGGTGTACGCCGACTGGCTCCACGGCGCCGACGAGCAGCCGGTCTTCGCCCCCCTCGTGGCGAGCGTGTCGAACTCCTCCACGACGTGGGAGCTGGACCTGTCGGTGCTCACTCCCGACGAGACGGCCCTGCTGTCTCCCGGCGTGCTCGTGGAGTGCGAGTACGAGCAGGCCATCATCACGGCCGTCAGCGGGCCCACCATCACGTTGTCGCGTGGGCGCAACGGAACGGTCGCCGCCGCCCACGACGGCGACACCCTCGTGTCCCTCGGCCCCTCCTACCGTAGGCAGACGGTGCTCGACGCCGTGCTCGACGAGGTGGTGCGCCTCTACCCCTCGCTGCACGCCGACGCGACCGCGACCGTCGTGACCAACTCGACGTTTGTGGAGGCGCCGGCCGGCATCGACACCATCACGCAGGCGTACGTCGAGAGCGGCGGACGCTTCTACCAGACGCCCGGCGTGTCGCTGCTGACCAACTTCCCTCCCTCCTCGACCGGCAAGGCGTTCCAGTTCACGGGCATCGGGGCTGGCAAGACGGTCCACATCGCCTACCGGGGCGCGTTCCTGCGACCGTCGTCGAGTCTCGACACGCTCGAAGACTTCGACATCGACCCGGCGTGGGTGCCCATCCTGTGCGTCGGGGCGACGGCATCGCTCGTGGCCGCCGAGGACGTCGACAAGGTCACCGTCGAGTGGATGTCGCGCCAGCTCGAGGCCGAGCAGTTCCCGACCGGCTCGGGCCAGCGGCTCCGTGACTCCCTCCTGCGCTACCGCGAGTACCTGATCGAACAGGCCCGCCGTCGCCAGCGCAGCGGCTCGGCCACCCCGGTCGTGTACGTCGACGCCTATTCGAGGCACTGATGGCGACGCCCACGCGACACAACGTCACGGGCAGCGGTCGCCACCTCGGCTACGGCGCCCTGCTCGGCGACAACTTCTTCCGCCTCGCCGTCGCCCCTGACCGGCAGGTGGTCGTGGAGACGGCCCCGCTGGAGGCACCTCGGGTCAACACGGGCGCGTCGGCCGAGGACTTCTCCTCGGAGTTCGGTGCCCGCTACTCGCGTGCCGACTTCTCCGGGGGCGAGGGACTGGTCTACGCCCAGCGCGCCGAGCCCGACCCTCGCGACCCGTCCCGCTACTACGACTCGCGCGACGTGGACATCACTCCGGACGGGCGGGTGACCCTGCTCAACGCCACCGAGCTGCTGGACGCCGACGCGGGCACCGGCCAGTACCTGGCCTACGTGAACGGCACCGTCTACCGCACCGACGGCCAGCTCCTGCGCGTGACTTCGGACCCGTCGTCCGACCCGCCCACCTTCGCCAACGAGGACCCCCACGCCGCCGAGGCCGCCAGCACCGTCGCGGACGTTGCCGGCATCGGCACGACCGTCTACGCGGCCGTCGCGGACGGCATCCACCGCAAGACCTCCGGCGGGGCATGGGCGCACTGGCACACCCGCGCGGGCATCACCCGCCTGTGGACCGCCAAGGGGCGCCTGTTCGCCGCCGTCGGCAACGTGCTCTACGCCTACGACACGGGGTCCGTGCCGACCGAGACGACTGTGCTCACCATCGCCGTCGGGCAGGTCTACCACGACCTCGCGGACGCCGGCAGCCACGTGCTCGTCACGGCGTCGGATGGCTACGTCTACGCCATCACCGACGACGGCACGACCCTCACCGTCGCTGCGCAGTCCTACCTCGAAGGCGAGGTCGGGCATGGCATCGGCTCGGCGTTCGGGGTCGTCGTCTACGGCACGGCGACCTCGACCCGGCAGGGTGGCAGGGTGGGCCGCCTCTACCGGGCCAACCTCGACGGCGGGGTGCTCACCGGCATCCAGCGCCTGCGCCTGTGGGAGTCCACGACCCTCGACCGCACGCCCCGGTGGGTGCGCCCCGCCGGGGACTCGATCTACGTGGGCGTGTCGGAGACGGCGTCCGAGGTCCACCTCTGGCGATACGACCTCGCCAACGCCGGGCTGCACCGCTCCTTCACCCACGCCGCCGGCGGAGTGAGCCGTGACATGGTCATGGTCGACGACGTGCCGTGGACCTCCATCGACACCTCGGGACTCTGGCGTGAGTCCGGCGACCTCGTCGCCTCGGGCCACATCATCGGACCCCTCGGTGACCTGCTGACGGCGCAGGACAAGACGTGGGCCTCCATCTCGACGACGTTCTGCTGCGCCACCGGGGGAGGGGAGCGGCTGACCGTCGAGTACACGACGGCGAGCGAGGACATCGACCTTGCCGCCTCCGCCTCGTGGCGGCGACTGACGACCTACACCCGCGGCGACACCACGGAGGAGGCGGCGCTTCCTGCCGTCGAGTCGCGCTACATCGCCGTGAAGTACGTGCTCCAGTCCGACGCCTCGCGGTCGAACGCCCCGATGCTGCGCGCCTACTCGGTCCGGGCCTACCCCAACAGCGACGAGCTGGTCGTCCGCTTCCCGGTGTCGGTGTCCGACCAGGTGGAGCGCCCCGGAAAGCATCGCGTGTCCATCCGGGGCTTCGGCGAGACGGTGCTGGCTGCGCTGGCCGAGCTCGAGGGCAGGGCCACGACGCTGGAGATGCCCCACCTCGACCTGCAACTGCGCGGGGTGGTCGAGGTGGTGCAGCGGCCGGTGCTGTCGCTCTCCCCGCGGGGGTCCTCGTCGGCCTTCGCGGTCGTGACCTTCCGCGGCGAGCGGATGCAGCAGCAGGACCAGACGGGCGGGGACATCCTGTTCGGCAACAGCTTCGGGGGCGTCGGCACGTTCGGCCATCACCCCGTGTTCGGGAAGGTGGCTCGCTGATGGCGAACCGTGAAACCAACGTCGCGAACGTCTTCTCCACCACTCTCGCCTCGCCGATGGGCGGGTCCGACCTGACGGCGACCGTGGCCTCGACCTCTGGGGCGCCGGCCGCGCCCTGCCTGCTCGTGGTCGACGCCGACGACGACGCCAAGCGCGAGGTCATCCTGTTCGACGGGGTGTTCACCGGCACGACCTTCGTGACCTCCTCGCTGTCGAACCGCTACCTCGACGGCTCGGCGGCCGCATCGGGCCTGACCCACGACGTCGGCGCCAAGGTCGAGTCCATCCCGCTCGCGCAGCACCTCATCGACGTCAACGACCGGGTGGACCTCCACGACCACACCGGCGGGACGCAGGGTGTCCAGGTCGACCACGGCACCCTGCTGGGCCGCGGTGACGACGACCACGAGCAGTACCTGAACAACACCCGTCACGACACGACGGCCCGGCACCCCACGGCGGTCCTGCCCACGACCCTCACCCTGACCGACGGGACGCGCGCGTTCACAGCCCCGGTCGGTGGCGTCGACGCCACGCTCGCGAGCCATCTGGCGACCAAGGGGCAGGTCGACGCCGTGTCGGCGGAGGTCGATGTCGCCGAGGCGGCCAGCGTCCCGCACGCAGGGTTCGGCGCGTCGTCGCAGGACGGCACGACGCGGACCATCACCTCGACGTCCTACGTCGGCGTCTCCGGCGGCGTCTCGCACGTGGCGACCATCCGGGCCTCGGGCAAGGCGCTGGTCATCGTCTCGGCCGACATCGAGAACGGCGGCAACCGCGCGTACTTCTCGTTCGAGATGTCCGGCGCCAACACGCTGGTCGCCGACGACGGGCGCGCCCTGATGGTGAACTCGGGCCGCCTGTGGGCGTCGCGCATTGTGCTCCTGTCGGGCTTGTCCGCAGGCTCCACGACGTTCAGCGCCCGCTACCGCGTTGCCGGAGGAACGGGAACCTTCCTCGGGTCGCAGATCACCGTCCTGCCCTTGTGACTCGGAGCCGCGACATGCCCATGACGCTGATGTGCCCCAGGTGCTTCGCCGTCACGTGGCGCTTCCACTGCCGGAACCGTCAGTGCGAATGGCTCGCCTGCAAGTGTGGGAAGTCCGTCTACTCCCTGACCGCCAAGAAGCTGGTGACGACCGATGGATAGGTTCTACCGGCCCCCCGAGCCGGTGCCCGTCGTCGAAGCCCCCGGCGTCATCGCCGCCGTCGACCGTCTCGACGGGGCCATCCACGACCTGCTGAGAGCCATCGAGAGCCTGCGTACGCCGCCCGTGGTCGTACCGGCGCCCGAGGTCCACATCGACACGGAACGCCTCGCAGGAGACGACACGGTGCGCTCCGTGGAGCAAGCCGTCCGCGACCTCCAGCAGGCGCTGCGCGCCGATCCGCTGCGGGTCCACGTCACCGAGCCCGTCGGCCTCGACCGGGCCACCCTCGGCGCGCTCGAGGACGTCATCAAGGAGGTGCGGCGCAACACCTCCACCGGGCAGCGGGTCATCGCCGCCGGCGGGTCGGGCGGGTCGAAGCTGCCGGACCTCACCGGCACATGGGGCTACTCCGCCGGCGTGTCCGGGGCCCTTGACCTCTCCGGGCAGGGCAAGCGCATCCTGACCATCACCGCGTTCTCCTCGACCGGCGGGACGCTCACCATCGACGGCGGCGACGCCATCACCGTGCCGGCGTCGGGCTCCATCACCATCGAGCCGCACGTCCAGCTCGCCAACCCGGTGCTCGTGTTCACCAACACCACCGGGTACTTCGTCGACTGGCTCACCGGATGACCCGCGGGTACGACACCTTCGGCGTCGGCGGCTCCGGTCCGGTCGACGGTGCCGTGCTGTCCGCCGGGATCGACGCCCTCGGGGTGACGCTCACCGACCGCGGGGACGTGTCGGATGCGCAGGTGGTCGCCTCCGACGTGGCGCAGGACGTGACGGTGCGGGCGTCGTCGTCGCAGCTCGTCACGGTATCGAACCTGCGGCCGACGGTGGACACCTACTTGCGTCGGGACCAGGGGACGACGTCGTTCGGCACGGCCGCGACGATGGAGGCCAAGGCGAACACGGCGGTCGTCAACAACCAGCGGCACGCCTACATCGGGTGGAACCTCGGGGCCATCCTCGGGGCGGGGTTCGCGTCGGCGTCGGGTGGCACGGCGCTGCTGACCGTGTCGCACAACGGCGTCGGCAGCCAGTCGCTGTTCTTCGAGGTCTACACGCACACGTCGCAGCCGTTCTCGGACACGTCGACGTGGAACGCGAACGAGCCGCCTCCGGGGACCCTGCGGCAGTCCTCGTCGTCGGTGTCGGTTCCGGCGGGTGCGGCGTCGTCGGTGTCTCTGTCCATCATCGGGGCAGCGTTCCGGGCGTCGGAGTGGACGTACCTGCGGCTGCTCGGCAACACCAGCATCGGTGGAGACACGGTGCTGTTCACCATCGTCTCGTCCGAGGGGGCCACCTCCCCTCGGCTCACCATCAACAGTGTGCAGGTGTGACGTGGACCCATCAGGACTGCTCCTCGTCCGCGGCGCCATCGACGTCGCGTGGCGTGTCCCTCGAGGGATGCCCGTCGTGGCCGAGGGGGTCGACGGGGACTTCGTGCGTCACGACGGCGGGTGGGACTTCTACCGCTTCTTGCGTGGCAACGCGTTCGTCACGCAGGGGTTGCAGGCCGTGCTCGACTCGGCCTGTTCGGGGCTTACGGCCAGCCGCATCAGCCACATCGGGGTGTCGTCGGCGACGGCGGCAGTGACGGCGGGCGCGACGACGCTCGGGTCGCCGAACTCGATCAAGGCGTGGGGCTCGCAGTCGCGTTCGGGCACGACGGTGTCGGGCTCCAACTCGTTCACGCAGGCCGACGTGCCGAGCGTGGGGCAGGTGGCGCTGCTGCTCGGCACCGCCGCCAGCCAGGTCGCGTCGATGGTGGCGTCGACGGCCGGGGCCTCCCCCTACAACAAGACGTTCGCCCTGAGTGCCACCGAGTTCACGGCGACCATCACGTACCGCGTGACGCTGGCGGCAGCCTGATGGCGCGCGTCGAGGTCCGCATCACGGTCGTCTGCGGCGACCAGGCCGAACGTGACTCCATCCTCGCGAGGATGGAGTCAGCCGGGGTGGTCGCCAACTTCGACTCGGTGACCACGCCGGCGGCCACGACCGTCGACCTGTCCCGTGACGACACGTTGACGCTGGTCAACGGGGTCCTCCGCTACGACCGTGGCGTCACCTGACCTCCTCGTGCTATCGTCCTCGAGGGAGAGAAGGGGGCGGGGATGGTGTCGGTCGTCGCGTACTTGGCTTGGGTGCTCGGGATGATGGCGCTGTTCGGCGTCCTCGCGATGGGCATCCGCGTCGAGCTGCTGGTGATGGCGGCGTCCGCCTACGCGATGTACCTGTGGGTCCAGCCTCGCCTGTAGCGCCTCCTCGCGGCCCGTAGCGCCGCGCTGGCGAGCCACCACAGGAGCATCCCCCGGTGGCGGCTCACCCAGCACAGCACGTCAGAACGGCACGTCGTCGCTGGCCGGGGGCGGGACGTTCGCCTTCGCTGTCGCCGGCGACCCGCTCCGCTCGTTGCGCTGCACCTCGGCCTTCGCCCAGCGCAGGGACGGTCCGACCTCTGTCACCTCCACCTTGTCGATGCTGCGCTGCTGGCCGTCCTTCTCGTACTCCTCGCGCTTCATCCGGCCGGTGACGATCACCCGCTGGCCCTTGCGCAGGGACTCGGCGACGTTCTCCGCGAGCTCGCGCCAAGCGGTGCAGCGAGCCCAGTACGTCTCCTCGTTCTCCTGACCGTTCTGGCTCGTCCACTTCCGCGACGAGGCGACCGAGAAGTCGCAGACCGCCACCCCGTTCGGGGT
>FLYM01028562.1_pt1 | contig 10884 bp, 12 predicted proteins | sample 1122581 | NCBI WGS metagenome assembly FLYM01 (sample SAMEA4346789, study PRJEB14843) | hot springs metagenome | biome: Terrestrial Biome; feature: Habitat; material: Sediment | place: India | collected 2012-06-12 | depth 1760 m
TGAAGATAATTTTCCATTTGTTTGGGCATGTGGTAATTGATCACCCGGTCGACGTTTTCAAGGTCAAGACCACGGCCGGCCAAATCTGTTGAAACTAAAAGTTTGATCTGACCTTCGCGAAATTTCTTTAAGTTTGTCCGCCGCTGGTTCTTTTCCATCTCACCGCGATAAACGACACATTCAAAGCCCTTTTTCTTCAGCTCTTCGGCGAGCTTGTCACACTGCTCACGAGTGTTGGTGAAAAGCATGGTGCCACCTTTGATGGGCTTTGCCAGAACCTTTTCAAGCACTTCCCATCTTCGACCTCGCTCAACTTTTAAGTTTTGAGTGGTCAATGTTGCGACGACCTTACCGCTGCCTGCTGTGCGAATCACTTCGGCTTTAGAGAAAAGCGAATTGATCAGTTCTTGGACTGTGGGTGAGACAGTGGCCGAGAACAGGGCTAAAGAGACTTTTTTGGGGCAGGCTTCAAATATTTTATTTGAATCCGGTAAAAACCCCGGATCCACCATCTGGTCAGCCTCGTCAAACACCAAGAACTGAACTTCACTGAGATCAATAAGGTTCTGATCGAGCATTTGCACCAGACGTCCCGGAGTGGCTAACAGAATTTCAAAGGGACCGCTGGTGTTTCTGCGAGCCTGCTCCATGGCCATGCCCCCAAGTGCGGGGCGCACTCGAAGCCGAGTTTCATGGGTTAAAGTTTTAAACACCTTCGAGACTTGTTCACCAAGCTCTCTGGTAGGGACCATCACCACTGCGCGCGGGCTAGATTCAAGGTAAGTGGAGTTTCCTTCATCTTCCATTGACTTCAAATGGTGAAGAATTGGCAGTGCGTAAGCCAAAGTTTTTCCACTTCCAGTTTCGGCCACCCCAACGACAGACTTTTTGCTCATTAAAAGGGGAATTGTGGACTCTTGGACCTCGGTGGGTTTTTTAAGTTTCAGAGTTTTAAGCGAGGATAATAGTGTGGCTCGAAGGCCGAAATCAGCAAATGTCATAAGGTGAGGCATATTAACCGTAAACCTTAAAAGCCCCTAGAATTAATGTGAAATTCATCCTATTTGGCTCTTAGAGAAGAAAAAAATTCAGGTTCCAGTTGGTGTTCAATTAGGGATTCTGCTTTCCTCTTAAGATTTGGTTTGATACCCCATCTTTCTGTGAAGGGTTGGGTGCAGGTGTTTTATCATTTTCTTTTAGCAGGGGCGCTTTTATCTGGTGGGTTGAGAGTGAATGCCGGCGAGGTCGTGGTTTTCAACCCAGTGAAAAAACCTAGTCTTTGCAGTGACCATCTGGCGACTCCTTCGGCCCAGGTTTTAAAATTCACTTCAAGGGAAGCGACTTTCATCGGTTCAAAAGAGTTTCTCTCTGCGATGGCCTTAGAGCCGCAAGAAAATGTCTTTTATCTTTATTCACTCAATGTCCCCATGTTATCAGGCGAAGTCCTAAGCCAGTGGAGAGTCACTCCAGTGATCACTCATCTAGAGCATATTTATGTCTTAAAGGTGAGAGCCTTTGATCCCGAATTCGCCAAAGCATTTCCGTTAAAAGCGAGGTGGGGCATCTCAGAACTTAGGGAAAAGGTCAGATTCGTCGAATTCACCCACTTGCGCGTGTCTCCATTTTTTGCAGCCATTAAAGGTCTTATTGCCCAAGTGCGCGGGACTGAAAGTCATCTATCAAAACAGATCTATGAACCGGTGTCTCTGGACGAGAGTTATGTTGTCACTCCTTACCCGACCCAGAGAAATCTGATCGGATTGATCAACAGTTGGCAGCCCATCAGCCTGAACGAAGAAATCATCAAAGAAAAAATGAAAGAATTAATTGGTCAAAAATCCTTTGACCGAGAAGAAAAAGAGTCTTTAAGACACTTTGTTCGAGTGATCGAAGAACTGATCAAGTCGCTTTACGCTTCAGCCGACTCTTTGGACACTGTGTGATCGACAAAAAGTTTGTAACCTTTTTTTCGCGCGCAGTGAGCTGAGCAATAAATTTCATCCTCAGCCTGCATCCCATGTCCAATCACCTTCACTCCACACTGTTCACATTTCGGAGCGAGCTTTTCAATCGCACACTCGAAACAATCAAAAGAGTGGCTTGTGCCGCTGTTTTCAAATTTAACTTCAAAGCCACCTTCATAGGTGTTTCCACAGACGTCACAAGCCTTCATATGAAGCTCCTAAAATAAGAGGTTCTCGATCACATCTTTTTCTTTTTATCTTTTTTCTCTTCCCAGCCGGCTTTTTTCTCTTCAAGAGTTAGAAATCCATCGCCATTGGTGTCCATCTTTTTGAACTTGGCCTCGTATTTTTCTTCTTTGGCCTCTTCGAATTCATCCATAGAAAGTTTGCCATCGTTGTTGGTGTCCATTTTTTTGAACTTTGCATCGATGTCTTTATGGTCTTTGTGATCTTTCGCAAGGGCAGTGGTGCCTGCGAAAGATAGAGTGAGCGCGGCTGCTGAGGCCAGCTTCAAAACATTTTTCATAACTTGCTCCTTATGGGTTTTGGGTTAAAGACAAATTTTATGGTTTATGATTTCGAATCACAACCAGACATTGTCTTTCACGGCAGAAGGAGCGCAGTTATTAATCTGGGGATTAAAATTTTATAATGTGGTTGGGTTAACGCAATCTGGATTTACACACGTTCGCCGAACTGCGTGCGTCTTCAATAGAGCTTCGACCACTTAAGAACACACCTTCGGCATCGCCTGCGGCTAGAATTTGATTCGATAGACTGATCATATGATCCAATTGACCGAGCGCCCACACCTTGGTTTGGGCATTGAGATTTGGTGAAACATCACACCCCGTACCCCATCTTAATAGAGTGATCCCGCTTGATCTTAAAGAGTTGTTTACGTTATTAAGCTCAGAAATCATTTCATTGGCTGATCTCGCTGTGTCCTCGGCCTTTTGTTCATCTGATTTTCCACAACCTACCAAAAATAGTGTCGTCAGGGCCAAGCAAGCAATGCGATTTAACATGCGTATACTCCTTTAGATTTAAAGAAAGCGCGATTATAGGTGATTGTGCAATTTAGACAATGCGTGAGAAGATCCCGTGAAATAGAAACACAGTTGACCAATTGCTAGACACTCGTATGTTTGGTCTAGCAATGAAACGACGTCAACTTCATATCGGAACCGCTGGATGGAACATCCCTTCTAACTCTGCGGAACACTTTTCAAAATTGGGTTCTCACCTTGAGCGCTACTCACAAAAGCTGAGTGCCGTTGAAATCAACTCGTCCTTTTATAAGGATCATCTAGAGTCCACTTATCAGCGCTGGAGTGCCTCTGTCCCAGAAGATTTTAAATTTTCGGTGAAACTATCAAAGGTCTTCACCCATGACTACCTCCTTAAGCGAGGTGAAAAAAGCCTTGCCGAAAACTTAGCGACCCTAAAGTCTTTAGGAAGCAAGTTGGGGTGTATCCTTGTTCAGCTACCGCCCAGTTTAGTTTTCGACGCACAGTTGGCCGCAGATTTTTTCGGCGAGATGAGAAAGACTTATACGGGGGCCATTGCATTAGAGCCAAGACACAACTCTTGGAGGGGTCGCGAGATCGATGAACTCATCAAACAATACGGTCTCACCCGGGTCTTTGCCGACCCGGATCCTAAAGAGTTAAATCCAGATCAGCTGAGGGGTTCGTGTTACTTGCGGCTTCACGGAAGCCCAGAGATTTATAAATCAGATTACGATCCCGATTTGTTGGCAGAAATAGGTGATTGGCTTGAGGATCAAAATATTGAAAATGGCTGGTGCATCTTTGACAACACGGCTTACGGGTTTGCCACTCAAAATGCATTGGCTTTGACGCTCAAGAAATCCAATTAATCGAGAGTTCAAATGGGGCTCTGGTATTTTAATCGTGGCGGAAACTTAAGCGCTCTGGTAGTCAGAAGAGAAGACCTCAACAAAGGATATATAAAAATGGCGCAATTAAAATTCAAAGGCACTCCTGCTCAAACCGTTGGCGAGCTTCCGAAAAAAGGACAAAACTTTAACTTTTCAAACCTTGTGAAGACGGATCTCTCTGTAGTCTCAAGTGAGAATTATCTGGGGAAAAAGAAAGTTCTCAATATTTTCCCAAGTGTGGACACCGGAGTGTGTGCCGCTTCAGTTCGAAAGTTTAATGAAAAAGCTGCGGATCTCAAAAACACGGCAGTGCTAAATATCTCTGCTGATCTTCCATTTGCTTTGGGGCGGTTTTGCGGAGCTGAAGGAATAAAAAATTGCGATGCTCTGTCTGGATTTCGAAGTGACTTTGGAAAAGAGTCTGGGCTGTCTCTCAAAGACACTCCACTTGCAGGACTTTATGCTCGATCAGTGATTGTTCTCTCAGAAGATAACAAAGTGCTTTACACAGAACTTGTTCCCGAGATCACTCAGGAACCAAACTATGATGCAGCTTTGGCCGCTTTGAATTAACTTTAATTACTTGTTCGACTATTCGTTCACATGCGGATAGTCGACAATGGCTTGTTTGACTTTGCTTCCCAAAACATAAAGTCCAATTAAATTTGGAAATGCCATTGCGAGAATCATTAAGTCTGAAAATTCCATCACATTGATCGCACTTGTGACTGAACCGAAGAATGTGGCCATAAGAAAAATAATTCGATAAGTCAGAGAGTACTTTTCCCCCAATAAAAATGCCCAACAGCGCTCGCCGTAATAGGACCACGAAATCATTGTTGAGAAAGCAAACAAGAAGACGGTTAATGAAAGGATATGGGGAAACCATGAAATCACAGACCCGAAAGCCACGGCAGTCAGTGCCGCCCCTTCGTTGCCTGTCACAAAACTTGAATACTCAGGCATATTGTAGACGCCCGTGATGACAATCACGAGTGAGGTCATTGTGCAGATAATAATGGTGTCAATAAATGGCTCAAGCATGGATACGAATCCTTCACGGATCGGAAGATTTGTTCGAGCTGCAGAGTGGGCAATCGCCGCTGATCCCACTCCCGCTTCATTTGAAAACGCAGCCCTTCTAAATCCCATCACCAGCACTCCAATAAATCCGCCATAGCCCGCTTCAGGGGTGAATGCCCCAGCGATGATTGAGGAAATAGCGTCCGGAATATGATCGTAATGACTTCCAATAATCAGCATAGAAGCCAACACATAGATACCACACATAATTGGAACGATCTTTTCAGTCACTTTAGCAATTCTTTTTAAGCCGCCGATGATCACAATTCCTGTGAGAAAAGTCATTGCAAGGCCATAAATCCAAGGGGCATCATTCAGTATAGGGAGTGATCCCTTTACGGCGTTCAGAGATTGGCTGACTTGAAAGGCATTTCCACCGCCGAATGAACCCCCCACACACATCACACTAAAAATAACGGCAAGTGTTTTTCCAAGTTTGGGCCAACCCTTTTCGCCAAAGCCTTTTGAGAGATACTCCATCGGACCGCCCATAACTTTTCCATCTGCGCGAATCTCGCGGTACATCACCGCAAGGGTGCACTCGACAAGCTTAAGGCTCATCCCTAAAAATCCCGCAGCGATCATCCAAAAAGTTGCACCGGGTCCGCCAAGACCCACCGCAATCGCCACACCCGCAATATTTCCAAGTCCAACTGTTGCAGACAGTGCGGTGGTCAGCGCTTGAAAGTGTGAAACTTCACCAGGGGCTTCATTTTTGTCGTACTTTCCGCGAGTGATGGCAATCGCATGACCAAAAGCCCTGATGTTAACGAATCTCAATCTGAGTGTGAAAAACAGGGCTCCAAACACTAGCCAAGCGACAGCAAGTGGCAGAACGGGATCACCCGGGAAAATGTCATAAAAAAGCAGTGCTGCCAGATAACCATTAATTTGACCAAAGAGCCCATCAACAACGGTGAAAAATGTATTCATGAGCAAAAGCTTAACTGCCTCAGCTCAAAAAGGTACCCGGTTCAAATTTGCGGCGCGCCGCAAAAATTATCCTCGTCGCACCGATTGAATGATCTGATCGAGTTTTCCTAAAAATTGTGAGCGTGATTTTTTATCCATTGGGGATGGTCCGCCGGCCCTCAGATCACCCATGTGACGAAGGTTTTGCATCAGCTCTCGACCGGCGACTTTTGAACCGATATTATCTTCGGTGAACTCTTCACCCTTTGGATTAAGGCATCTCACTTGTTTTTTCACGCAACGATCCGCAAGTAAGATGTCACTCGTAATGACAATGTCATTTTTCACAGAGTTTTCCACAATCCAGTCATCGGCGGCGTCAAAACCTCCGCTCACCACAACCATCTCTACAAGCGGACTGATCGGAAGATGGAGTGTTCTATTTGCAACGACCAAGACTTGAATTTGGTAGCGTGCTGAAACTTTATAGGTTTCGTCCTTCACTGGGCAGCCATCAGCATCAATAAAAATTCGAGTCACTTAAGCCACCTCTACGACTTTAATATGTTTAGTCTTCCCATTGGGAAGCGGCCAATCAATCGATTGACCCTCACGTAGACCAATCAGCGCAGATCCAACTGGAGTCAATATAGATATTCGATTTTGGTCAACGTCAGCTTCTGGCGGATAAACCAATGTCACCTCAAAAACCTTTTCACTATCTAAGTCTTTGAAAGTCACGACGGAATTCATGGTGACTATCCCGGGCTGAAGATCATGATCATCAACGACCTCGGCTCGTGATATTTCAAGCTCGAGAAGCTCCGAAATTTCAGAATTAAATTTTTCCGTGAGTAACATTAGATTTTGATAAACGGTTTTTGAAATTACAATAGCTGGCGACTTTTCCATAAGAATCACTCCGATGTCGATAAAATTAAATTTTTAAGGGAAGAGCTGTATAATGATGAGGGCGGTCAAGATGGGTTGGGAGTCCTACTTGCCGCCAAAAGAAATAAATTTAAGTATCGTGTGAAGGGCTCCCATCACTAAATAATAACCAATATTTGATTTTTACACAAGATCTTTAGCCTGGCGAATATACTCAAATGATTTTAATCGATCCTCATGGTGATAGGTGTCCGAAGTCATGATCAGTTCATCTGCTTTCGTTAAAGCGATAATCTCATCAAGTTCTTTTCGGACTTTTTTTACTCCGCCAGTCACTAAAAGTCTAAGCATTGATTCTACAGCAACCTTTTCTTGAGCACTCCAAATCGAATCAATATCGTCCACCGGTGGATGCACAAGCTTTCGATCCCCTCTCACCAATCCTAAAAAAGCCTGCTGCACACTGGTCGCTAAAAACTGGGCGCGCATATCCGATTCGGCAGCGATCACGGGAATTCCAATCATCACGTAAGGAGCGGATAGATGTTTGGACGGAGTGAACTCGCTGCGATAAATATCAAGAGCTTGAATCATCGCACGAGGAGCAAAGTGTCCTGCGAATGCATAAGGTCTTCCCAGCCTTGCTGCCAAGTGAGCGCTGTAAAAACTTGAACCCAAAATATACAGTGGGACATTTATTCCCGCACCGGGGATCGCGCGAATTTTTTGCCCTGGTTCAGCGGGGGCGAAAAAATACTCGAGTTCCTGAATCAGTTCCGCAAAGTCAGTTTCTTGAGTGGACCGTCTTACCGCACGCATGGTGGCTTGATCTGTTCCCGGAGCGCGGCCAAGCCCCAAATCGATGCGATCAGGATAAAGAGTTGCAAGAGTTCCAAATTGTTCGGCGACAACCATGGGTGAGTGGTTGGGTAACATAATTCCTCCTGATCCGACTCGGATTGAAGAGGTGTTCTCGGCAATATACCCAATTAAAATTGAAGTCGCGGCGCTGGCGATACCTTCAATGTTGTGATGTTCTGCAAGCCAATATCTGGTGTAACCCAAATTTTCCACATGCTTTGCAAGTGCTTTAGACTGTTTGAAAGCATCCGCAATTGATTTCCCTTCGGAAACTTTTGCCAGATCGAGAACCGAAATTTTGGCTGTCGTTAAATCCTTCATCAGGTCAATGACCTTACTCGAAATAAAATGAAACGTCTAATGAAGGGTCGGATCGTCCCAGTCAATTTGATAACTGCTTCCACGGTGACTTGGGTTGGGGCGAAAGGGATTAAAACTTGTAAAGATTTTTCCATCTTTCCGGAAAATTAAAAGATGTCCGCGCGTCTCGCCCCAGCACACGATGTCTCCATCTTGTGTTTTCAGATAAGGGGCATTGATCCAGTAAGTGCTGCGTCCTCGGTTATAAATGTGCACCAACTCTTGCCACTCTTTGTGTTTCCGCTCTCCGTTCCAGAAATACTGATTTTTGAGGTAACTAAGAATGCCTTTGATGGCATTTTTAGGGAGCGTGTTTGGGTTACGAAGAAGACTTAACACTGGGGCGAGATCGTCGGCCTCTGGCTCTAGATAAGAGTCACAGGTGTTATAATTCTGAGAAAGTGACGAATTTAGGTCGGCAAGCGCTAATGAATTGAACGCAAAGTTCGAAAGTGCCAGCCAAATGATTGATTTCAGGACATTAAGAGGCATGACCTCTTATAAGTGCAAGTTAGGTGCCTAAGCAAGAAGGCATTCATCAATCATGGGGTTATAAACCTTTTCTCAACACTCAATATCAAAATACAAATTAAACTGATGGTTCCAAAACTGAGCACTAAGGGAATGATATTTTCGTGAAAAAACTGACCTAAAAAGACACCCACCGCCACTGATATTAGACTTTGCACAAATCCAAGCAGTGCTGATCCCATTCCGGCCACGTGACCCAAGGGTTCCATCGCGAGTGCATTGAGATTTCCGAACAAAAATCCCACCGAGAAAAATGTCAGCATCATGTAAATCATAAATAGCCACAGTGGGGGAGTGCCCACTTGGACAAGCGAAAGGTAAAGCGCAAATAAATTTGAAAGCACAGCCATGCTGATAAACGCAAGAAAGATCAGGCGTCTCATTCCCAAAGCCATCACTAATCGAGAATTGAAAAATGAGGCCGCGCCAATCGAGAGTGCAAGAATCGCAAAATAGATGGGGAACTGTCCGCCACTCTTAAATATTGAGCTGAAGATATCCTGTACCGCTCCGAGATATCCGACAAAAATTCCGAAGACAAGTCCTGACACCACCATACAAGCCATGGTGGTTTTCTGCGAAAAAGTTTGCACAACTCCATGTTTAAGTTCTTCAACGGAAAACTTTTTCCTCAGATGGCGGGGAAGAGTTTCATGTTGTCTCAGCGCAAACCAAATCCAGGTCGCCAAAGCCACAACAAACAGCACAATAAAAATGGCGCGCCATCCAGAAAACAAAAGTATCCCTTGACCAAGTGTTGGAGCGATCGCTGGCACTAAAATAAAAATTGTCATCACCAGTGAAGTGATTTGTGCCATCGCATTTCCTGCATATTCGTCTCTGATTAAAGCGATCGATACGATGCGTGGAGCCGCGCCACCAAAGCCTTGAAGAAAACGTCCTAGAATAAAAATCTCATAAGTTTTGGCAAAGCCAGACATGATCGATCCAATCATAAAAATTGCGATTCCAAAGTGAATAGGGGGACGTCGTCCGTAGAAATCTGAAAGTGGACCAAACAGCAGCTGACCAAAGCCATGGCCGAAAAAAAGTGCCGCGATAATCCACTGTATGTCACTGGCTTTAGTCACTCCAAACGCACCCGCAATCTTCGGAAAGGCAGGCAGCATGCTGTCGATGGCTAAAGCGACAATCGAGGTCATAAGCGCCATCAAGGCGACAAATTCACCCTTACTCAGTGGTTTTTGTTCTGTGAATTTAGACATAAATTTTTATAGCACGGGTTAAAAAGAAAGTCTTGAAAGCTCAGCCAGTTTTAAATCTTCTCGAAATTGATCTTCGCGTTCTTTTCTTTGATGCGCAGAGAACGAGCGCAAAAGCGCCGAGGGATGCCAACTAATGATAACAGATTCAGCAAATGGAATATTCTTAATCACTTTGCCACGCTCTTCGGAGATCTGAGGCTTGCGACCCAAAATCGCGGTGGCAGCAGTCACGCCAAGAGCTAAAATCACTTTAGGTCGAACTTTTTGAATTTCTGCTTCGAGCCAAGGCAGGCAAGCGTGCATCTCTGAGCCCGACGCTTTTTGATGAAGTCTAAATTTCCCTCGCGGCGTCCACTTGAAATGTTTTACGGCATTGGTCAGATAGATTTCATCTCTTTTTAAGCCCACCTCTTCAAGAAATTGATTCAGCAATTCACCGGCGGGCCCGCAGAATGGTTTTCCGGCGAGATCCTCTTGATCGCCCGGCTGCTCACCCACAATCATTAATTCAGCACGTTCAGGGCCTTCACCAAAAACAGTCTGCGTGGCCTGAGCATAAAGCGGGCAAGACTTACAGTTTCGAGCACTCTTCTTTAAATCTTCTAAAGAGAGTTGGGTGTCGACTTGGGCCGAGCGGTTATGGTTTTCTGCCATCTGTTGCAAGCGTGACGGGGCTTCGCGAATCAATTCTGAGATGAGCGCCGTTTCGGGCATGGATGACCAGTATTTGGGAGACATCTCAGCTTTCATCGCTTTCATTTTAATTCTTGCGGGATTAAAAATGGATTTGTAGTAGGTTTTCCAGACATCATCCCACTCATCGCGAGACTGAAAATCACCTTGGGGCATTCCCGGTCCAAAACTCAAATTTTTTAGATCCCAATGGGCTGATTCATCTGGAGTGAAAATCGACCACTTTCGATCACCAAATCGCCGCACAAAGAAAGGAGTGGCGGGACGTACAATCAGATGCTCGGGGCGATGCCAGGCCACATAATGTTCACCGGCATCTTTTTCTTCACTGACAAGTCCCTTTTTGAATCTCACAAAGGCATGCATCTTATGAATGTCTCTTTTCACTGACTTTTGAATCAGAAGGGCGCGGTGGATATCTGGATCAACATTCATTTCAAGAAGATAGGGGGATTCATTA
>FLYM01006933.1_pt2 | contig 10874 bp, 18 predicted proteins | sample 1122581 | NCBI WGS metagenome assembly FLYM01 (sample SAMEA4346789, study PRJEB14843) | hot springs metagenome | biome: Terrestrial Biome; feature: Habitat; material: Sediment | place: India | collected 2012-06-12 | depth 1760 m
CAGAACCGCCTGCTTTATTGCCTGGGCGGTTCTGTGTTTCTGGTACCTTGCCGCCATGGCTCGTGACCCATCCGCTGCCTTCGAGAAGATTCTGCGGACGCTCTACTACGCCGGTACGCAGGGGCACGATCAAGCTGAGGCCGTAGCCAAAGCGAAGGCCGACATCTACCAGCTCATTGTCCGTGAACTGAAGCCCCTCCAATGGTCCGGGAAGATGAACGAGCGGTTCAAGTTCATCCGGCGTCGGCGGGACTACCTGCGGGCTCTCGTGCAGAGCGGTGATGAGTCCAACAGCTTCGATGCCTTCGAGGTGTCGGCTTTGACCTGGGCGCTGAGCGTGCTCAGTAAGGCCAGAAGGATGAACCGGGCGCTGCGGACTTTGCTAGGCCAGCCACTCGATGCCGATGAGGCTCGGGTCGAATCTGCAGCGCTGGCCGCTTCTGGTGACATAGAAGGGCTTAGTGATGCCGGGCATGACATCGATGCGCTTGATGAGCAGAGCCAGTAGCGAACGGCGCCACTCGTCGCCCTGAGCGTCCCAGGCCTGTCGCACTGTCTGGCCGGCGGGCAGGTTGAAGGTCTGGCGCTGGAGCTTGTTCAGCTCCGTCTCAATGCGCTCCAGCTCGGCTTCTGCGGTGGCCTTGGCCCGAGCCAGCTGGTCCTTATTCAGCAAGCCGGTGGCGTAGTCGTCCACCAGACCGTCGAGGCGGAGGCGCTGCGCTTGCCGGTCTCTAAGCAAGCTCTGGAGTGCGGGCGCTTCATCGCCGTGCAGCAGGGAAGCAAGTTCAGGCGTATCGAGCCGGTAGAAGACCGCCTCGCTAATGAAGTCGTCCAGGGCGTCGGCGTTCCTGGTCACTCCCCTGCAGCCCCGCATCAGGCCGGTATCCGTCTCGCCCCGGCACTGGTACGTCCGCCGCCTCGGACGTCCCGGATGGTCTTGCTTGAGCGAGCCGTTCAATGACAGGCCGCACTTACCGCAGTAGAGAAGGCCGGTCAGTAGGTACTTGCGGGCACGGACTTGCACTCCGACTTGCCCTGACTGCAGTGCAAGTTGCAGGCGCTCCCAGGTCTCGGTATCGAATACCGCCGGCCATGCCGCAGGGAACTCGGCGCCCTTGTAGGACCGGATGCCGGCGTAGCGCTTCTTCATCAACATGTTGCGCACGGTGATTGGGTACCAGTTGCGCCCGAGCGTCGTGAAGTAGCCCTCACGATTAAGCCAATGGGCCACCTCTTTGCAGCTGGCGCCGTCGATGACCTTCTCGGCCATCTGTCTCAGCACCGTCGCCTCCGGCTCATAGATGGTCACCAGGTCGGCCTCGTAGCCGTAGGGCCGCCGTGAACCGTGCGGCTTGCCGGCCTGAGCCTTCTGCAGGTTGGCGAGCTTCTGTCGCTCCCCCTTGGTCTCGACTTCGGCCCGGGCCACGGAGGCGAGCAGCCGGCCGACCAGACGACCCTGTGAGCTGCTGAGGTCGATGTCGCCGTAGACGGTGACGATCTGCACGCCGGTCCGTTCGCTCAGGTCGATGAGCTGCTCCAGGTCAGCCAGGCGCCGGAGCAGCCGGTCGATGCGGAGCACTACCACGACATCGACGGCGCCGGTTTCGATGAGCTGCAGAAGCTGTTCGTAGCCGGGACGCTTGGCCGTAGCGCTGACGCTGTTGTCGACCAGCACCTCGGTGATGCCGTAGCCACGTTGCTCACACAGCCGCCGGCACTCAGCCTCTTGGCGCTGGACGCCAAGCTCTTCGCCGGTTCGGTCCAGGCTCTGCCGTGTGTAAATCGCACAGCGGGTCATGGCCCTACCGCCTGAGCAGCCTCGCCACGTCGAGCAGCGTGGCCTTCCGCGTCAGCTTGGCCGGGAGCTTCTGCGCCTTGGTGGTGCGCCGGACGAAGGCGGCTACGGCCTCGGTCTTGGCGGTCGGCGTCATGCCCCTCAGCGTGATGAACTGCAGGAATGCAGGCCACGGGGTGCAGCAGGTGGTTACCTGGCAGAAATCGGCAAGCGGTGAGTACGGGAAGCATGGAGGGCATGATAGACGCGCTACCCACCGCAAGCTCCGGCTACGTTGCCATCGAGGTGAAGCGCCGAGCCGGCATCGACGCCGTGGAACAGCTGAGCCGGTACCTGGAGTTCCTGAACCGGGACCCAAGGACCAGCCCGTGCCGTGGCGTCGTCGTGGGCCAGGCGATCACGCCGCAGGCCGTCACGCTTGCGGAGAGCCGGGGCATCGGCACGAAGGTCGTGGACTACGACGAACTCCGGGGCATCGAGCCGAACCGGGCGCAGGCCTCGCTCTTCTAGTTATCCACAGGAATGTGCATTTAAAGTATTTACTTTAAATGTTCTGTACCTCATAATGTGCCTTGTTAAATAACTAAAGGAAGGCACAGACATTATGAAGACATCAAACGAGATAGTTATCACAAACCTAACCATGAAGGAGCAAACCGTCCAGGTCTACTTTGAGGTTGACTTGCATACGGTTACAGTGGGTGTCCGAGGCACCTATTTCATCAACAGTAACGGTTTCTATCCTCAAGAAGTGCAAGGCGAGGACATCGAGACGTTCTGTGCTGAGAACGATTTCGACGAGTATGAGCTGACGTTGGCACTGCAGAACATCTTCGAGAACAGATAACTATCTAGTCACTCACCGACAAATCCAGGACCCTACGGGGTCCTCTTTTATTTTATCGCCAGCTCACGCAGTAGTAGGTGCCGCTGTCCGGACGGAGCAACACCTTCCCGACTGAAGTCGTGCCGTCCTTGTAGCGCTTCAGCTCGATCTGCTCGCCGGCCGACGTCAGCACCTCGGTGGCGTCGGTGCTCATGCTCACTGCGGCGGTCGCCGGTGCAGCCCCTGCCTCGAACCGGACGCCGACCAGCATCATGTCGGCCGTGACGGTCTCGGGCAGCCGGTAGATGAGGAAGCTCGGTCCGTGGTCCAGGAGGGTCGGCTCGGGCTGGACGGCCGAACCGTCAAGGCGGCGCTGGACGACGTCGATGCGGTACAAGCCCTTCCCGTTCGCCACGCCGTAGACCTCCACGGCGCTGAAGTTCTCGACGGCCGGCTTCCCGGAGGCGAGCAGCAGCACCAGCTCCTGAAGCATCAGGTCTTCCCAATCCTGCACGGCGTCGGCGGACTTGCGGACGTGCATGGCGAAGTCGTGCCGGCGCTGGGTCAGCATGCCGGGGTCCTTCATGTCGATGGCGAACGCCACCCTGAGCGCCTGCGCCTTCCGGTCGGTACCGAGGCCGAGGACCAGGTCCCGCAGCTTGCTCTGAGCATCGACCGGGTCTGAGGTTCCGAGCGCTTCGAGCACGAGCCAGCTGTTCTTGAGCTTGGCCACGGTGGCGCCACGACCGCCTCGGAGCTTCTTCAGCTGCCGCATCAGAGCGTCGTGTTCCACTTGCCGATTTTCTCCTGGTCGTTGCCAGCCGGTTCGCCTGTCGAATCGGGGAGGCGAACCTCACGGTAGGAGGCAGCTCGGCACCGTGCCGGGCAATCCGACCAGGAGGTAAGCCCACCGTGCGAGGTGAGCTTGTCCGTTACACGACTGGCACCGCTCCGGTGCCCCGACAGGACCGGGCAATCGCCCGGCAGGCCAAGGGCGTCTACGACGAGGCCCGGATGGCGGCGCTCCGTGCCGACGCCGTGGTGGCAGTGGCCGGCCACATCATGCAGGGCATCACCGAGCTGGATGCGCTGCGGCGCACGCTGGCCGCCGACGATGTCGCCCTCAACGTCACGCTGGCCGAGATCGAGCAGCAGGCCATCCGTGACTGCGCCCGCATCCAGCGCGGGATGTTCAATCCGTTCGGGGCGCTGTGATGACGTTCACGGTGCCCTTCTGGCTGTACTGGTTCGTGTTCGGCGGTGCCGTCGCCATCTTCGTCTCGAAGCTGCTCAGCTCGTTCGTCGTCACCGGCTTCCGGGCCCGGGTGGCCTCCTGGGCCGAGGCCGAGCGGGTGAAGCTGGCCGAGCAGGAGGCGAAGGAGGAAGCCGACCGGGTCATCGGCTTCGCCAAGTCCAACATGCAGGACCGGCTGTGAGCGGCAAGGAGTCGCTCCCGATGGTCGGCCGGCTGAAGAAGCTGGTGTCGGACTTCATCATGGCCATCATCGGCTTCTACGTCGGGCTGGCAGTGCTCACGGTGCTGATCAACAAGCTGGCCGAGAACATCTCGGTCATCGCCGTGGTGCTGGCGTTCACGGTGCCTGCGGCCGTGATTATCGGCCGTTTGTTGTACTACCGAATGACCCGTTGGTAGCCAGCTGCAATACCGCACATAAGAGGGCCGCTGTGACTTGGCGTAATATTGAGTCATGGCGGCTCTTTTATTTCTGCTCGTCTTTATCGTTATACCTGCAGCAGGAGTATTGAGCGTGAGGACCTTGGATCAGAAGACCCGTGACAGGCAGCGCAAGACCTACCGCCTGAGCTTCCCGAACGAGCTGGACGCCGAGAGCGTCACCGCCTGGATCCGCTCGATCAGCGGCACGCTGCGGCCCACCCGTGGCCGGCTCGGCGCCGTCCCCACCGTCGCCTTCGAGATGTACGCCACGCAGGCGGGCATCCAGCACCGGATGAAGGTGCCGTGGCAACACGCCGACTACGTGGTGGCGCAGCTCCGCAGCCTCGTCCCCGGCATCCGGGTGACCCCCGAGGAAGAGTTCCCGACCGAGACCTGGACCTCCGGCGTCGAGGTGGCCCTGACGCACTCCAGCCGGCAGCTCCGCATCTACAACAGCTCGAACACCGCCACGTCGCTCCTGGCCGCCGTGCAGGCACTGGAGAAGGACGAGGCGATGCTCATGCAGTGGGTCGTGACGCCGGCTGTGCCGACCGCACCGCCGACCTACCAGAACGCCCGGACGCACCAGACCGGCATGCGGGCGCTGCTGGTCGGTCTCGAGCCCACCCGGGACGAGATAACCGACCGCCGGGCGAAGCTGGAGCAGCCGAACGTCCAGGCGGTCCTGCGGGTCGCTGCCAAGGCCAACACCGAGGTCCGGGCTCAGCACCTCATCTACCGGGTGCGCGCCAGCCTGGCCAGCACCAGGGGGCCGTCCACCAGGTTCACCAAGCGCCTGGTCGGTAAGCAGCGGCTGCAGAAGCGCATCGACCACACGAGTGCGCCGGCCATCTTCCCCATCCAGCTGAGCGCCCCGGAGCTGGCCAGCCTCATTGCCTGGCCCATCGGCAACCCGTTCGTCAGCGGCTTGCCCACACCGCTCTCCCGCCAGCTGCCGGCACCGGACAGCGTGCCGAACCAGGGACGGATAATCGGGCGCTCGAACTTCCCCGGCAACGAGCGTCCCATCGCCGTGTCGCACCGGGACGCTCTGAAGCACCTGCATGTGGCCGGGCCAACCGGGGTCGGGAAGACAGCCCTGCTCAGCAACATGCTCCGCCAGGACATCGACCAGGGCTACGGCGTCATCCTCATCGAGGCGAAGGGCGACCTGTTCGAGCAGGCGCTAGAGCACATTCCCTACGAGCGCATGAACGACGTGGTGGTGCTGGACATCAACGACCGCAAGCACCCGGTCGGCTTCAACGTGCTGAGCCAGGGCGACCCCCGCATCGTCGTCGACGAGATCGGTGCGCTGTTCGACCACCTCTACAAGGAGACCCGGAGCGTCTGGACGAGGGAGCTGCTGTACCACGGCCTGCAGACGCTCATCAGCACGCCCGGCCTGACGTTCGTGGACCTGGCACCGCTGATGGTTCCGATGACCGCTGAAGAGGAACAGTGGTCAGACCACGTCCGCCGTAACGTCCGGGACCGGGACCTGAAGCTCTTCTGGCAGCGCTTCGAGACCCAGCCGAAGGCCCGGCAGGATCAGATAACCGCACCGCTGCTTGACCGCATCTGGCAGCTGAACGCCCGCCCCGAGGTGCGCAACATCATCGGCCAGAGCGAGTCCGGCTTCACCATGCAGGACGTCATCGCGAACAACAAGATCCTGCTCATCAACCTGGCCAACCTGCCGACCGACACCGCCACGCTGACCGGCACGCTGCTCATCAACGCCTTGTGGCACGCCGTCAAGACCACGCCGAACGACACCCCGAACTTCTTGTACCTGGACGAGTTCCAGAGCTTCCTGAACCTGCCGATGGATGCCGAGGACATGTTGGCCAAGGCCCGCAGCTTCGGGCTCGGCATGACCCTGGCGCACCAGCATCTCGGCCAGCTGCCGCCGGACTTGAAGCAGGCGGTGAGCGCCAACGCCCGCACGAAGATTGTCTTCCAGACCAGCAGCGAGGACGCCAAGGCGATGGCGCGGGACTTCGGCAGCGCCGTCGATGAGCACGACTTCATGCACCTGGGCCGCTTCGAGGCGCTGGCCCGCATTGCCACAGGCGACGGCGTCAGCCAGCCGCTGAGCTTGACCACGCTGGAGCCGATCAAGGGCTACAACCATGGCAAGCAGGTGATCAATCGGAGCCGGGCGGCGCACAGCCGGCTGGTCAGCGATGTCGAGCAATCCATCATTCAAAGGCGGACGCCTGAGCAGGCGCCCCGCACTAAGCGGCCCGACATTGGCTCCCCCGGCTCTTCCTGGGGGCAATAATGTTTGCTTTGCCTGGCGTGCTGGATATATTGGCTTTTAACCAACACAAGGAGGTCGGCCCCGTGGCCGTAAAGCGAATCATCGTAAGTGATCTGAGCGGCAAGGAAGTTGACGAGAGTGCCGCCGCCACCATCGTTATCACCGACCATCCCTCGGTCTCCGGTCCCGTCGAGATTGACGTAACGCGGGACGAGGCGAGCGCCATCGACTCCAGCAAGATCGACCTGGTCAGCCTGCTGGTCTACGACGGCGGCAGCCAGCCCCGCCGGGTCATCATGAGCGGCAAGGACTTCGAGGGCCTGTTCAAGGCCGACAAGGCCGACGACGTGCTCAAGAACGCCCGCCGGGCCGAGGGCGTGTCCAGCCAGCCGAAGCGTCGGCGCAGCAGCTCCGGCTCCACGGCCAAGCGGGTCGACTACACGGCCATGGAGAACATCGGCCTCATCCATCGGGGCAAGGTCACCGACGAGGAAGCCCGCCTGGTCCGGGAGAACATGGCGCAGGCCAACAAGAACCGGGAGCGTGAGGGCCAGCCGAAGATTGGCGAGGACCCGAAGGACGCAGAACGATATGGCCTGAGCTAAGCCCTCAGAAGCCCTAGAACGTTGAAGGAGGCCGTCAAGGCCTCCTTCTTCATGTCCGAGCTGAAACGCGCTTCTAGCGGCCTCTACGACGCTCTGAGCGGGCATGGTGGCTTCGCACCAACATGCCGCCGAGCGTGAAGCAGGCGACGGCCAGCACGTACCGGAGCGCCATCAGAACGGCGCCACTCCCTGCGCCTGGATGTCTGGATTCTTATGCACGAAGCGGTCCACTAGGCGGAGCACGATCGTCCCCACGATGACGAACGTCGAGTTCTGGTCCATGCCGGCGAGCTGCTGACCAGCCCAGGCGACAAGCGCCGAGATGGCGGCGAACAGGGCGATGCGCCCGGCTTCCTTGATTGTTTCGATAATTGCTGTTCGGCTGAATATTTTCATACGGTCCTTTCGTTACTTAAACCTTCTTCCATCCTGGGATGATTGCGCCCGACGTGTAGTAGAGCGCGAGCGCTACGCCATCACCGCCGGCAGACTTCGAGTTGATGATGACCCGGTTCGGGTAGCGGGAGTCGTAGCCCCTGACCGTGTAGATGAAGGAGTTGTCCGTCACCTTGATGGTCCCCGCCACGGTGGCTGTGCCCGCCCTGAACGTGTTTCTCGTGTCGGTAGAAATCAGCTGGATCTTCGAGCCGATGGCCGGCATCGCCAGCTGGCGGATCATCTGCTCCCAATCGAAGTAGTTGTCGAATGAGGCGTTCCAGGCTGTGCCAGCGATCCGCACGTCATGGTGCAGGTGCGGGCCGGTGACGTCGCCGGTAGCTCCGGACTTGGCGAACACTGCGCCTTCCTGGACGGTCTGTCCGACGCTGACGCTTCGGCTGGACAGATGCAGGAACCGGTGCTCCCTGCCGTTGGCCGTGGCCACGACCATGTTCCCGCCTGAACCGCCTGACGGCAGTGCCGTGACTCTCATGGTCTCCGGCGCGAGCACTGACGTGCCTGTCTGTACGCCGTAGTCATAGCCGAGGTGCTTCTTAAAGTGACCCCATCCGGGATTGCCGTGTGTGTTAGTGATCGGCGGGTTTCCCGCTAGTGGTCTTCTCATACTTCCTCCTTATTGCTTCAGCCCCGCCACCTATCTGGTAACGCAAGAGCGTGAAGCATCAAGAGGAAGGAGAAGAGACTGGAGACCACGGCCAGCGGCTCTTCAGTGGCATTGAGGAAGTGCCGGGCGATGGTGACCGCGATAATCAGCATGGTGGCGTAGGCCAGGCGGCTGTAGCCCTTCTGCACGGCCACGACGACGACGATGGCGAAGGGAATGAGACGGAGCAGGGCGGCGAGTTCAATCATCGGGCGCCTCCCGCGAAGTACCCGATGGCCCCCGCTAGCGCCAGCAGAACTGCGACGACGCTTCCGACCAGCCTCTCGTTCTGAAACCACTTCTGTTGAATGACGACGGTGTCAGCCTTCTGGACGACCGTGCTGTTCTCTTTCTTGTAGGTCTCGACAGCCTCGATGGCGTTCTTCCAGTTCTCAATGGTCGTGACCCGGCCGTTCGTCTTGGCAGCCTGCGCAGCCACCGTGTCCACCTTCGAGGTCAGCTCGCCAATGGCGCGCATGATGTCGGCGTTGGTGTACGTCGACTTACTCATATTAGAAGTACTCGTACACGATTACGATTCCAGTCGCACCGGCACCACCAGTAGTAGCGCCCTGGCTGAATGCACGACAAGAACCACCACCTCCGGCACCGTAACCATTTCCAGGCGCACCGGTGGTATTGGCTGCATCAGCCTTGCCTCCTCGGCCTAGCACCGAATTTCCACCCTTTCCGCCACCACCAACGTTGTTGTTGTTAGCCTGCACAAACCCCCAAGATCCTGGCTCACCAGGGATTATTAAGTCACCACCAGTTCCAGTAGAAGACCCACTACCTCCATTTACAACGGCTCCTGCTGTGTTTGCCGCTGAGCCCGACGAACCGCCAGTGCCTCCGCCAGCCGTACAGTGCGATCCAAATGATGAGCTGCCTCCGCTACCACCAGTAGTACCCGAAGCACCAGCACCACCAGCACCTACCGTAACGGTTTCTGTTGAGCTTAGGTCTGCCGCTGGACTTTTCTTCCTCGCGTAACAACCCGCGCCACCGCCACCGCCAACTGAATAAGTGCTGGCATTTGTTGCTGGCGTACCACCTCCGGCACCACCGCCACCCTGCACTTCAACAATTGCGAACTTCAGCCCTGATGGTTTAGTCCATGTAGCGCTAGCGGTGAAATACTGGATATTCCGGAGTACGCCGTCGGTGGCTGGCAGCTTGGACGAAGATACTGAGAAATCTATAAGTTGAGACCCGTTGATTGTCTTATTCGTCAGCGTCTGAGTTGCGTTAAGTAGTGTCACAGTGTCGTCAGCCACATTCGGAACCAGGTGGCCGTTTGTGTTGCTCGATCCGCCGTAGAGATACGGGACGGAGAGCGCCATCGGCGTCCGCAGGTCAGTGATGTTGGCGTTGACGATGCTCGAGGCTGCAGCTCCGACTGCGATGCGGGCGAGCTTGTTGAAGGGATTGCCAGCGCCAACGGCCGTCTGGATGACGCTGTCAGACGGGTCGGACGGCGATGCTGCAGCCGTGCCACTGATAGCCATGAAGTTCAGCGCATCGGCGTTGTTGACTGACGACGTAGTGATGAGCGATAGATCGATGTAGCTGACGATGATGACGCGCTTCGGGTTGCTGGCGTCTGCCGTGAAGCCGGTGACGTTCTCCGTGGCATCGGAGTAGCCGTAGTACGCAACGCTGGCCGTGGTGACGTGCAGCGCTCCGCCAGCTGCCACATCGACGCTCATGTTTGCGCCGGCGCCCCGTTGAGAGACTGCGAACCCGGTGGCGTAGCCAGGTCGGAATAGATGCTGTATTGGCTTGGCAGCACCTTCTGTGTTTACTGATCCGCCGAATACCGCATACCTACTCACTACGTTTGTCTCCGATTATTTTCCTTACTTTATCACGGTCCGTCCGATTTTTCTGTACGTTATCCCACGATTTCTTGTCCTTAATCTCGGACAAGCTGACGGCCTCGGGAACCTCAACTTCGATGCCGCCCTCAATCTCGATAAGCGCCACTGTTCCGTCAGAACGCTCTGCGACTAAACGCCTCATGTCTGCAACCTCGGATACCGGAACCGGCAGGTCATGAGATAGTCGTGATCACCGCCCGTCCAGTTCACTATCTGCACAGTGACGACCCACTGCTCCGCATCGGTCGATGTGAGCACCCTGTTGTAGAACCAGCGAAGTTGAGTGTCTGTCCGAACAGCCGTAGTCAGGGCACTGCCGTTCGGCCACCGCATCGTGGTGTCGGCAGTTGTTGTCCCGATGTAAAGGTTCACCAAAAAGAGCGGGAAGAGAGCGACGTCGACCAGCGAGGTCAAAGTCACATTGAAGGTGGCCTCGCCGTAGGCGGGCACTGTGCCGGTCACGCTCGCAGAGCCCGACCAGTCATAAACGATGTTGTCGCCACCGAGCAGCTGGCGCGTTTTAAGGGCTGCAAGCTCTCGCTCTATGGCTGCGTGCTTATCCTCGTGGCGACGTTCTAGTGATTGCTCGGTTCTGTTGACTGACATATTAGATCGTTAAGTACAGCCTTATGGTCTCACGGTCGTTCTCATCAATCAATATGTCGCGCTTCTCTATGCGAAACATGCCATTGATGCCGGCCAGCAGTTGGTACTGGCGGCTC
>FLYM01029871.1_pt1 | contig 10776 bp, 9 predicted proteins | sample 1122581 | NCBI WGS metagenome assembly FLYM01 (sample SAMEA4346789, study PRJEB14843) | hot springs metagenome | biome: Terrestrial Biome; feature: Habitat; material: Sediment | place: India | collected 2012-06-12 | depth 1760 m
GCGCCCAGGCGCTCGGCCTCGCGATCCACGCCGGGGCGCGGATCAGGCGCGACGAGCACCACCGCCGTGGCGGCCAGGCCCACGACGGCGATCGTCACCAGCAGCTCGACCAGGGTGAAGCCCGGGCGCGACTGCGGACGGTCAGCCCTGCCAGTTGCCCAGGTCCGCATCCTCGCCCTCGCCCCCCTCGCGGCCGTCGGCGCCCAGAGAGAACACGTCGAACGCCTGACCGTGCGCGCTGGGCCGGCGGTACTGATAGGCGTTGCCCCATGGATCCTCGGGCAGACGGCGCACGTAGCCGCCCTGACGATAGCGCTCCGGCCGCGCCAGTCCGGCGGGGGCGGAAACCAGCGCCTGCAGCCCCTGTTCCGTCGTCGGAAACGCCAGATTGTCCAGCCGGTACTGCTCCAGCGCCGTCTCCAGCGTGGCCACGTCGGCGCGCGCCTTGCCGACCATCGCCCTGTCCTGGCTGGGGAGGACGTTGATCGCCACCACCGTGGCCAGAAGGCCGATGATGACGATGACGACCATCAGCTCCACCAGGGTGAAGCCGTCTCTTTGACGGACCCTGCCGCGCGCGCCGCGGGCGCTCGCTGCTTGAGGACGGCGCGGCGTCGCGCGGGTCAGGGCGTGAAGGAGGATGTTGCGCATGGCGTCTCTCAACCGGCGGCCAGGGTGTTGATCTGAAGAATGGGGAGCAGGATCGACAGCACGATCACGGCCACGACCCCGCCCATGACGACGATGACGACGGGCTCGAGCAGGCTGAGCATCACCGCCGTGAAGGTGGTGAACTCCCGCTCCAGATAGTCCGCGGCGCGATCCATCATCGGTTCCAGCCGCCCGGAGTTCTCGCCCGACGCCGTCATGTGCACGAGGATCGGAGGAAAGACGTCGGCGCGGCGCATGGCGGCGGCCAGACCGCCCCCCTCGCGCACCGCGTCGGCCATCGATTCGGTGGCCTGCCTCAGTTTCATGTTCGCGACCGTCCGAGCCGTGATCGTCAGCCCCTCCAGCACGGGGAGACCCGAGGCGATCATCGCCGCCAGCGTCCGCGCCATGGCCGCGCCGTGCAGGTCGCGCGTCAGTCGGCCGACCACCGGCAGGGTCAGGATCCAGGCGTCGGCCTTCAGCCGCAGCGCCGGCCGCCTCAGCGCGAGCCCGACGCCGGCCGCGACGCAGACAGTGAAGAGCGCCGCGATCCAGCCGCCCGTGCGCATGGCGTCGGACACGGCGATGACGATCCGGGTCAGCAGCGGCAGCGTCTGGTTCATGCTGTCGAACTGTTCGACCACCTTGGGCACGACCAGGGTCATCAGGGCGATCACGACGCCCAGCGCCACGACCGCCAGCACGGCCGGATAGACCAGCGCCGTGATCACCTTTCCGCGCACCTGCTGGTCGCGTTCCAGCCCGTCGGCCAGCCGCTCGAGGATGGGGCCCAGACCGCCCGAGCTCTCCCCCGCCGCGACCATAGCGCGATACAGCGGCGGAAACGCCTGTCCCTGACGCGCCATGGCGTCCGACAGGCGACGCCCCTCCAGCACCCCGGCGTGGACGCCTTCCAGCACGCGTCGCGCGGCGGGCCGGTCGGCCTGCAGCGCCAGCGTCCTGACCGCCTCCTCGACCGGGGCGACGGCGATCAGGGTCGCGAGCTGGCGGGTGATCAGGGCCAGCGAGCGGGCGGGCAGGCGGATACCCTTCCCCGTGGCCGTACCCGTCGTTGGCTGCTGCCGTGCGGGCTTCAGTTCCAGCGGCATCAGCCGCCGCTTCTCCAGCGCGCCGCGCGCGCGCGTCTCGTCAGCCGCCTCGACCGCGCCGGTGACGCGCCGCCCGCCGGCGTCCAGCGCCACGTAGTCGAACGCCGCCATCAAGCGGCCTCTTCCGACGCCGCCGCGGCGTCCTGCCGGATCACGCGGACGGCTTCCTCCAGGGAGGTCGTGCCGGCCAGCACCAGATCGCGCGCCCGCGACGCCAGATCCGCGCCCTTCTCGAACGCAGCGGCGGCGATGGCGTCCTCGGCCGCCTCTGCCGCAATCAGGCGGCGCACGCGGTCGTCGACCCGGATCATCTCATAGACGCCGACGCGTCCCTGATGGCCGGTGTGGTTGCAGGCCGGACATCCGACCGCGCGCCACACGCGCGTGCCGGTCTTCACCCCGATCAGCTTCGCGCTGGCCCCGTCGGCCGGTTCCTCGCGGCGGCAGGCGGGGCACAGTCGTCGCACCAGACGCTGGGCCACGATGAGCCGCAGGGTCGAGGCCAGCAGGAAAGGCTCCACCCCCATGTCGCGCAGACGCGTCACGGCGCCGGCGGCGTCGTTGGTGTGCACCGTCGACAGCACCAGATGGCCGGTCAGCGACGCCTGCACCGCGATGTGCGCCGTCTCCACGTCACGGATCTCGCCCACCATGACCACGTCCGGGTCCTGACGCAGGATGGCGCGCAGGCCCGCTGCGAAGGTCATGCCGACCTTTGGGTTCACCTGCGTCTGGCCGATGCCCTCGACGGCGTACTCGACCGGATCCTCGACCGTGAGGATGTTCCGCGTCGCGTCGTTCAGCAGCGACAGGCCGGCGTAAAGGCTGGTGGTCTTGCCCGAGCCGGTGGGTCCGGTGACCAGGATGATGCCGTTCGGCTCGCGCAGCGCCGCCTCGAACGTCGCCAGCGACGCGGGGTCCATGCCGAGATCGGCCAGACCCAGATCGCCCTGGTCCTTGTCGAGGATGCGCAGCACCACCCGTTCGCCCGCCCGCGACGGCAGGGTGGAGACGCGCACGTCCAGCGTCTTGCCGCCCAGCGCCAGCGGGATGCGGCCGTCCTGCGGCACGCGTTTCTCGGCGATGTCCAGCCGTGCCATCACCTTCACGCGCGACGCCAGCAGGGGCGTGATGCGGGGGTTCAGGCTCAGCGCCTCGCGCAGCACGCCGTCGATGCGGAAGCGTACGATCAGCGCGGTCTCATAGGGTTCAAGGTGCACGTCCGAGGCGCCGGCGCGGACCGCCTCGGCGATGATGCCGTTGATCATGCGGATGACCGGAGCGTCGTCCGACCCGTCCAGCAGGTCGGCGGCCGCCGGCAGGTCCTCGATCATGCCGTCCAGCCCGTCGGGCAGGGCCAGGTCCGCGTCGTCGCCAACGCGGTCGCCGGCGTAGACTTCGGACAGGCGGCGGTCGAACTCCGCCCGGCTCAGCCGTTCGACCAGCAGCGGCAGGCCCAGCGCCCGCCGCGCCTCCACGAGCGCGAGCGGGTCGGCGCCCTCGCGCAGACCCACATGCGCCGCCTCGCCCGCATCCAGCAGGACGACCCCGGCCTTGCGGGCGAAGGCGTAGGGCAGGAAGGGCGCGGCCAGACCGGTCATTGCAGGGGCTGACCCTCCACCGGCGCGACGGGAGCGGTCGGCGCTTCCAGATACTGGGGCGGCACCGGCGGCTGGGTGCGGATGTAGTCGCGCAGCAGCTCGTCCAGGCTCGGCTCCTGATCCGGCGCGACGCGCAGCTGCTGGTCGCGCATGTAGCCCCAGCGGTCGGCGGAAAGACGCTGGGCGTCCTGCGGCGTGCGGATGATGGTCGGGCGGATGAAGACCATCAGATTGGTCCGGCCGCGCTGACGGCTCTCCGACCGGAACAGGCCGCCGACCAGCGGCAGGTCGCGCAGGCCGGGAATGCCGTCGACCGAAACGCGCTCGTTCTGGTCAAGCAGGCCGCCGGCGACGGCGATGTCGCCGTCGTCGACGACCAGCGTCGTCTCGATCTCGCGCGTGTCGAACACGAGGTCGTTCGCGCTGTTCGACAGGATGCCGTTCACGCTCGACACCTCCTGGCGGATGTACAGGGTCACGCTGTCGCCGGCGTTGATCTGGGGACGGACGGTCAAGCGGACGCCGATCTCCTTGCGCTCGGTGGTGCGGAACGGATTGGTCTGACCGTCCAGCAGGACGTCGCCCGTCGTCACCGGCACCTCCTGCCCGACCAGGATGTTGGCCTCGACGTTGTCGAGCGTGATGACCGACGGCGTCTGCAGCAGGTTCGACCCGCTGTCGGTCTTGGCCGCGTTGATGATGAAGCCGAACAGGCCGTCGCCGATGCGGCCGGCGCCGCCGCCGACGAAGCCGTTGGCCCCCAGCAGGCTGTTCAGCGCCAGATCGCGCGCCTGCTCGAGCAGCGGGTCGTCCGCGTCCAGTTCCTCATTGGCCGCGACGCCGCCCAAGATCGGCAGCAGGGGCGCGGTGCGGTCGGAATAGTTGGTGAAGCCGACGGGGTTGCCGTCCTCACCGGCCAGCACCCACTGGACGCCCAGTTCCTTGACCGCGTCGTCCGACAGTTCGACCACGATGGCTTCGATCAGCACCTGCGGCCGGCGGCGGTCCAGCTGGGCGATGACGGCGGCCAGCATGCGCTGCGTCTCCGGCGGGGCCGAGATGATCAGGGCGTTGGCGCCCGAATAGCGGGCGATGGAGGCGCGCTGGCCGGTCGCCGTCGTGGCCGTCACCGCCTGCGGCGCCGTCTCTCCGTTCTCGGACGATACGGCGCCGGACCGAGCGGCGGGCGCGGCCCCCGCCACCGGCTGGCCCACGACCTGTTGCAGCACCGGCAGCAGTTGCTCCGCGTCGGCGTGCTCGAGGAAGATCACCCGCACGTCGTCGTTCTGCAGCGCCCGGCGGTCCAGATCGGCGATGAGGCCCTGCACGCGGGCCAGCGCCGCCGGCTCGCCGCGCAGGACGATGGAGTTGGAGCTCTCCACCGCCGTCACCGTGACCAGGCCCGTCCCCGGCTGGCCGCCCGGAGGGGCCAGCACGTCGTCCAGCACGCCGGCGATCTCGCGGGCGTTGGAGTTCTCCAGCGAGACCACCACGATCTCGGTGGAGTCCACGTCGATGCGCCGGACAAGTTCGCGCACGCGGCGCAGGTTGTCGGCGAAGTCGGCGACCACGATGGTGTTGCTGTTCGGGTTGGCCAGCACCTGGCCCTGCGCGCCGATCAGGGGTCTGATGGTCTCCGCGGCGGAGGCGGCGTCGATGTTCTTGAGCACGAACACCTCGGTGCCGAACCGCTCGGCTCCGACGGTGGCCGGTCCCTGGGCCGCGCCCTGGGCCGGAGCGATGCGGTAGGCGCCCGAACTGGTCGGAATGACCACCAGGCCGTTGGCGCGCAGGGTCGACAGGAAGACGTCGTAGACCTCGGCCCGCGTCAGCGGCCGGTCGCTGGTCACCGTCACCGTGCCCTGAACCGCCGGGTCGACGATGAAGGTGCGGCCGGTGGTGCGGGCGATGTCCTGGATGAAGGCACGGATGTCGGCGCCCTGCACGTTCAGGACCTGCCGCTCCTGGGCCATGACCCCGGTCGGGACCGCGGCGGCGCCCAGCATCAGGGCGGCCATGACGGAAACGGCGGAGCCCCTCAGGCCCGTCTTGAAACGTCGCATCAGCGCCCCGTGCGGATGGTGGTGGTCGAGACGCGCCCGGCGCGCTCGTAAAGGATGTCCACGGTCACGGCATCGGCCAGTTCGGCGCGCAGGCCCGACAGGGCCCCCATGCCGTTCAGTTCGATGCCGTTCACCGCCAGGATGACGTCGCCGCTCTGCAGACCCGCGCTTCGCAGAGCCTGTCCGTCGCCGGCGGCCGAGACGGTGAAGCCCGACACCGACATGCCCTTCATGCGCGGGCGCAGCGAGGCCTGGCCGATCAGACGCTGCGGATCGACGACCGGCGCGGCGGCGCGCGCCTCGGCGGTCGGCTCGGACTTCGGCGGGGCCACCACCTGGGGAGTCGAAGGCGCGGGGGGAGGGGGCGGGGCCACCTCCGTCTCGCCGAATTCGATCCGGCTGACGGTCGGTCCGCGCGCCACGGTGACGTGGTCGGTCTCGACGGTGCGCAGGACCAGTCCGGGCGCGATCTCCTCGCCGACGCCGACCGAGAGCTGGCGGCCGTCCGGCAGGCCGAGGATGGCGGAGCCACCCCCGCCCTGACCGGCCCGCACGCCGAACAGGCGCAGGCCTTCGACCGGTGCGGTGCGGTCCGCGACGGTCGGCGCGCCCGTGGGGAAGAACGCGTCGGCGCGGGCGAAGACGGCGATGTCGGGTCGGGCGGCGGACGCGACCGTCGGCGGAGTCGAGGCCGCCGCGGCCGGGGAAAGAAAGGCCACGGCCAGTCGCATGCCCTGGGCCGCGATGAGCACCGCCAGCCCGCCCTCGGCCATGAGGCGCAGGCGGTCGGGCCGCGTGCCCAGGACGGCGACGTGGGCGCTCGCCCGTCCGATTTCCTGTCGCATCCGACCGATCACGGCGACGCCCCGAACCACCCCTCCGACGGGGCGGCTCCGTCCTAGACGATGCGTCCGTGCACGGCGCTCATGCCTGTGTGACGTTTGGGCGGCGCTTCCGCGAAACTCGCGCCGATCACGGCGAAACCGTCACGGTACTGTCAGGCCCGCCGGCCCGCTCCCGGGCGGCGTGACGGCCGCGTCGCGAGCGACGGCTGCAAGAGAGATTGTGGTGCCCCGGGTCGGGCTCGAACCGACACTCCTTGCGGAACCGGATTTTGAGTCCGGCGCGTCTACCAATTCCACCACCGGGGCGCGGGAGGGCGATGCCATGCCGCGCCGCGCGCGTCCAGCCTCGGCCTATTTGAGCTGGCTGTCCTTGCTGCCGCGGCGGTTGATGCCGGGGATCACGGCGCGCGCGTCGCGGCCGGACTGGCATTCCACGCAGGTGATCACGCCGGGCAGGGCGCGGCGCCGCGCTTCGGGGATGGGGTCGCCGCACTCCCGGCAGTGGGTCGCGCCCTCGCCGTGGGGCAGCCGGGCGCGAGCATGCAGCACGGCGTCGCGCACCGTGTCGTCGATCTGATCCTGCACCGCCCCGTCGGGGGCCCATCCGGTCGCCATGTGCGTCGCCTTTCCCGACCTTTGAAGTAGGAAACCGGCGGCTGAATCCAAGCGTAGCCGCACCTGTCGAAAACGTAACGCTCCGGCGCGCATCCGCGTCGCCCCTTCGCCGCCTCCTTCCCGCGAACGAAGGAGTCCGTCATGTCCCGTCCCCGCCTGGCCGTTCTGGCTGCCGTCCTGCTGGCCTCCTGCGCCGGCCCCACCCTGGTCATGGCCCAGGCCCAGGCGCCGCATCCGCATGCGGCCATCACGCTGGAGCACCGCATCCGCGCCCTGGACGTGCTGGACCGCCGACTGGCGCATTACGTTCACGCCGATCTCACGCCCGCGATCCGCGCTCGACTGGCCGAGCGCCGGCCGCACTACCTGACTCTGACCGACCCGGACGCGTTCCGCGGCGCGATCAACGCCGACCTTCATGAAGTCAGCGGCGACAAGCACCTCCAGGTCTGGGTCGAGGGCCGCAGCCGCGACGACGTGATCGCCGAAGGGCCGCCGCCGACCATGGAGCAGATGGCGGCCGAGGAGGCGCGCAACGGCTTCGGGGTGCGCGCGGCCCGGCTGCTGGACGACGGCACGGCCTATCTGGACCTGGCCTATTTCAGCGGACACCCGGAGGGCGGCGCGGCGATCGACGCGGCGCTGGCCCCCCTGCGCGACGCCCCGGCCCTGATCATCGATCTGCGCACCAACGGCGGCGGGGGGGAGGCGGCCCTGTTGCGGCTGATGGGACATCTGGCGCCTCACCCCCTGCCTCTGGAGACCATCTTCTTCCGCCACTGCGAGCCGGACCCCAATGATCGCGAGGGTTGTCTGCAGGACGGTCGTCGCGACGAGCAGATCCGCCGCGCCGACGCCGTGGCGGATCCCGCCTTTCCGACGCGCCCGATCTACGTCCTGACCTCCCGGGACACATTCTCGGCGGCCGAGGCCCTCGCGTACGGCCTTCAGGCCCAGGGCCGCGCGACCGTGGTCGGCGAGGTCACGGGCGGCGGCGCCAATCCGTCGATCGCCATGGACCTCGGTCCGTGGTTCACGGTCATCATGCCCATCGCCGTGACCGTGCACCCGTCGACCGGAGGCAACTGGGAAGGCGTCGGCGTCACGCCGGACGTGGTCGTGCCGGCCGATCGGGCGCTGGAGACGGCGCTGGCTATTCGACGAGGGTCGTGAGGCGGATCGTGACGAGGCGGTCTATGGGCGTCTCCGGCTTGAGACGCGACTCCTGCAGGGAACGGACGCTGGCGCGACCGAAACCGTAGCCGACGGGCCCCTCGGCCTCGACCTCGCAGTCGTCCAGCATCCCGCGCACCCGCGTCATGCAGGTGACCACGGCCCAGCCGGACACATGATCCCGGGTCGCCATTGCCGGAATGTGCACGCGGCCCCGACGCGCCCAGGAGTCGTCGTCGAGCCGCAGGAATTCCGCCTCGTCGCGGTCGCTGACCAGAGGCTGGCCGCAGGCGGTCAGCAACCCCTCGATCGGCGCCTCGTCGGCGGGCGGCGTCAGGTCGACGCCGGCGGCCCGGTCGCCGAACCCGAACTGGAAGCGGGCGTCGGATCCGGAGGCCAGTCCCCGCATCAGATGCGCCGGCCGGTCGGCGACAAGATATCTCCCGTCCTCGGACCGGGCCCACTTCACGTCGCGCACGCGGCCTTCGCCGAAGCGGACCGCCCCTTCGATCTCCGGCACCGCGAGCTGGACGCCCTGCAGCAAAAGCTCGAGGGTTCCGCTCTGGCAGCGGCCGATCATCGCCACGCCCTGATCGGGGAACACGGCGTAGGCCAGTCGCACGTCGCCCGACTGCTGGGCGGTCCAGACCGGGGCCTGTTGCGCCGCGACCGGAGTGGCGGCCAGAACGACGACCATCGTCGAAATCGCCGATATTCTCATCAGACCGCCTCCACCGTCTGTTCGATCGCGCCGAAGATCGAGTGGTGCTTCTCGTCCAGCATCTCGATGCGCACGACGTCGCCCGTCTTCAGGAACGGCGTCTCCGGCTTGCCGTGCAGCAGGGTTTCCACCGTGCGGAGCTCGGCGATGCAGGAATAGCCCAGCCCGCCCTGGTCCACCGGCTTGCCCGGCCCGCCGTCGGCGTCGCGGTTCGACACCGTGCCTGAGCCGATGATCGAGCCGGCGCCCAGAGAGCGGGTCTTCGCCAGATGCGCGATCAGGGTCCCGAAGTCGAAGGTCATGTCCACGCCCGCGTCGGCCTGACCGAACGGCTTGCCGTTCAGCTCGACCGTCAGGGCCCCGTGCAGCTTGCCGTCCTTCCACCGGTCGCCAAGGGCGTCGGGGGTGACGAAGACGGGCGACAGGGCGCTGGCCGGCTTGGACTGGACGAAGCCGAACCCCTTGGCCAGTTCCGCGGGGATCAGGTTGCGCAGCGACACGTCGTTGACCAGACCCACCAGCCGGATGTGCGACAGCGCCTCGTCGCGGCTCGCGCCCAGCGGCACGTCGCCGGTCACCACCACCACCTCGGCCTCCAGATCGCAGCCCCAGGCCTCGTCCTTCAGGGGGATGGCGTCGCGCGGTCCCAGGAACCTGTCGGACCCGCCCTGGTACATCAGCGGATCGGTCCAGAAGCTGGCGGGCATCTCGGCGCCCCGCGCCTTCCGCACCAGTTCGACGTGGTTCACATAGGCCGAGCCGTCGGCCCATTGGTAGGCGCGCGGCAGCGGCGCCGCGGCCTCGCGCTCGTGGAACCGGCCGCGCGGGGCCGAGCCGTGCTCCAGCATTTCCGCCAGATTGCGCAGTTCGGGTTCGCAACGGTCCCAGTCGTCCAGCGCCGCCTGCAGGGTCGGCGCGATGAGGAAGGCGTCGGTGTACCAGGCCAGGTCTTCCGAGACGACGACGAGGCGGCCGTCGCGGCCGTGCTTCAGGGATGCGAGTTTCATGACCGAGGCTTAGCCCGGCTTCGTCACAGCCGCCACCCCGGCTGAGCCCGCGCCATCGCCCATGCCGCGCGCTGCAGCTTCTCCACCGTGTCGGTGTAGGGCCCGCCCAGATTGGCCAGGGCCGCGAAGGCATAGCCCCCGGCCGTGCGGCACAGGAAGGCGGCGGTGCCCGGCAGGATGCCCGTGTGCCACCAGGTGTCGTCTCCGTCGACCTGCCAGCCGTGGCCGAAGTCGGCCCCGGGATATGGAACCGTGGCCATCGACCGGGTGGTGTTCGCATGCAGGGAATCCGGCACGCCGACGAATCCGTCGATGCGCGCCAGCAGGCGCAGCAGTTCCGTCGGCGTGGCGGTCCAGCCTCCGGCCGCGCCCAGCCTCCGTTGATCGTGCTGATGCGGCGGTCCGCCGGAGATGGAGACGTAGCCGCTCTCGTCGCGCGCCGGCGTTCTGTCGCCGATGCGCATGTCCCCGGCCCCGGACGGCTCCAGCAGCTCGCGCCGCACCCAGGTCTCGTAGGCTTCTCCCGTCGCGACCTCGATCACCCGGCCCAGCAGGACGTAGCCGAGGTTGGAATACTGCTGTCGCGTGCCGGGGCGGGCGGTCAGCGGTATTTCCGCCAAGGCCCGGGCGATCATCCGGTCGCGGCCAAGCCCGTCGATCCGCATGGTCGGATCGGTCCCGTCGTTGGTCCACCCCCCGCCCGTGTGGCTGAGCAGATGCTCGACCGTGATCTCCCGCGCCCACGGCGAGGCGGCGCCATAGGTCTCGCCCAGCCACGACCCCGGACCAAAGATCCGGTCGCCCATGCCGATCCGGCCCCGCTCGGCCAGGGTCATGATCGCCGCCGCCGTGATCGGCTTCGACAGGCTGGCGATGCGCAGCCTGTGACCCGGGGTCAGCCGTGCGCCTTCAGGTCCCGTGCGGCCCCAGGCGCGGGCGAAGCGGACGCGCCCGTCCCGCGCCAGCGCCACCGACATGCCGGGCGCCCCCG
>FLYM01004173.1_pt1 | contig 10740 bp, 12 predicted proteins | sample 1122581 | NCBI WGS metagenome assembly FLYM01 (sample SAMEA4346789, study PRJEB14843) | hot springs metagenome | biome: Terrestrial Biome; feature: Habitat; material: Sediment | place: India | collected 2012-06-12 | depth 1760 m
ACCGTTCCTTAAAGCCTGAAACCACGCCAAACTTTGGCACCCTGGTACAATTGGGGCATGCGGTCATTGAGCTTGCTAAAGATCGAACAGAGGCAAACAAGAAATCAAATATATAGTATCAAGTCTGACTTCGACTCCGGTATGCTTGCCGTACCGGAGTCGCGATCTGGGATGGTGTGGTTGGTATTTTTAGTTAATGTGAAGCCTGGCTTTTGGCAGATAAACGCTGCTTTGAGCGAATTGCGGCTGTTCAGTTCAGGCTCTCTCGGAAAAACGAATGTCTACTTTGCGCTCTTTGCAGACATTCGATTTATCGTAAACCTTACGCCATTGGGGCAAAAGGCAATGTATGACTCGCCTCTTATTTGCAAGCACTGATAGCATTAATGTATCCGGAGTCTGTTAGCACGCTCTTAGTGTGCACGCCCGCTATGTTGTTCGCCCATCATCGTACTCATAAGACCTTCAGTATCAATGTACTTTTTCTTTTGCCAGGTTTCCGATCATGGTTTTTGCCTTATTGCCTGCCATCGTCTTGCAAACTCGGTGTGACCTGGTTTATGCAGCGTGTGCTGCGTAATTTTGCTCATTCGCTAACACTGCCCAGATTATCCGGGCCAGTTTATTGGCCATCGCCACTATAGCCACCGTTTTCTTTTTGCTGGCTAGTAACTTCTTTATCCATGGGCTCCAAGGCTGGCAAATTTGCTAGGTATTCTGCAAACATGCTTAATGGGATTTTGCGTTTTTCAATGATTTTGCCTTGCTGATCCTGCCCAATTACATGGCAACTGAACTTGCCAAGATCAACGCCTAATGTTCTTATAGACATGATGATTCGCATCTATCGGTTTGGTCACCTACATCCTAAATCAGGATGTGAGGCGAGTCGTCACATTAGACCTGAAGTTCCACGTGGCCAATGGCATGATAACGAGTTAGTTGAAATAGCTTGCCTGCTACAGGAACAAAAAAGCCCCGCCAACACCGAGTGACTGGAGAGGACAAGGCTTTGGACTCAAAGATTTTTTAGTCTCAAGGAGTCAATGAACTTAACCCTGTTGATTATTTATTGATCAGGGCGAATCCTGTTGTTAGTACAGCGGGATACTTAAATACACTACATTTGGCTCGTCAACTTTAATGTGCGCTGTCATTCTTCCATCACACCTAAAATCAAGCCGTATAAGCTCATCACTTTCCTTTTCAGCATTAACATAACGCAGTGAAGATAAATCCATCCCATTCAATACCTTTATGACTGTTTCAGGGGCTTTGAAAATCAAGTTTTCACACATTTTTTCGCCATCACCACGCTTTGGTATGCATTTCAATATTTTACTAGCGAGCTGACTGTGCTCGTTGGTAATATCGGTACTAGTTGTTCGGTTATCACAAGCGGCAAGATTGTAACTAGTGAAAAGAACGAAAAACAATGTTAATAATCTCATCTTAACTTCCTACCTGTATGCTTCTACTAGCTTACGAGCGTCACCTTCTAGCAGGCCACTTTTTTTTCTGTTTTCGTCGTAACTCATGAGACTTCCTGAACCATCCTTTTGGTGCCAAAGACCTAGCATGTGTCCAAACTCATGGGAAGCTATAGGGTTGCGATTCAAAGGGTAAACAGTGATAGCACTGGCAGTTCGAGACCAATGTATTATATTTTGAGATGGACTACCTATATTGACATGCGCTGGATTTGACACACTGCACCCAATGCCTAATTCGCAATTTTTGAATGTAAAATCAGCCTTTTTGGGGTCATCTATCGCGGTGATATTGGTCCTTATTGTCAGCACCCCTTGCTCGCTTTTGTATTGGTTATTCCAGATGTCTTTTATCTCCCTTATTGCAATATCAAAAGCTTTAGAATCAACCCCCTCATCTCTGGCTACAGTAAGATTAATATCTAGAAATGTACCATCATCAGTGACTGACACCTTCACCTTTCCAGATTTTTTCCAATCTCCCATAATAGTTACATCATCAAATATAGTGTTGGGATCCATTACTCCCCCAGCTGCTACATTGACACCACTCCCACCTGGTCCCTGAGCCTTACTTTGCGAACCAATCTCTGTAATAGCTTCATGTTGCTGCGCTGCCTTTTGCGCCTGCTGCTCTTTACCATTATCCCCAGACTGACCAGACCCACCTGCCGACACACAAAAACGACAATTGTTTGGGTAATTAAATGGACCTTTGATTTGGCCTTGCATTTCACCACAATGTATGGATAAAAGGCAGTCTGCTACATACCCAGTAGGATCTGTCCCCGCCAGCGGATTGTTCATAATATAGCTGTACGGGTTTAAGCTCTGGCTATTGCCAGGCGCTTGAATGACCGGGTCAACGGAGTAAAAACGGCCGATGTTGTAATCATACACCCTGCCATTCATATGGACTTGTAGGATATATACAAGCAATTGACTCTAAAAATCAATAGGTAACAAATTCAGTTTCAGGTCATCAGCCGCAAGGTAATATTTGTTCAGTAAATGAACACTTTCCTTTACAGCTTAAGTAGCTTACTAGTACAGTTACCGGATGCAGAACTGTCATGCAATTTGTGCGTATAGCACGTATAATAACCAGCAAAGGCAGGAGATATATGTACTCAGAAACTCGCGCAGCACAGATGGCAGCTTTTATGCTTCAGTTACATGGTGGCCGTATGCCATACCTGAAGCTGATGAAGCTTATGTATCTGGCAGAAAGAAAAGCAATGGCATTATGGGGAGAATCCATTAGTGGAGACTCCTTTGTTGCTATGCGTCATGGTCCTGTTCTGTCACAAACATACGACCTGATTAAAGCGGGCAGCAGATACCCTGTTGAGAAAGGTTGGGAATATTACGTCAGAGATGAAGCCAACCATGAAGTTAGTCTGGCCAGAGCCGTTGATGAAGATGATTTCGCTGATTTGAGTCTTGCAGAAACCGACATTCTTGAAAGTATCTTCAGCGAATTTGGCGCAAAGGACCAGTGGCAGTTGGTTGATTACACCCATGATGGCGGTTGCCCGGAGTGGCGTGATCCTGACGGCAGCTCGTTGCCAATCCGTCCGCAAGATATTTTTTATGCTTTGACCGGTGATATGCAAAAGGCCAATAAGCTCACAGACCGGTTCAGAGAAAACTCGCAATTGAAGGCGCAGAAAAGCAAAATTCTATGACGACAGGTTTCGCCCCTATGCGTCGAGGAACACTGCTCATTCCTTCGGGGCCGGTAAAACATCTTCACTTCGTTTGTAGTGATGTGCATTTTTCCCCTCATAAAAATGGCGAGAAAGTGCTACTGGTTAATATATCCTCTGTAGACCCCGATCTTTACGTTGATAGTACCTGCATTTTGCAACCTGGTGATCACCCGTTTATCAGGCACGAAAGCTTTGTCTACTATAAACATGCTGAACTTTATTCGCCTGATCGCATTACTGATGAAGTACTGAAAGGGAATTACGATGTGCATCAGCCATGCACTGACGAATTGATGCAACGTATACTGGATGGTTTTGCCGGTTCAAGAGAAATAAAGCGGTATGTGCAGCGATTCTATGAGACTTATTGCCGGTAAACGCTATCGGTACTAAGCGACAACAAAATTTGTTGCCGCTTCACGAGTAAGACCTGTTAGCTTTGCCGCGCCGCCGGGTGTGTTTTCTCATATACCTCTTTCAATTTACCAATGGCTACATGAGTGTAAACCTGTGTGGTGGAAATACTGGCATGGCCCAGCATTTCCTGCACATGCCGTAAGTCTGCACCGTGCTCCAGCATCAACGTGGCGGTAGCATGCCGGTATAGATTACAGGCACCTCGCTTGCCAATTCCGGCCAGACGCACATACTTACCCGCCAGCTCGGACAGCTTCCGGGGTTTAAAGGCATAGCCCTGGTTATCCAGAAACAAAGTACGCCCGGAATGAATACCGGCAATGCCGGGCCGGATATCCGTCAGGTAGTGGGCTATCCAGTCACAGGCGCGTTGGGCGATGGGTGCCAGCCTGTCTTTGTTACCCTTGCCCTGATTAATCCGCAGCACCCTGCCAACCAGGTCAATATCATCCAGTGTCAGCCTGCTCAGCTCGCTGCGCCGCATACCGGTTGCATAGTAGGTTTCCAGTATAGCCCTGTCGCGAAGCCCGATATCGCCATACACTAAGGTTTGCTTTAACATCATTTCTATCTCCTGTTCGTTAAACACCGCTTTGGGTAAACGATATCCGGGACTGGGCAATTCAACCCGGTCTAGTGCCGGATAGCCAATACAACCCTTGATATACATGGCGTGCATAAAGACCTTTACTACCGTTAAGCGGTTGCGCTGCGTTCCACGGGCCAATGGCTGGTGGGTATTGGGTTTACGGTAGCTGTGCAGATATTGCTGGTACAAATCGACGACATCCAGCGTGATATCCACCAGCTTACTAATACCCAAAGGCGCAGCCCAGCGCATAAACAACCGCAGCCCGTTACACTTGCATAACACGGTGTCGTTGCTGTGTCCTTTGGCCAGGCAAAGCTGCAGATAGTAACTAATGCACGCTTCAATGTTGTCATTCTCCGGTTTAAAGGTGGCCGGTTTAGCTGTGCTGTGCATAGCAACCTCCACATACCTGTTCGTCTTGCCTGAACCAATCAATCCAGCGCGGGCAGCGCCGGGGAAGCTGAGTGGCAACCCGCTTACCTTTAATGGCAATGACAGCGCTATTTTCATCCAGCACCGGAATAACAATACAACCGCGGAACAATTCGCGTCCGTTAGGTTTGAATACCCCAAGGCGCTGTAAAGCGCCCCGGATAGCACCACCTTCGAGTGTTTCGGCAGAGGGCAGGTGTAAACCTAACGTACGATCACAATAGCCCCAGCGCCTCAGCTTCACGTCCTCCAATGGCAGTTTTAACGGCACGATGTGCTGCAACCGGTCATAGTGTTTTAGCAGCTGCAGGTGATAATACCCAATCACCTGCTCCAGATAGGTATCGTCGGTACTCAGTGGCCTAAAGCTTGCGGCCAGGGGTTGTATGAAACTATTCATGACTTGTCCTCCCCGATGGTTTTGTACACTTTGCGCATAGATTCGCCGTGCAATTCCAGCCGGTGAGCGCGGTGGACAATCCGGTCCATAATGGCATCTGCAATCGTCGGCTCTCCGATGTACTCATGCCACTTACTCACGGGTAGTTGTGTGGTAATAATCAGCGAGCCTGACTCGGTGCGTTCTTCCATCAACTCCAGTAAGTCTTGCCGGTTACGTTCGAGTAATGGCGTAATCGCCCAGTCATCCAAAACGAGCAATTTGAACTTAGACAGGTAGCTTCGCAGCCTCGGTAAAGAGCCATCTTTACGGGCAATATCCAGCTCTTCCATCAACAAGCCAAAACGTTTGTACAATACCGGCAGGTTCAGTTTGATAGCCTGATTTGCCAAAGCGCAGGCGATCCAGCTTTTACCCACGCCGGTAGGGCCGGTAATAATTAAGAACTGATTTCGGGTTATCCATTCACAGTTAATCAGCGTGGCGAGATAGCCCTTATCAATCCCCCGTTTAGCCAGGTGGTCAATATTCTCCACACAAGCCTGAGCCTGCTTCAGTTTCGCGGCTTTGAACAATCGTTCACGCTTTTTCTGCGCCTTGTACTGGATTTCCTCACAGGTCAGAAACGCCAGGATATCGATAACCGGCATAGCCGCCATATCCGGCGTGTCCAATACCCGTTGCAGGGCTGTGCTCATACCGGGCAACCGGAGAGCCCGGAAGTGTTCAAATACTTGTTGCTCACTCATTTTACTGCCCTCCGTTTATATAATATTGCGCCCCACGCACATTGTGATGTAGCGGTAACTGCACCTGTACCGGTATATCCGTTTGTGCTGCATCATCCAAATGACACTGCAAAATCGAACGTACGCTGCTTGCTGTCAGCGATTGGATGTCACAGGCACATTTGCAGGCTCTTTCAAACCGGTCATTACCATAATGCCTGGCCAGCTTTTGCAGCTGCGAACTGGCTTTACAGCCCTGTAGCGAGTGCTCCGGCTTATTAGCAAACTGGGCGCACACCAGCGCCGATGCACTTTCACCAATCCCTTTAGCCCACTGCATAAAGTGTGCTTTGGATTGCTCGGCGTAGGCTTGATGGCTTTTCGGCCGGTGGCCGGGCTCTGTGGTTGCACCGCCTTTGATAAAGCCCCGCATATGCACGGCAACCAGCTTATGTTGGAAATAGAGTTCAACCTTGTGCTGGCACACCTTGATATCCACGTACTGGTTGGTCAGTTCGTAGGGTACGGAATAGGCATGGCCAAGTGCATAGACGTGATAGTCGCGGTTTACTTTCTGCTGATGTATCCAGCGGCCAATATCAAACGGCTTGTCCGGCAGCGCTGACAATACGGCTCTTTCAGCTTGCTCAAATCGCTCGCGGCGGTTGCCTTCATAGCGTTTAAAAGGGCGTTGATTTAACTGCTCCAGCAGCTCTTTTATTGCCTGATTAATCTCAGCAAGGCTAAAAAACTGCCGGCGGCGCAGCACAACGGTGATCCAACGGGTCACCAGTAATACACCAATTTCTGCCAGCGATTTATCCTGCGGCCGCCTGACACGCGCTGGCTCAATCACATAGCCATAGTGCTCTGCCAATTCCTGATAGCTGGAGTTTATTTCCGGGTATTTGCTGGGTGTGGTAATCGCGGATTTGAGGTTATCCGGCACCATCAACTGGGGAGTGCCACCGTAATACGTCAACATCTGCTGATGGGCACCTAGCCAGTCCTCCAGCTTCTGTGAGCGCAGCGCTATAGCAAAAATCAACTGCGAATAACCTAAAACGCCGACAAAGATTTCCGCAAAGTGGGTTTCTTGCGTTTCCGCATCTGTCCACGGTATCCGCTTACCGGCAAAGTCGACAAAACACACCTCACCGGGCGCGTAATATTGGCGCATCGAGACATCAATCGATTTAACGTACTGACGGTAGTAATGGGTAAACTGGGAATAACTAAACGCATCAGCCGGGCGTATGCTGCGATATTCTTCCCAAAGCTGAATCAGCGTTTGATGCTTAGCTTGCATCAACTGATGAATATGTGGCCAGTCTGGCTGACGTTTATCCGAGCCAGGCTGTTTCTGCTTATTTAACTTTGCGACCAATTGGTTATCCGCCAACTGCGCAACTTCTGCACTGTTTATCGCGGCTTCGCTCAGCTTTTGCCGGTAGGTCCGCACCGTGTTGGGCGATGTCGCCGCCAATTGCGCAATACGGCGGTTGGAAAAGTTAGTGGTTAGCAGCAACCGGATAAGCTGCCGCAAGGTATGCTTGCTCATAATGAGCCTCCTTAATTTCAATGTTAATGAAATCAAGGCACGCGCAGGCCTGTATCTTCGGCTAAGCCGAAAACTTGACAGGGGTGCAATAGAAAGCTTAAATAAACGGGTCGAGGCAAACAAAATTCGACGAGTTCCGAAAAAGTCAGAGTCCGCAATACTCTGGCTTTTTCACTTTCTGTGCCTTGTGAATATAACGATATATTTAGCTATTGTTCGATAGGCTTCTCCTCTGGTTCGTATTGATGTTGCAGTCGTTGTGTTGCCAGCCAGCAGGCAATATCTTTCACCAATGCAAATCTGCCGCGTCGTCCTTTTATTGTGAACAACTTCACGGGGAAGTTCTTTTGCGACATATGCTTGCGCAAAGAGTGAATGCTTCGATACCCCATGGCCTCAGCGAGCTTTTCGCCGGTCAGCAAAGGTGAACCATAGCTGTTCATCAGTTCACGCTCTAACTGAAAAGCCAGAGTTTCTATTTCACTACCTTCACGTGTATCGCTCTGCATCGTCATTAACCTGCATGGAACTCATAGGATTAACTAAGAGTATGCAAGTCTGCTAATCTTGCATAAGGCTTTATTTTCAGATTAAAGGCACGAGTTTAGCGATGGGGCATTTCACAAATCTTATTTTATTCAATGCGTTGCTTAATGCGGGAAGAATTTAGCACCGAAAATGCTAAAATTTTTTTTCGTCATGTATACCTTTGATCAGTACTTAAAACTAAGCCGGGAAGCCAAATCGTTGGCAACAAGATACGGCTGCGCATGTTTAAAAGCGCACCTTGGTGCACTAAGCGCATATGGCATGAAAAAGAAGTTATTAACTGACACCGAGAAGATGAAATATGCCTCAGACTGGCTGAACAAATCGTCTCGATTTTACAATAAAAAGGAACAAGGCGAACCAATAGTCAGACGCCAGGTAGTTGAAGATATCGACAGGCGGGTTCAACCGCTATTCAGCTTAACCTCGCTGCTATGCCATCCACTATGGCAGCTGATTGACAACCCAAAGCCTACTAAACAGTCGATCATCGAAGCACTGTCAAACTTACCGCATGGCTACGTGCAAATGCTATTTAAGGAAGACAGCGCTCTTGGGCTGGTAAAAAGAAAAAAGTTAAGCCGGCAGGCTATTTGGAAAATTCACGCCAGTGCCGATATTCATGCGCTGGCCTGCCTAATCGCATTTTGTCTTGAATCACCATCAACAAAAAACGACCGACTCGACTTAGCTCAATTATCAGCTATTCGATACCTTATCAAACTATCCATCATCAGTGTTTTTTCAACGGTGGCTGAAGATTTTTATATTCTATTGAATCAGAATTTCTCTGCGACACTCGTCACAAAGCACGACAGACTATATTCCGATGTTTGGCCTTACAGAGCACCTGACGACTCACACATTATGCTACCGATGCGAATAATCAACAATTGTCACATGAATATCGCGGGAACCATAAATGTCTATAAAAAGCTGTATCAAAAAGCAATACAACGGGGTCTTGTAAGCAAAACAGATGAGGACGAACAAGAGTTTTACAACTTTATCTGTCACACCGAGATACAACAGCTTTCAAACATCCTCTATCAAGCCGGACCAATCCCGAACAACTTCCGTGATTTAAAACACCTGATATTTGAGCGTACCCTGCACCGAGAGTAACAGCAGACTGAGCAGCCTCAAACAGCAGAGCTGATCACCTCTGGCCAGCAGAACAGATCAATCTGTCCAGCCCCACCACATAGTGGCACTGGACAAAACAGCGCAGCCTGCTGGTCCACGCTGATCACTTCTACCGGTACATCCTGCCCGGTCTGCTGGTGGTTCTGCTTATTTCAGGTGATTCCCAACAACCGAAAAGTAAATACAAAACCAAATCCGGTTGTTTTTATCTGCCCTAACCATGCTAACGGCACAGTAGGACTAGTCTGAATTAGGCCAAGTCAAAATTGCTTCGTTAAATGACAAATCTTCAAAGCAAACCGATTGATTACCATCAACCACGACATGTAACCAACTTTCCCAACTTTGTTTCAATTTACTGCGGTCTACTTTTATAAATCGTGTATCTGGATTGCCTAGCAATGTAGCATCAATCTCGTTAGCATCTTCGTCACTGATATGCTTCTTGTTAATTGTTAGGTGGGTCAGCTTTTCTATTAGCGTTTCTGATTCATCCAAAAGCGGGCAAAATACGCCTTCCATTTCGGAATTAAAACAAGCCGTTCCACCCGTTTGATTTACATAGACCACTCCTGAATTACAGCTGACGATAATTCCCAGACCGGTCATATCCCATAATTTGATCTTCATTAATATTACCTAATAACTTGCAGGTGAATGAATGAAAGCATTTAACACTACTCCGCGATTTGCTGCGACAGAGACAAATTTTGCATCGGAAGTGAATGTGGTTATTCCCAAGGCATCTCCCGCTCCAAATATTAATTTATCGTTTGCCCCAATTCTCCTTGATGTGGGCAATGACATAACACGAACAGACGGTACTACGTTGATAAGCTTCGCTCGTGACATAATCGCAGCCACTTTAATATAGTTTTCTCTGCTTCCTGCTCCAGATAGTGATACTGCTAACTCTTGCACAACGGTCGGAGTGACAAGCATATGCTTATCTCCAATAGCAGCAATTATCGTACTTATAACACCTACATCACCCGATGCAAGAGCTCTAATTGTACCCGTATCTATATTGACAGCTCCCCTTATACTTTTAACCAAATCCTCCGCAACTGTGTCGGAAATACTTTCTGGATATATGTTAATTCCTGCTCCGGGGGTAGAACCTGTCTCAAGAACTGCAGATAGCACTCCTAGTAGCTTTCCTAAACCTTTTAACCCTATTCCCTCAGTAGAACCAGCATCAGTTAGGGTTGATGAAATAGGTCCCAAAGTCCCACTTGCAGCGGCTGTCATGGACGCCACTTGTGGCACCGAGCCGGAAGACTGTTGACTTGACGATGAATTTGCGCCCTGTTGTGTGGCACTTGATTGAGCTCCAATTTCAGTGGGCTTTCCTATGCTAGCCATAGAACTGGCAACTGCCGCTTGGCCTTTATCAGAACCGTTATTGGTAACATGCACATTCCCGCTGCTATCCTTGCCAATATGCCCCACCGTCTTGCCATCCGCATTAGTGATAGCTTGTGTTTTCCCTGATTCAAGCCCATCTGCGCAACCTTTCAGCGTGTCATCCGTCGAACAGTAGCCAGTTGGATCTGCTCCCGACAATGGATTGTTCATAATATAGCTGTACGGATTCAAACTCTGGCTATTGGTTGGACTTTGAATTACCGGGTCAACACTCAAAAACCTGCCGAGGTTGTAATCATACGCCCGGCCGTTCATATGAATCAGCTGGGCGCCGTCTAAATGCTC
>FLYM01000987.1_pt1 | contig 10666 bp, 8 predicted proteins | sample 1122581 | NCBI WGS metagenome assembly FLYM01 (sample SAMEA4346789, study PRJEB14843) | hot springs metagenome | biome: Terrestrial Biome; feature: Habitat; material: Sediment | place: India | collected 2012-06-12 | depth 1760 m
GGTGCCCGTGGTGCGCTGGAGGCCGGGCTCGCCGCCGGCGTCCTGCCGGGTGGTCGTCGCCTCGCCGACGACGCCGACCGGGCCGAGGTCGAGGGCCTGTGGGGCCCGCTGCCCGCCGAGGCCGGCAGCGACCTGCAGGGGATCCTCGAGGCGGCCGCCGCCGGCCGCATCGACGTGCTCCACCTCGTGGGGGTCGACCCGCTGCGCGACGCGCCGTCGCGCGAGCTCGTCGAGAAGGCCCTGGCGAAGGTGAAGCTGGTCGTCGCCCAGGACCTCGCCCTGACCGAGACCGTCGCGGCGCACGCCGACGTCGTCCTCCCCGTCACCGCAACCCAGGAGCGCGCCGGCTCCTACACCGACTGGGAGGGCCGCACGCAGCGGTTCCAGCCCGCGGTGGCCGGCCCCGACCTGACCATGGACGACTGGGAGGTCGTGCAGCAGCTCGCGGCCGTGCTCGGCCACGACCTCGGCTTCAACGACCTCGACGGCCTGCGTGCCGAGGCCGCCAAGTTCGCCACCCGGGCCACGGCGCACGCGTGGCCGGCGCCGGCGGCCACGGAGCTGCCCGAGGCGGGGGAGCGGCTCCGGCTCGTCGCCCACGCCCAGCTGCTCGACCGGGGCACGATGCTCACCGGCTCGACCGCCCTGCTCGCCACCGCACGTGCCCCGTTCGTGGCCGTCCACCCCGACGACGCCGAGCGTCTCGGCATCGAGGACGGCACCGAGGTGACCGTCACCGGCGCCGGCGGCAGCGTCGCGCTGCCGGCGCGGGTCGAGGCCGACGTGGTCGCCGGTAGCGTGTTCGTGCCCGCCAACTCCACCGAGACCCCGGTGTCCGCGCTCGTCGGCGCCGACGGCGTCGCGCTCGTGGAGCTCACCGTCGCCGCGCCCGCGGAGGTGCCCGCGTGACCGAGTCGCTCCCGCTCTGGGTCCACCTCCTGCGGGTGGTGGTCGCCTTCCTCATCTTCCTGCTGACCACGGCCCTGCTGATCTGGGCCGAGCGCCGCCTCGTCTCGCTGATGCAGTCCCGCGTCGGCCCGAACCGCGTCGGTCCGCTCGGGATCCTCCAGACGCTGGTCGACGGCATCAAGATGTTCTTCAAGGAGGACCCGACGCCACGGATGGTGGACAGGTTCGTCTACACGCTGGCGCCGGCGCTCACCGCCGTGGTCGGGTTCCTCGCCATCGCCGTGATCCCCTACGGCGGCGAGGTGACGCTGTTCGGCGAGACGTTCACCCTCCAGGTCGCCGACCTCAACGTCGGCGTCCTCTGGTTCCTCGCGATGGGGTCGATCCACGTCTACGGCGTGGTGCTGGCGGGCTGGGCCTCCCAGTCCCCGTACCCGCTGATGGGTGGGGTCCGCTCGAGCGCCCAGATGATCTCCTACGAGATCGCCCAGGGCCTCGCGGTGGCCAGCGTCTTCGTCTACACCGGCTCGCTGCGGGTCTCCGACATCGTCGCCGCGCAGGCCAACGACCCGGGCCTCATCGCCGGGATGCCCAACTGGTACCTCGTGCCGCTGTTCCCGGCGTTCGTGGTGTTCCTCGTCGGCATGGTCGCCGAGGCGGGCCGCCCGCCCTTCGACCTGGCCGAGGCCGAGGGCGAGCTCGTCGCCGGGTTCCTCACCGAGTACTCCGGCATGCGCTTCGGCATGTTCATGCTCGCGGAGTTCATGAACGTGGTCACGATGTCCGCGCTGATGGTCACGCTGTTCTTCGGTGGCCCGTCCGGCCCGACGTTCGGCCTGCCGGACTCGATCGCGTGGGTCCTGCCGATCCTGTACTTCCTCGGCAAGACCTCGATCTTCATCTTCCTGTTCGTGCTGCTGCGGGCCTCGCTGCCGCGCATGCGCTACGACAGCCTGATGAACCTGGGCTGGAAGGTCCTGATCCCGATCGGCCTCGTCTGGGTCATGGCGACCGCGGCGATGGTCGTGGTCAACGACCAGGCCGCCCAGAACGCGCGCTTCGTCATCGCGGGCGTCGGCATCGGCGTCGCCGCCCTGCTCTACCTGCTCGCCCCCCTGTTCAGCCGTGACGAGGACGGGCACGACGCCCGTCCCGGTGCGGCCCCGACCGACGCCGCCATCGAGGAGGTGTCCGCCTGATGCCCGCACCCCTCGTCACCGCGCTGTTCTTCGTCGCGCTGGTCGCCGCCGTCCTGGCGTTCCTGCGCTTCACCGTGCTCGGACGTGGCTTCTCGGTGCCGCTGCGCGACCTCGGCCGCAGGGCCGAGACCGCGCAGTACCCGGAGAAGCCTCGCCCGGTCGCCCCGCGCTTCCACGGCCGGCACCAGCTCAACCGGTACGCCGACGGCCTCGAGAAGTGCATCGGCTGCGAGCTGTGCGCCTGGGCCTGCCCGGCGGACGCGATCTACGTCCAGGGCGACCAGAACACGGCCGAGGCCCGCTGGTCCCCGGGCGAGCGCTACGCCAGCGACTACCAGATCAACTACAACCGCTGCATCCTCTGCGGCCTGTGCATCGAGGCGTGCCCGACCCGGGCGCTCACCATGACGCACGAGTACGAGCTCGCGGCGGACACGCGGCGCGGCCTGATCTACACCAAGGACATGCTGCTCACGCCGGTCCCGCCGTCCGGCCGCGACACCCCCCACCTCGACCGCGAGGTCAAGGCGCGGGGCGTCAACTACTACGGCGGCCTCGCGGTCACGCCGCCGACCCTCAAGGGCGGCGACTTCCAGCAGGCCGCCAACGCCCCGTCCGCGCGCGCGAAGTCCGTGCTGCCGACGGGTGACCTGCCCGACACCTCCGAGGAGCCGGTCGACCCGGCGACCGTCGGCACACCCACCGAGGGGGCCCGCTGATGCACCTGCTCGCCCAAGCTGCGGAGGGCGTGGGACAGAGCGCAGGCGCCGAAGCCGTGCTGTTCTGGGTCTTCGCGATCGTCGGCCTCGGCGCCGGCATCGCGATGATCACCATGCGGAACATCGTGCACGCGGCGCTGATGCTGGTCGTCAACCTCCTGGCGATCGCGGCGCTCTACCTCGCCCTGCAGTCCTCGTTCCTGTCCATCGTGCAGGTGATCGTCTACGCCGGCGCCATCATGGTGCTGTTCCTGTTCGTGATCATGCTGCTCGGCGTCGACCGTGACGACCTGCTCGTGGAGCCGAACAAGCTGCACGCCATCGGCGCGGTCGTCCTCGCGGCCGCCATCTCCGGCGCGGTGCTGTTCGCCATCGGCGGGCTGCTCGGCCCCGAGGCGCGCTGCGGCCCGCAGGCGCCGGCGGAGGTCGTCGGCACCGGCGCGCAGCCGTGCATCGGGCTCGACGACGCGCTCGCGGCCGACGAGAACGGCTCGGTCGGCGTGATCGCCGAGCGGCTCTTCACGCGCTGGACCTTCCCGTTCGAGGCGGCGGCCCTGCTCCTGGTCGTGGCGACCATCGGCGCGCTCGTGCTCGGGCGGCGCAAGGACGACTCGCTCGACGACCTCGAGCCGTCCGCCCCGGTGCCCGGCGACGACGACCTGGCCGAGCTCTCGGCCGCGGTCGAGCGCGGTGCCGGCCTCGACCCCGACGCCACCGGGCCCCGCGCCGGTGACGAGGCGGAGGACGCCTGATGCCCATCGGCTACTACCTCGCCGTCTCGGCCCTGATGTTCGGCATCGGGCTGGCCGGCGTGCTCATCCGACGCAACGCGATCGTGCTGTTCATGTGCGTGGAGCTGATGCTCAACAGCGTGAACCTCACCCTCGCCGCCGCCGCCCGCATGTGGGGCGGCCCGGACGGCCAGGTGTTCGTGTTCTTCGTCATCGTCGTCGCTGCCGCGGAGGTGGTGGTCGGCCTCGCGCTGATCGTCAACATCTTCTTCCGCCGCGGGACGCTCGACGTCGACGCCCCACAGCTGCTGAAGTGGTGACGCCGTGACCAACCTCCTGCTCCTCGCCGCGGAAGAGGGCGGCAACGCCGAGAAGGTCGTCAACGAGGTCGTGACCGCGACCTCGGGGGCGGTCGGCGTGTCGTGGCTCATCCCGCTGCTGCCGCTGCTCGGCTTCGGGCTCGTCCTGGTGCTCACCCGCACCATGAAGGAGCGCGTCGCCTACGTCGCGATCGGCGCCTCGACCGCGAGCTTCCTCGTCAGCGTCCTCGTGGCCGTCCAGGTCATCGGCGAGCCCGCGACCTACGTGCGGCCGATGTTCGACTGGATCCCGGCCGCCGGGCTGCAGGTCAGCTTCGACCTGCTCGTCGACCAGCTCACCGCCGTGATGCTGCTGGTCGTGACCGGCGTCGGGACGCTCGTCCACGTCTACAGCGTGGGCTACATGTGGGGCGACGAGCGCTACGAGCGGTTCTTCGCCTACCTGAACCTGTTCCTGTTCTCGATGCTGATGCTGGTGCTCGGCTCGGGCTTCCTGACCCTGTTCCTCGGGTGGGAGCTCGTCGGCCTCAGCTCCTACCTGCTCATCGGGTTCTGGTTCGAGGAGCGCGAGTACGCCTCGGCCGCGAAGAAGGCGTTCATCACCAACCGCGTCGGCGACGTGTCGTTCATGGTCGCCATGTTCGTGGTCTTCTCGACCTTCGGGACCCTCGACTTCCTCGAGGTGCTGCCCGAGGCCGGGATCCTCTCCTCCGAGCAGGCCCTGCTCATCGGGCTGCTGGTCATGGGTGGCGCCGCGGCGAAGTCGGCGCAGATCCCGCTGTACGTGTGGCTGCCCGACGCGATGGCGGGCCCGACCCCGGTGTCCGCGCTGATCCACGCGGCGACCATGGTCACCGCCGGCGTCTACCTGACGGTGCGGGTGAGCCCGATCCTCGTGGGGTCGCTGACCGCGATGGAGGTCGTCGCCTGGATCGGCATCGCGACGGCGCTGCTCGCCGCGCTCATCGCGATCCGCCAGGACGACATCAAGAAGATCCTCGCCTACTCGACCGTGTCGCAGCTCGGCTACATGTTCGTCGGCGTCGGCGTCGGCGGGTTCGCCGAGGGCATCTTCCACCTCGTGACCCACGCCTTCTTCAAGGGGCTGCTGTTCCTCGCCGCCGGGTCGGTCATGCACGCCATGGCCAACCGCACCGACGCGTGGCGCATGGGCGGTCTGCGTAAGGTCATGCCGATCACCTTCTGGACCTCGGCCGTGGCCTGGCTCGCCATCTCGGGCGTGCCGCCCTTCGCGGGGTTCTTCTCCAAGGACCAGATCCTCACCGCCGCCTACGACCACGGCTACACCGCGATCTGGGCGCTCGGCGTCCTCACGGCGGTGCTCACCGCCTTCTACATGTCGCGCTGGTTCTTCCTGATCTTCCTCGGGGAGCCCCGCTGGAAGGCGGGGGAGAAGGTCGTCGACGCCCACGGCCACGGCGAGGCGAGCCTGCACCCCCACGAGTCGCCAGCCTCGATGACGGCGCCGCTCGTGGTGCTCGCGGTCCTGTCCGCGGTGGGCGGCGCGGTCCTGAACCCGATCCACTACGGGCCGTTCTACACCTTCCTGAAGCCCGTGGTCGCGCCGATCGACGGCCTGGCGTTCCCCGAGCACGGCCCGCTGACCGAGCCGATGCTCATCGCGATCTCCGTCGTCGCCGCGGTCACCGGCATCGCGCTCGCCTACCTCGCCTACCTGCGCCGTGACCTCTCGGCAGGTCGCATGGCCGAGGTGGTCCGTGGCCCGCTGGCCGAGCTGATGGAGCGCAAGTTCTTCGTCGACGAGCTGTACGCGACCATCTTCGTCCGCGTGGGTGGTCGGGTCGCCGACGCCGCCGTGTGGTTCGACCGCACGGTCATCGACGGGGTCGTCAACGGCGCCGGCGGGGCCTCGCAGGCCACCGCCCGCCTCGCCCGTCGGGCCCAGACCGGCCTCGTCCGCTCGTACGTCGCGTCGATGGTCCTCGGGGCCGTGGTCGTGGTCGCCGTCCTCCTGCTCCAGGTGAGGTGAGAGAAGTGCTGACCCTGACCCTGTTCCTGCCGCTGCTCGGCGCGGTCGTCGTCGGTCTCAGCGACGACGAGCGCACCGCCCGGCTGGTCGCGCTGGTCGCGTCCGCCGCGGCCTTCGTGACCTCGCTGGTGGTCGTCGCCCGCTTCGACGTCGGCAACCCCGACCTCCAGCTCGCCGAGACGTTCACGTGGATCCCCTCGTTCGGGGCCTCGTTCTCGCTCGCGGTCGACGGCATCAGCCTCCTGCTGGTCGTCCTGACGACCTTCTTCACGCCCCTGATCCTGCTCGCCTCGGGCGGCGTGACCGAGCGGGTCAAGGGCTACCTCGCCGCGTTCCTCGCCCTCGAGACCACGGTCCTCGGCGTGTTCCTCGCCACCGACCTGCTCGCGTTCTACGTGTTCTTCGAGGCGAGCCTCATCCCGATGTACCTGATCATCGGCATCTGGGGCGGCGCCAACCGCCGTTACGCCGCGGTCAAGTTCTTCCTCTACACGCTGCTCGGCGGCCTGCTGATGCTGGTCGCGATCGTGTACCTCTACGGCCAGGCCGGCACGTTCGACTACTCGGTCCTGCGTGACGTGGAGCTCACCCAGACCGCGCAGCGCTGGCTGTTCGGCGCGTTCTTCGTGGCCTTCGCCGTGAAGGTGCCGATCTTCCCGGTGCACACCTGGCTGCCCGACGCCCACACCGAGGCGCCGACCGCCGGGTCGGTCTTCCTGGCGGCCATCCTGCTGAAGATGGGGTCGTTCGGCCTCCTGCGCTACGCGCTGCCGCTCTTCCCCGACGCGACCGTCGCGTACGTGCCGTGGATCCTCGGCCTCGCCGTCGTCGGGGTGCTGTACGGCGCCGTCGTCGCGCTGATGCAGAAGGACATCAAGAAGCTCGTCGCCTACTCGTCGGTGAGCCACATGGGCTTCGTGGTGCTGGGCATCTTCGCCCTGAACGCCACCGCGGTGTCCGCCAGCGTCGTGCAGATGGTCAACCACGGCCTCTCGACCGGCGCGCTGTTCCTGCTGATCGGGTTCCTCTACGACCGGCGACACACCCGCGAGATCGCGGCCTTCTCCGGCCTCGCCAAGCGGGTCCCGGTCATGGCCGGCTTCTGGCTGGTCGTGTCGATGTCGTCGCTGGCCCTGCCGGGGCTGAACGGCTTCGTCGGGGAGTTCCCGATCCTGCTCGGCACCTACCAGGCGGCCCCGTGGGCGGGTGTGCTCGCCGCGTTCGGTGCGGTGCTCGCCGCGCTGTACCTGCTGTGGGCCTACCAGCGGATGTTCCACGGGCCGCTGGAGGGCGTCGAGAACGAGACCACCACCGACCTGCGGCCGATCGAGATTGGCGTGCTGACGCCGCTGGTCGTGCTGATCGTGCTCATCGGCATCTACCCGAAGCCGCTCTACGACCGCGTCGTGCCGTCCGTCGACCGGGTGCTCGCCGAGGTCGGCCTCGTCGAGGCCGCGTCCACCGGTGACGTCGCCCCGCTGACCCAGAAGTGAGGGACCTGATGTTCGCGCAGATCCCCGCCGGGCCGACCACGCCCGACATCGCCTGGAGCGCCTTCGCGCCCGAGCTCGTGCTCGGCAGCGCGGCGATGGTGCTGTTGCTGCTCATCGTCGCCGAGCGGTTCCGGCTGCTCGTCGCCGCGCCCGTCGGCGCCGGCGGCGTGGCGCTGGGCGCCTGGCTGGTGACCAACGACCTCGTGTTCCCCGGCGGCGTCGCCGTCGCGCTCGGCGCGGGCCTCGTCGCCATCGTCATCGGGCTCGGCGCGCTGCCGCGACTCGTCCTGCCCTTCACGGCCGCGCTCGCCACCGCCGGTGCGCTCGCGCTGACCGGCTGGCAGGCCGTCACCCTGCTCGGGCTCGACGGCGGCGCGACCGCCTCGACGACGTTCTCCGGCTCCGTCGCCATCGACGGCATCGCCGTCTTCACCCGACTGACCGTGCTGGTCACGACCCTGCTCGTGATCCCGCTCGGCCACGGCTACCTCGTCGACCGCCGGATCGCCCGCGCCGAGTTCGAGCCGCTGGTCCTGCTGTCGGCGACCGGCATGATGCTGCTCGGCGCCGCGAACGACCTCATCACCCTGTTCGTCTCGCTCGAGATCCTGTCGATCGCCCTGTACGTCCTCGCTGGCATCGCCCGCCGCGACCGGCGCTCGCAGGAGTCGGCGCTGAAGTACTTCGTGCTGGGCGCGGTCGCCTCCGCGATCCTGCTCTACGGCTTCGCGCTGCTGTACGTCGCGACCGGCTCGCTCGAGTTGCCCGGCATCGGTCTCGCGCTCGGCCTGCTGACCACGCCCGCCCGCATCGCCGTGCTCGGCCTCGCGCTCGTCACGGTCGGCATCGGCTTCAAGATCGCGATGGTCCCGTTCCAGCTCTGGACGCCCGACGTCTACCAGGGCGCCCCGAGCAACGTGACCGCGTTCATGGCCGCGGCGACCAAGGCCGCCGGCTTCGCCGCCGTGCTGCGCCTCTACCTCGTGGTGTTCGGCCGCCTCGACGACCTGTGGGCCCCGGTGCTCGCGGTGCTCGCTGCCGCGACGATGCTCTACGGCGCCGTCGGAGCGCTGGTGCAGCGCGACCTCAAGCGCGTCCTCGCCTACTCGTCCATCGCCCACGCCGGCTACGCCCTCATCGGCGTCGTGGCGGGCTCCGGCGAGGGGCTGTCGGGGACCCTGTGGTACCTGCTCACCTACGCGGTCTCGACCATCGCCGCGTTCGGCGTGGTCATCGCCGTGGAGCGCCGCCGGCGCGGCGAGGTCACCCTGGTCGACCTGCGCGGTCTCGGCCGCACCTCCCCGGTGCTGGCCGGCTTCCTCGCCCTGAGCCTCGTCTCGCTGGCCGGCATCCCGCCGACGGCCGGCTTCGTCGGCAAGCTGGTGGTGTTCCAAGCCGGCGTCGCCGCGGGGTACGAATGGCTCGTGGTGATCGGCGTCCTGTCGAGCGTGATCGCCGGCTTCTTCTACCTCCGCATCATCGGGGCCATGGTCTTCGAGGAGCCGGAGGCCGAGACCGAGGCCCCGATCGTGACCACCGGCCTCTCGGTGGCGACCAGCGTCGCCGCGGCCCTGGTCGTCTACCTCGGCGTCCAGCCCCAGGTCCTGCTCGACCTCGCCCGCGTCACCACCACCATCGTCCGGTAGGAGTCCGTAGGTGACCGCCGTCCCCAACACCGCCGTCCTCGCGGTCCCCCAGCCCGTCCTCGACGAGCTGGAGGCCCACGGGCTGCGGGTCGGGGCCGTCCTCGACACCGTCGAGGAGAGGCTGCGCACCCAGGTCGCGTCGAGCCACCAGTTCGTGGACCGCGCCGCGCGCTACCTGATGGACGCCGGCGGGAAGCGCTTCCGCCCGATGCTGGTCGGCCTCGCCGCCCACCTCGGCGACCCGGACCGCCCCGAGGTCCCCGACGCCGGCGTCGTCGTCGAGCTCGTGCACCTCGCGACGCTGTACCACGACGACGTCATCGACGAGGCGACGGCCCGCCGCGGCACCCCGAGCGCCAACCTCCGCTGGGACAACACGGTCGCGATCCTGACCGGCGACTACCTGTTCGCCCGCGCGTCGGAGCTCTCGGCGGACCTCGGTGTCGAGGTCACCCGCATCATGGCGCAGACCATCGCGACGCTGTGCGAGGGCCAGATCCGCGAGGTCCAGGGCTCCCGCGGGGCCCTGCCGCCGGACGTGCCCCCGCTGGAGGCCACGCTCGAGCACTACCTGAAGGTCGTGAGCGAGAAGACCGCGAGCCTCATCGCCACCTCCTGCCGCCTGGGTGCGCTGCTGTCCGGGGTGGACGCCGACGGGGTCGATGCCGCGACGGCGTACGGGTGGAACGTCGGCATGGCCTTCCAGCTCTCCGACGACATCCTCGACATCGGCTCCGAGCACGAGGACTCGGGCAAGACCCCGGGCACCGACATCCGCGAGGGCGTGCGGACCCTGCCGATCCTCTTCGCCCTCGAGGACGACCCGGGCGGCGAGCTCGCCGGTCTGCTCGACGCCGACGAGCTGACCGACGCCCAGGTCGACCGGGCGCTCGAGCTGCTCCGCGACAGCCCCGCCATGCTGCGGGCGCGCGACGCGGCGGCCGACTACGCCGCCACGGCCATCGACCAGCTCGAGGAGTTCGGCGACCGGGCCGTCACCAAGGCGCTCACACGGCTGGCCGAGTACGCCGTCGACCGCGTCGGCTGACGCCGCCGGCGCGGACGTGGGGTTCGAGGAGCAGGTCGGACCGGGCTGGGCCGAGGCGCTCGCTCCGGTGGCCGACCGGGTCGCCGCCATCGGGGACACGCTGCGCGCCGAGGTCGCCGCGGGACGGCCGTTCCTGCCCGCCGGCGGCGACGTCTTCGCCGCCTACCGGCAGCCGTTCGACGCGGTGCGGGTCCTGGTGGTCGGGCAGGACCCCTACCCGACGCCGGGCCACCCGATCGGGCTCGCCTTCGCGTGCGCGCCGGACGTCCGGCCCCTGCCCCGCAGCCTCGACAACGTGTTCCGGGAGTACGTCGACGACCTCGGTCACCCGTTCCCCTCGAACGGGGACCTGACCCCCTGGGTCGAGCGCGGGGTGATGCTGCTCAACCGGCGGCTCACCGTCCGGCCCGGCGCGCCCGGGTCCCACCGCGGCCTCGGGTGGGAGGACGTCACCGACGCGACCATCGACGCGCTGGTCGCCCGTGGGACGCCGCTCGTCGCGGTGCTGTGGGGCCGGGACGCCCGCGGTCTCGCCCCGCGCCTCGGCGGGGTCGCCCGGATCGAGTCGCCGCACCCGTCGCCGCTCTCCG
>FLYM01048240.1_pt2 | contig 10651 bp, 13 predicted proteins | sample 1122581 | NCBI WGS metagenome assembly FLYM01 (sample SAMEA4346789, study PRJEB14843) | hot springs metagenome | biome: Terrestrial Biome; feature: Habitat; material: Sediment | place: India | collected 2012-06-12 | depth 1760 m
CCACCCTGCTGAGCCGCTCCGGGCACGCCGCGGTCACGGCGCGGAGCCTCGACATGGAGATGCCGCGCGACGGCATGACGGGCCACCTCACCATTCGGGTGGTCGCCCTATAGGGCCGGGCAATTCTGGGCTCCCCCGGCCACGACCAGGGGAGTCACCGTGACGCTGAGGGTGTCGGAGTAGCCGGGCGCGGGAATCTTGGTCTCGCCGCCCTCCTGCAGCCTGACCCCCAGCGGAAGGTTGACCCCGGAAATTCCGGCCCGGAGACAGTTCACCGTGGTGAAGGTCGGCGAGGCGTTGGTCCGGGTCTGGCCCAGGAACATCATCTGGTAGTCGATGGTGCTCGCCCCGGCCGCGGTGAGCTGGAAATTGTTCTGGGACGTCAGGCCGACGCTGTACGGGCCGGAGCTGGCGACCCGTACGTTTCCGGAGCGGGTGTAAGTGGCGGGCGCGCCCAGGACCGTCGCTGTCGACAGCGTTCCGATCTCGCCGAAGTCGAGGGCGGAGCCGACGTAGCTGGCCTGCAGCGCGCTCAGCACGGTGACGTTCAGGGAGAAGGCGTTGGTCAGCGTCTGCGGCGTTGACACGTCGGACATGCCGCCCGTGCCCTTGCACACATAGCGGATGTCGAACGGGATCGCTCCGCCGGCGGTCAGGTCGGCGCCCGGGGGGACCGACACGGTGAGGCTGATGGTCTGGGTGTCCGGCGCGGCGGCCCCGCCGAAGTTCACATAGACGAGGCCCGGCGTCGGGTTGGAATTGTTGACGTTCAGGATCGGAGCGCCGGCATAGCCCGGCGCCTCGTACAGGACGTTCGAGCCATCGTGGATGATCTGGTAAGCCGGAGACCCGGCGGGCTTCACGAAGTAGAAGTTGACGTTCTGGGTCTTCCGTCCGCCCGCCCCGGTCAGGCGCGTGAGCGTCACGGTGGTGGTCACGCTGCTGATCGCGCTGGGGCTGAACGGGTCGTAGTTGCCGATCGAAACCACGTTGGTTCCGGTGACGCCGCACGACTGGGCCGAAGCGGCGCCGGCGAACAGGATGGCGGACGCCGCGACCAGTCCGCTGATGATGGCGGTGAACTTGTTCATCTCTACTCTCCCCCCACGGGGCGCAGGCCCTCGAGGCGCAGCACGCCGTCGGCGTCCTCCGGTACATCGATCATATAAACGGCCTCGCCGCCGGCCATGCTCAGGCGCCAGCGTCCGGGCTTCAGTCCGACGAGGCTGAAACGGCCGAGCCGGTTGGTGAATATCACGACCGGCTCGCGCTCCGGGGCAGCCACCTCCGTCAGCGTGCCGGAGACCAGGCTGAGCGGTTCGCCGGTCGCCGTCAGCAGCGAACCGACCGCACTGATGCTGTAGGCGGAGCCGACGTCGATCCTGTAGCCGCCGCGGTAGGGCGGGAAGACACGGAAGGACCCCTGCCCCAGATCCGCTCCCATCGGCGCCTCGGGGGCGTCGATGGTCAGGGTCTGCTCGCTGTAGGATGGCAGGTTGGGAGCGATCGCGGAGCCGAACCTCCCGGTCTCGGCGAGATAGCCGTCCGGCGTCGGTTCCACGACCACCGAGGCGCCCCTCAGGGACCGGTGCGGCGCGACGACGGCGAAGCCGTCGTTGATGGGGCGGCCGATCGACACCGCCCCGTCGGCGATGGCGATGGCCCCCCCCAGCCTCAGCGCCGAACGCTCGTCCCGCACGGCTCCGAACATGTCCTCGTAGACGCCGAAGTGCGAGAAACCGACTTCCGCGCGATTGCCGATATAGTTGCCGGAGGCGTTGAAGCCGCTGCCGCTGTCAGAGCGCTCGACGTCCAGCGCGCCGCTGAAGGCGCCGACCCCCTGGCCGCGGATGGTCTGCACCCCGACCCGTGCGCGATTGTCGCGCGTATCGTATTCGGCCCGGCCGCTGCTGAAGCGACCGAAACGCACGTTCAACGACACCAGGCCGGCGACCGACGAGCCCAGCGGACCGTCCTCGTAGATCAGATCCGTGGTCAGGCTGGCGGTCGGCGATATCCGCCATCCGATCGTGCCGCGGGCCGTCGTGAAATCGGGCTGCAGGTCGCGCCCTTGCGAGTGGCGCACGTCGACGCCCGCGTAGAAGTCGTCGCTGAACGACCGCGTGTAGGCGACGCCCGCCTCGAACTGGAAGGGGTTGTTCGGCAGCGTCCCGGCGGCGGCGAAATGCTCGGAGCGATATTCGACGAAGGCGTTGAAGGCGTCCGCCTGTCCCGACGGGGACTGCACGACACGCTGGAAGGTCAGCGTCGCGGCGGAGCCCGAGGGCGCATATTCCGAGCTGGAGAAGCCGAACTGAAGCCCGACGGTCCCGAGAGAGGTGCCGGCGACCGCCTCCACCCCGACCAGCCTCGAGCGTTCATCGGCCTGGAAATTCCCGCCCAGGGTCAGATTGTCGGACACGCCCGTGCGATAGAAGCCGGTGGCGATCCAGTCGTCGGAATAGTCCGGGCCCGAAAGATCGAGGCTGGACTTGACCCCCGCGTAGAAGCCGAATTCGGAGAGGCCCTCGGCGAGCTGGGTCTGGTCGAAGAAGACATTGAACCGGACGACCTCGGTGCGGCCCGCGTCGTCGATGATCGCCAGCCGGACGTCGTTGGAGCCCTGGATGAAGGGGAAATCGCTCAGGTCGTAGTTGCCCGGGTTGAGCTGCAGGCGGCGGACGATCTGGCCGTTGATGTAGACCTCGACGGTCGACGGCCGCTCGAGCGAGAAGCTGCGCCGTCCGCGCGGGCGCGACACGAGCTGCGGCTGAAGCTGGCTGTAGGTCCGCAGGAACGAGACCCCGGCCAGACCCGGGGCGCCCTGGAAGCCCCGGGTGATCGGACGAAGATCGCCCGCCGACCAGCGGACCAGATTCTCCGTATCATCCCACACCAGGCGGGTGTTCTGGCGCTGGAAGGTCTCCTGATCGCTCTCGGGCGACCAGATTCCCTGGCTTTCGAGGACGACGCCGCCCAGCCGGCTGGCGAAATCCATGAAGAACAGCGGATCGTTCAGGCCCTGGTCGACACCCTCGTGCACGTACTCAAGGTTCGTGCGGACATTGAGGTAGGCCGAGAAGTCCGCCGGCCGGGCGAAATCGCCCACCCGCGACCGATCGAGATTGGCGAGGGAGACGCCCTGGGCCGCCCGGTACTCCGACGGGATCAGGAACACCATCTCGAGGAGTTGCGGATTGTAGGCCGCGGCGACGCCCAGCGCCTCCAGATCCGCAGGCCCGATCGTCGGCCGGCCGGCCAGCGCCGACCGCATGGCCTCTAGACGCGCCGGAGCGAGGACATTGGCCAGAAGATCCAGCGCGCGGTCGGTGGAGAACGATATCTCGTCCCGGGTGGAGATGGTGATCGGCAGGTCGCCAAGGTTCAGCGGACCATCCTTGGCCGGAACCGTCAGGGTGACGTCGCGCCCCGTGGGGTTGAGCTGTACCTGGGGGGCCGGCTCTCCGATGGTGATCGTCCGCGGAGGCGTCTGCGGAACCACGCCGGCCTGGGCCAGGCTGGACCCGGGCGCCGCGGCGATCATGCCCGCGACCCCGGCCATCAGCCACGCCCGGTCGGCGCGGGTCCTACCTCTGGGACTCAGCAGTGAACTGCGCTTCAACGCGGACCCCCCCCTCAGGAAGCTCGAACGGCATGATGATGCGACGCGTCTGCTCCGCTCCGATCAGGCCGAAACCGATGGTTTGTTGCAGTTCGGGACCGGGAACAGTGCGCCTCCAGACCTCACGGCCGCTCGCATCGCGGGCGATCAGCCGCAGGCGGCCCCTCGAGACGTAGCCGTGCGCCAGCGAAGCGTTGCGGAACGTCACCGCGGCCAGGGACTTGCCGCCTTCGTTCACCACCTCTGCGCCGACGACGCTCAGATCCGGCCGCACCCCCACCGGGGCGACGCTGACGAGGACCTGGAAGTTGTACAGAATCTGGATCGCGGACTGACCCTCCGGCAGTTGCACCGGAAGCTGGCCAACGGTCACGTAGTAGTGCTTGCTCCGCCTCAGGTCCGGATCGCCCACGTACTGCACCCGGAACGACTGGGTCTGGCCGGGCTGGATCAAGGTCTGCGGCGGGAAGACCAGCAGGTCGCCGGTGTCGACGCCCGTCCCCCTCACGCCGCCTTCCTCCCAGGCCAGATCTTCCACCCGAAGTTCGACGGGCAGTGGATTGGCGAATGTGTTCTCGACGGTGATGACGCTGCTGCTGCCGCGGCCGCTGGCGGTGAGGTCCACGATGACCGGCTGCACCGTCATGGCCCAGGCGATCGACGCGGCCAGGACGGCGGCGAGAACCACCCCGATTACGGCCAGGCCTCGCAGAAGAGGCATTCCGAGAATGCGGGTGCGTCCCACACCTCCACTATGTCGGCGCATCAGCTGGCTACCCGAAGTTCAATGACGACCTGATCCGAGTAGGCGCCGGCCACGAGCGGTGCGCCTCCCCCGGGAATCGAGATGTTGAGTTGAAGATCGCCCGCCGCGGCGCCGGCCTGGTCGATCACGATGCCCGGCGAGGCGCTGGCCTGGCTGGAGGTCGCGCCGGCCCAGCCGACGGCGAGCTGATACGGGACCTGATTGCGGAAGCCGGGCGCCGCCGGCGCCGCGACGCCGTCGCGGGTCAGGCCGCCCCGGGTGGTGCGGACCACCACGGAGTGGCTGGCGTTGCAGATCACGGGCAGCGCGAGGCTGATATCCGCAGGCGTCACCTCGGCCGTCAGGGGATCGACCAGCTGCAGAATCCGCATCTGGCCGCCGTTCGCTCCGGACGTGAATGACGCGTTCTGCCCGCTGGCCGTCGGGCCGGCGGCGATAAGGCAGGCCCCCGGGGCCTCGGCGGCGATCTCGATGTCGTTGCGGGCCGTCGGCCCGTCCTGCGCCGAGGCGGCCGAGGCCGCCCCCAGCGCGAGGGCGGCGGCGATGATCGAGGCTCTCATCACTGAGGCTCCAGCGTGACGGTGAGGGTGTCGGCGTAGGCCCCCGCCAGCAGGGGAGCGTTCGCCAGCTGGTTCGAAGCGCCCGGCTCTATGGTCAGCAGCAGGGTCAGATCGCCGACGGTGGCGCTCTCGATGAAGGTCGAGGCCTGGTTGCGGCCGCGCGACAGCGCGTCGGCGTTCATCCGCTCACGGGCGTCGCCCCACTCGATCTCGAGGGTATAGGGCACCGCGCTGGTGAAGCCGGGCGCGCCTCCGACCCCTGACGCCTGGGAGCGCCACAGGCCGTTGCTGCGGGACTCGACGGTCAGGCGATGAGGCACGGTGCAGACCGCGGCCATGCTGAGCTGCACGGATGTCGCCGCGGTCGCGAGGGTCGTGGGATCCACCAGGGAAACGATCCGCAGGTTCGATCCGTCCAGCGCCTGGACGTTCACCGGCGGCCGGTCGCCGAGATTGGGCCGGTCGATATTGCAGACCTGGGGCGCCGACCCCGCGACCTCGAAAGTCCGCGTCTGATCCTGGGCCTGCGCCAGCGGGGCGAAGGCCAGGATGGCGGCGGCGAGTGTCAGACCTGCGACCCGGTTCACGGCGTCCTCCTAGTTGGTCACTGCCAGCGTCACGGTGACCGTTCCGCGGTAGTCGGGGTCCGCCACGGGACGCAGGGCTCCCCCGGCCGGCGCGAAGTTGGACAGGCTGACGACGATGTCGCCGGCGAAGGCCGTGTCGCGGGTCTGGCTGGCGGCGGCGCCGGCGCCTGCAGCGGTGCTCGTGGTGGCCGCCGTCGTGGTCCAGCCACTGGCCGCGGCCGTGAAGTCCACGGCGTTGGTGAAGCCGGCGGGAGCGGCGCCGGCGGCGCTCTGGGCCGTCATCGGGGTGGCCGAGATGGTGATCGTGCTACGGGCGTTGCAGAACGAGCCGGTCAGCGTCTTGGCGGGCGCGGAGAGGTCGCTGCGCAGGAAGCCCGTCGTCGTGTCGACGAGAACGCCGACGCCGAAGACATTGTCTCCGCCGGTGACGGCGCCCGCGGCGCAGACGGCCGGAACGTTTCCGGTCACCGGCAGCGGCCCCGCCCGGGACGTGCTCTGCGCGACGGCGGGCGACGCGAGGGACGCGGCCGTCAGGGCGGCAAGGACGAGAGCGCGGGTCATCACGGCGTCACCGGCCCGAGGGTGATGGTGATCTGGCCGGCGTAGTCTCCGGACACGAGCAGGGCGTCGCCCGGCACGCTGAAGCCGCTCAGATCGACGGTGAGGTCGTTCAGGCGGGGGGTGGCCTGCACGCCGCCGCTGGCCGCCGTGGTGGGCGTGCCGCCGCCGGCGGTCGCCGTCGTCGCAACCGTCGTCGGACCGCTGGCCCAGCCGGAAACCGAGGCGTTGTAGTTGACCGCGCGGGCGAAGCCGGGCTGGACTGCAGCGCCGTCCGTGCCGATCACGGCGGTGGCCGAGACGCTGACGGCCGAGCCGGCGAAGTTGCAGAACGAGTTCGGCAGGGAGACCGTCTGGGTCGGGATGGCGCTCAGACGTCCGACGCGGACGCCGGAGGTGTCGATCATCTGACCGAGGGCGATGGCCGCCTGGCTCGGCGCGCCGAGCGAGCAGACCTGGGCGACCGTTCCGCCAATCGGGACGGTGGCGTCGTCCGAGCTCTGGGCCATGGCCGGCGCAGCGAACGCGGCGGCGGCCAGGGCGAGTGAGGCGATCCGCATCATGATCAGGCCGCCGGGCTCAGGGTGACGACGACGCTGCCGGCGTAGTCGCCGGCGATCAGCTTGCCGCCGTTGGTGTCGGAGGCGGACAGGGTGACGGTGATGTCGTCGCTGAACAGACCGACGATGGCCGCCGCGTCGGCCGCGCCGAGGGTGCTGTCGGCAACCGAGACGGCCGAGCCGGCGCCCGCCGGGGTGACCGAAGCGGTCGCGGTGAACTGAACCGTGTCGGTGAAGCCAGGCTGGACGGCGGGGCCGCCCTGCAGGGTGATCGGGCTGGCCAGGACGCTGATGGTCGAGGCGGCGCCGTTGCACCAGGCGTTCAGGGTGGCGTCCTTGCCGTCGGCGACGCCGTTGTAGAGGCCGTCGCTATCGGCCAGCTCGTTGAGCGTGATCGTGGTCGAGGTCGCGATCACGCATTTGGCGGCGACGGAACCTTCGATGTTGACGGTTCCGTCCTGGGCCAAGGCGGCGGTCGGCGCCAGAAGGGCGGCGACGGCGGCGGCAAGCATGTACCTGGTCATCTGTATGTTTCCTGGAGTGGCGATGGCTGTGCTGGATGCGTCGGTCACGACGGCGAGACGGTGATGATGATCCGGCCCTCGTACGGCCCCGCGACCATGATCGCGCCCGCCGGGGCGTCGAAGCCGTAGGCGGAGACGCGGACGTTGCCGGCGCTGTTGGCGAGGAAGTTGCCGGCGCCAGCGGAGCCGGTGGTGGCGCCGGCGACAGCGGAGTCGTCGTCCAGATTCAGGGTGCTCGCGCCCGAGGACGGCGAGACCAGGTCCAGCGAGACGCGGCCGGTGAACTCGGCCGCCCGGGTGTATCCGGTCGGCGCAAGAGCGACGTCGGTGTTGGCGAGGGTCTCCGCCTCGACCGAGATGCCGAAGTTGGCGCCGGTGCAGGTCAGGCTGAAGTCCAGGCTGAACGCGGGGCTGGCGGCCGAGGAACCGGAAAGGGCGGTCTCGAGAATGCCGTTCGCGTCGGCCAGTTCGTTCAGGCCGACGGTGTCCCCGAACGAGGATCCCCCGCCCGGCGTGGTGGCGCACTTGGCGGAGACCGTTCCGTTGATGACGACCGTGCCGGTCGTGGACTGGGCCATCGCCGGGGCGGCGGTCATCGCGACCGTCAGGGCGGCGGCGCAGCAGGCGGAGAGCAGGCGTTGCATAGGCGAAATCTCCATGGAGACAGACGTTTGCCGGGGCGTCACAGCGAGGCTCCGAGGGTGACGGTCAGGGTGTCGGTGTAACCGGCCGAGGCGACCGGGACGCTGCCGCCGGCGTAGGCGGGAGCGGAGACGCGGACATAGGACCCGCCCTGCCCCGACGAGGCGCTGCCCAGACGCAGGCCGTTGGTCAGGCTGGCGACGCCCCGGAAGGAGCAGGGACTGGCGGCCGAGTTCGTCAGGGTCTCGGCGAGGCAGGAGGCCGAGGCGATATCGCCGTTGGTGGCGGCCATCACCACGTCGACGCTGTAGGGCAAGGACAGGGTGTAGCCCGCCGGCGCCTGCCCGCCGCTCAGCAGTCCGCCGTTCTGCGACACGACGGCGATCCGCGAGGGACCGCTGCAGTTGAGCGTGAAGCTGGCGTCGCGGCTGAAGCCCAGGTCGGCGTCGGAAATGTTGTGGACCGCGTCAGGCGCGGCGGCGGGGGCGAACCCGCAGGACCCGCCCACGGAGGCGGTGACCGGGATGGACAGGACGATGCTGTTCGGAGAGCCCTGGCCCACCGCATAGGCGGTCTGGGCGGCAGCCGTCCCCGCGAGCGCACCGCTCGCCAGTGCGGCCAGCAAAAGCCGCGATCGCCACTTGCCCCCCACCTTGATCGCTCCCCAACAAAATCAGTCGGGGCCATCTACGCGCCGGTCCGTCCGGGCGTCCTTAACGCTTTCTTAACATTTCCGTATTGGACCGCTATTAACGCTCTTTTATCCTTAATCACGCAAGCACAGGCGACATCTGGACATGCCAATTCGCCCCTCACGCGAACCGCGCGACGGGTTTCGGCCTCCAGAGTGACGTAAGGTCAGTCTTCGGTGGGAATAGCCGGCCGGATACTCAGCCGATAACCGATGCCGCGATCCGACAGGATAATGCTCGGGCGCTCGACATCCGGCTCGATCTTCTGGCGAAGCTGCGCCACCAGGACTCTCAGCGCGACATTGTCCTTGTCGGACTCGCCCCAGACGGCGGCGATCAGCTTCTCATAGGTCACCGGACGATCCGGCGCGTCCAGCAGGCATCTCAGCAAGCGGCACTCCAGCTTCGACAGGTGGATGCGCTGCCGGCCGACATGGATGCACTGGTCCTCGCCGTCGAACTGGATGGCCAGCGCGCCGGGGTCGCGAGGTGGTCGTGGCGTACCGCGGACCGCAACCGGGCGAGAAGCTCGCCGGTCCGGAAGGGCTTCTGCACGTAGTCGCGGGCGCCGAGCTCCAGCAGTTCGACAACATCGCTCTCCTCGCCCACGGCGGAGAGGACGATAACCGGCGGCAGGCGGGCAGGTTCCTGCAGAAGGGACCGTCCGTCGCCGTCCGGAAGATGCAGGTCGAGCAGCATCAGATCGAAGCGGGCGGCGAGCAGCGCGCGTCGGGCCCCGGCGAGGTCCGGCGCCCATTGAACCTCCATGTTCGCCGCCTGGAGCGAAGTCGTGATGACGTCGGCAAGTACAGGTTCGTCGTCGACAAGAAGTACACGCATCCTGGCATCCATGGCCTTCAACCACCGCGGGCGAACTCGGCGATGATCCGCAGGCCGCCAGAGGGTCTGTTGGCCGCCCGGATCTCGCCGCCCATCGCGTTTACGTTGAAACGTGCAACCGCTAGCCCGATTCCGTAGCCCGGCCGTTTCTTTTTGGAGCCGGCCTGAACGTTACGTTCGAAAATCCCGGCCAGATCCGCTTCTGGCACGCCGGGCCCCTGGTCCTCGACGATGACCGTGACCCTCGCCCCCGTCTCCGACACCGTGACCTCGACCGGCGCGTCGACCGGGCTGTGTTTGACGGCGTTCTCGATGATGTTCGAGAAGGCCTGTGAAAACAACATGTCGTCGGCCAGGATCAGGCATGGCTGCCCACTCACCCGAACCTGGGCCCAGCCGCCCGATCCGTTGAAGCGTTCGGCGACATCGCGCAGGCGCTGGACCACGTCGATCGAGGCGACGGCGACGTCCGCCACGCCGTCGGGCGCCCGGCGCATGGCCTCCAGGAGCTGGTTGACGAACTGGTCCAGCCGCTCGGCTTCCGCGCGCGCCGCGGTCAGCAGGCGCCGCCGGGTCGCTTCATCCACCCTGTCATGGAGGTCGATCAAGGAGGAAGTCGCCGCGATGATGGTCGCCAGCGGCGTCCTGAAATCGTGGGAGACAGACGCAAGCAGGAGGTTGCGGCCGCGCTCGAGCTGCAGCCGGCTGGCGACCTGCAGGGCCCGCATCCTGGCGATATGGCTCCCGACCCGATCGGCGAGCAGTTCGATGAAATCGTCGAATTCCGCTGGACCCGGGGTCCAGGCGATGACCGCGACCCGCTCCGCCCCGACCATGACGGGGAAGCTGGCCTGACCTGTGGATTCGCCAGCGGTCCTCGCGCCTTCGCCCGGCGGCGACTTCAAGCTGAGTTCAAGGGCCGGCAGACTGGCGGCGACGCTGGCGGTGATCCGCTCCAGCAGCATCGGCTCGTCGGCGCAGTCTTCCGATACCCGCTCGACGTGCAGCAGGGCGTCCACCACCGTGAGCCGCCGGACCGCCGAGGATTCGCTGGCCCGGAGCCGCCCCGTGAGGCTTCCCGTGAAGAAGGCCGCCACCGAAAAGAGCACGAGGTTGTGGAACTCCTCGTCGGTCGGAAGCTGGAACCCGTACTCGCGACCGGCGAGGAAATAGTTGTACGAGAAGGTCGCCAGCAGGGCCGCGATCAGGCTCGAGTTCAGGCCCCGGGTTGCGCCGACCAGCATCACCGCGGTCAGAAACACGATCCCCGTCCGCGCCGTTCCGAACACGGCGAACAGGG
>FLYM01005432.1_pt1 | contig 10647 bp, 10 predicted proteins | sample 1122581 | NCBI WGS metagenome assembly FLYM01 (sample SAMEA4346789, study PRJEB14843) | hot springs metagenome | biome: Terrestrial Biome; feature: Habitat; material: Sediment | place: India | collected 2012-06-12 | depth 1760 m
GGGGCGCACCGACCGGTCCGGGGTGCCTCGCCCGACGGCCGGCGCTACGCCGCCGGCTCACCGCACCTGCTCGCCTGGGTGTCGGTCTCGCTGACCTCGTCGCTGCTCGCGGCCGACCGGCGCTGGGCGCCGACACCGCTGACGGACGCCGACGCCGACCGGTTCGTGCTCGAGCAGTCCCGCATCTCGGCGCTGCTCGACCCCCGCATCGACCTCGACGCCCTCGACAGCCCCGACGGACACCGCCGGCTGCGGGCCGGCGAGGTCCGCCTGCCGCTGCTCGACGAGGGCGAACTCCCCCACGACGTCGCCTCCCTCGACGCGGTGCTGCGCCGCTTCCGCGGCGAGCTCGGCGTCGGCCGGCAGGGCCGCGACGCGGTGCGGTTCCTGCGGCTGCCCCCCATCCCGCCCGTGGCGCTGCCCGGGTACGCCTCGCTGTTCGCGGGGGCGCTCGGCTCGCTGGCCCCCGAGGAGCGCCGGCAGCTCGGGCTGCCGCTGCCGGCACCGGTCGCGGCCGCCGGCGTGCACCAGTGCGGGGTCACGCTCACCGCGATGCGGACCGCCGTCGGGGTGTCACCTGCGATCGGGCTCGCGACCTCCCGCATCCGCGCCGCCGCCTGACGCACGGGCGCCCGGACACGCGTCGACCCCGGCGCGGGCCGGGGTCGACGGGGTGGGCGGCGTCGCTCAGGCGCTGCGACGACCCTTGAACTTCGCCCTGGCGTAGTCGCGGTTCATCATCCCGATGAAGTCGATCGAGATGCCCTTCGGGCACGCCGACTCGCACTCGCGGTGGTTGGTGCAGGAGCCGAAGTACGACTCCATGGTCTCCACCATGCCCAGTGCCCGCTCGTCGCGCTCGGCCTGCCCCTGCGGGAGCAGGTTGAGGTGGGCGAGCTTCGCGGAGGTGAACAGCTGCGCCGCGCCGTTGGGGCACGCGGCCACGCAGGCCCCGCAGGAGATGCAGGCCGCGGCGTCCATCGCCCGGTCCGCGACCTCCTTGGAGATCGGCGTCAGGTTGGCGTCCGACGCCGACCCGGTGTCGACCGAGATGTAGCCGCCGGCCTCGATGATGCGGTCGAAGGCACGGCGGTCGACGACGAGGTCCTTGACGATCGGGAAGCCCGAGGCGCGCCACGGCTCGATGACGATCTCGTCGCCGTCGTGGTACGCACGCATGTGGAGCTGGCACGTCGCCGTGCCCTTCCACGGACCGTGGGCCTGCCCGTCGATCATGAGGCCGCACGTGCCGCAGATGCCCTCGCGGCAGTCGTGCGCGAACTCGATGGGCTCGACGCCGTCGGCGATGAGCCGCTCGTTGACGGTGTCGAGCATCTCGAGGAACGACATGTCCTCGGAGATGTCGTTCGCCTCGTAGGTCTCGAAGCGGCCCTCGTCCTCGGGGCCGGCCTGACGCCAGACGCGGAGGGTGAGGTTCACTTGTAGCTCCTCTGGGTGAGCTTGACGTACTCGAAGTCGAGCTGCTCCTCGTGGAGCGTGGCGGGCTCGCCGGTGCCGTTGTGCTCCCACGCGCCGACGAAGCGGAAGTTCTCGTCGTCGCGCTTGGCCTCGCCCTCCTCCGTCTGGTGCTCCTCACGGAAGTGGCCGCCGCAGGACTCCTCACGCATGAGGGCGTCCTCGCACATGAGCTGGGCGAGCTCGAAGAAGTCGGCGACGCGGCCGGCCTTCTCCAGCGACGAGTTCAGGGTGTCGGCGGAGCCGAGGACGCGGACGTCGTCGTAGAACTCCTCGCGCAGGGCGCCGATCTCGGAGATGGCCTTCTGCAGGCCGTTCTCGTTGCGGGCCATGCCACACTCGTCGAGCATGATCTTGCCGAGCTCGCGGTGGAACCAGTCCACCGAGCGCGAGCCGTTGATCGACAGGAACTGCCGGGTCCGGTCCTCGACGTCCTTGACGGCCTCGACGAACTCGGGGGCGTCGGTCGGGACCTTGGTCTCGTTGAGCTTGTCGCCGAGGAAGTTGCCGATCGTGTACGGCAGGACGAAGTAGCCGTCCGCGAGGCCCTGCATCAGCGCCGAGGCGCCCAGGCGGTTGGCCCCGTGGTCGGAGAAGTTCGCCTCGCCGATCGCGAACAGGCCCGGGATGGTCGTCTCGAGGTGGTAGTCCACCCACAGGCCGCCCATCGTGTAGTGCGGCGCGGGGTAGATGCGCATCGGCGTGGTGTAGGGGTCCTCGCCGGTGATGCGCTGGTACATCTCGAACAGGTTGCCGTAGCGGTCGGCGATGGCCTCCTGACCGAGCCGCGCGATCGCGTCGGCGAAGTCGAGGTAGACGCCGTTCTTCAGCGGGCCGACGCCGCGGCCCTCGTCGACGACCGTCTTGGCGTTGCGGGACGCGACGTCGCGCGGGACCAGGTTGCCGAAGGCCGGGTACTTGCGCTCGAGGTAGTAGTCGCGCTCCGACTCGGGGATGTCGGCGGCGCGGCGCTCCTCGCCGTGGTTCTTCGGCACCCAGATCCGGCCGTCGTTGCGCAGCGACTCGGACATCAGGGTCAGCTTCGACTGGAACTCGTCGCTGGCCGGGATGGCGGTCGGGTGGATCTGCGTGAAGCACGGGTTGGCGAAGAACGCGCCCTTCTTGTGCGCCCGCCACGCGGCCGTGACGTTGCAGGCCATCGCGTTGGTCGACAGGAAGTAGACGTTGGAGTACCCACCGGTGCCCAGCACGACCGCGTTGGCGGAGTGGGAGCTGATCTCGCCGGAGACGAGGTCGCGCACGACGATGCCGCGGGCGCGGCCGTCGACGAGGACGACCTCGAGCATCTCCATGCGGGTGTGCAGCTCGACGGTGCCGCGCTGCACCTGGCGCATCAGCGCCTGGTAGGCGCCGAGCAGGAGCTGCTGGCCGGTCTGGCCGCGGGCGTAGAAGGTCCGGCTGACCTGGGCGCCGCCGAAGGAGCGGTTCGCGAGCAGGCCGCCGTACTCGCGGGCGAACGGGACGCCCTGGGCGGTGCACTGGTCGATGATGTTGTTCGACACCTGCGCGAGCCGGTAGACGTTGGCCTCGCGGGAGCGGTAGTCGCCACCCTTGACGGTGTCGTAGAACAGCCGGAAGACCGAGTCGCCGTCGCCGTGGTAGTTCTTGGCGGCGTTGATGCCGCCCTGCGCCGCGATCGAGTGGGCGCGCCGGGGCGAGTCGTGGAAGGTGAAGACCTTCACCCGGTAGCCGAGCTCGCCGAGCGTCGCCGCGGCCGAGGCCCCCGCGAGCCCGGTGCCGACGATGATGACGTCGAACTTCCGCTTGTTGTTCGGGTTGACGAGCTTCATCTCGAACTTGTGGTCGTCCCACTTCGTCTCGATGGGCCCGTCGGGGACCTTCGCGTCGAGGACCGTCATGGAGTCACCCTGTCGTCAGTGAGCGCGCCGCCGGGCGCGCGATGGCCGTCGGTGTGTCGGTCGTCTACGCGACGATGCCGGTGAGCACCGCCACGGGGAACGAGATGTTGCCGAGGACCACCACCGCGGCGAACACCACCGCGAAGCTGCGGCGGAGGTGGTTGTAACGGGGGTTCACCACGCCGAGGGTCTGGAACAGGCTCCAGCCGCCGTGGTAGAGGTGCACCCCGAGCGCGAGGTTCGCGACGATGTAGAACGCGGCCACCGCGGGGCGCTGGAAGCTCGCGACGATGTTCGCGTACACGTCACCGTGGTGGAACTCCGCCGTGCCGGCCGGCTGGGTGCCGAACGTCAGGTCGGCGAGGTGGAAGCCGATGAACAGCAGCACGATGACGCCGGTCCAGCGCATCGTCCGCGACGCGAAGTCGGCGGAGATGTAGTCGCGCCTGGAGCGGTAGCCGTCCGGGCGCGCCCTGCGGTTCATGACCGTGAGCGCCCACGCGGCGTGGACGTGGAACACCAGCGCGGCGAGCAGGACGAGCCGGAAGATCCACAGCACGCCCTCCTCCGGGAGGATCGGCGTGCCGAGGCCGGTGCGCAGCCACTCGGCGTAGTGGTCGATCTTCGGCGTGCCGTCGGCCTCGGTGCCGAGGTACAGCTTCAGGTTGCCGACCATGTGGGCGAACACGTAGCCCATCATCACGATGCCGCTGACGGCCATGACGTACTTCTTGCCCATCGCCGAGCGGTACAGCTCGACGAGGAACGGGGCCGGGCGGGTCGCCGACGCGGCGGGGCGCGCCTCGGTCTTGGTCGCTGCCATCACGGGTCTCCTGCGAGGAGTGGTGCTGCCGGGAGCGGCGCCGGCGCCGGCGTGGCGTCGGGGTCGCGCCGTGTCGTGACGGGGCGGCCGGCGGGGCTCACGGGGCCCACCGGGTGCCGTCGGGACGTCTGGCGGCGCGGCGGCCGGGAGCCTACCACCGGCGGTCCCGGCCCCTCCCTCCGCGTCGGGCGGGACACCTCGTCGCCTGCCGTTCGGTGCCGACGGGACCGGCGTACGACCCGGCCCGACCGGGCTCGCCCCGCGCCACCCCCTTGCCGTCCGTCGGCACGCCGCCGGCGTGGCTGCTTGACTCGGGAAGCGCGTCGCACGGCAGGAAGGGAGCCCACCGTGGAGCTGCGCGAGGACATGACCCCGTTCGAGGCGGTCAACTACTTCTTCGGCCGCGCCGCCGAGCTCGACGAGCTCGGAGACGAGGCCGTGGCGGTGCTGAGCGGGACGTTCCGGGAGCTGCGGGTGCAGGTCCCGGTCCGGCGCGACTCCGGCGACCTCGACGTCTACATCGGCTACCGGGTGCAGCACAACGGTGCCCGCGGCCCCTACAAGGGCGGCATCCGGTACCACCCGAGCGCCGACCTCGACGAGGTCCGGGCGCTCGCGTCGCTGATGACGTGGAAGACCGCGCTGGTCGACGTGCCCTTCGGCGGCGCGAAGGGCGGCGTGCAGGTCGACCCGACGGGGATGAGCCGCACCGAGCTCGAGCGCCTCAGCCGGCGCTACTTCGGCCAGATCGGCCACATCATCGGGCCGACCCGCGACATCCCCGCGCCCGACATGAACACCAACGCCCAGACCATGAGCTGGTTCATGGACGAGTACGGGCGCAAGCACGGCCACACCACCCAGATCGTCACAGGCAAGCCGATCGCGCTCGGCGGGTCCCGCGGCCGCGAGGCCGCGACGGGCCGCGGCGTCGTGACCGTCATGAACGAGGCGGCCCGGGACCTGGCGCTCGGCTCCCCCGACGAGCTGACGATGGTCGTGCAGGGCTTCGGCAACGTCGGGTCGTGGGCCGCGAGGATCGCGCACGAGCAGGGGACGAAGGTGATCGCCGTCTCGGACGTGCGGGGCGGCATCCTCGTGGGCGACGGCATCGACGTCGAGAAGCTCGTCGAGCACGTCGCCCGGACCGGCAGCGTCGTCGACTTCCCGGGCTCGGAGCCGGTCGACAACGAGACCCTGCTCACCCTGCCGTGCGACGTGCTCGTGCCCGCCGCCCTCGGCGAGGTCGTCACCCACCACAACGCCGAGGCGCTCAGCTGCCGCATGGTCGTGGAGGCGGCCAACCACCCGGTCACCCCGATGGCCGACGCCATCCTCGCGGACCGGGGCGTGCACGTCCTGCCCGACATCCTCGCCAACGCCGGCGGGGTCATCGTCAGCTACTTCGAGTGGGTCCAGAACAACCAGGAGATCTCCTGGGAGGAGGACGACGTCAACGCGCGGCTCGAACGCAAGCTCAGCCTCGCGTGGCGCCAGTGCCGCGACTTCATGGCCGGCGGCCCGGAGATGACCCTGCGGGAGGCCGCGTTCGCCCTGGCCGTGTCGCGGGTCGTCGAGGCCGCCGAGCTGCGGGGCTACCTGTGAGCGCGCCGGGCGAGGGCGTCCCGTCCGGCGAGCCGGTCGAACTCGACGTGCTCGACGAGGCGACCTGCCTCGAACTGCTCGCGTCGGTGCCGGTCGGGCGGCTGGGTTTCGTGTCCCGGGGCGCGCCCGTGGTGCTCCCGGTCAACCACGCGGTCCAGGACGGCTGCGTGGTCTTCCGCACGGCCATCGGCTCCAAGCTCGACGCCGCCGAGCGCGACGACCGGCCGAAGGTCGTGTACGAGGCCGATGCGATCGAGGGTGACGTGGAGGGCGGCTGGAGCGTCATCGTCCACGGGCGCATGGAGCCGGTGCTCGACCTCATCGAGCAGGCGAAGCTGGAACGGCTGGGGCTGCGCACGTGGGCCGAGGACCCGAGCCGCAGGCGCTGGCTGTGCATCCGTCCCGAGCGGATCACCGGCCGCCGCATCACCGGCTGAGTGACGTCAGCCGCCGAGGAGGCGGGTCACGAGGCGTGCGACCGTGCCCGGCTGCGGGGGCTCGTACCCCTCGGGGAGCCGCTCGGGCGCGTGGGTGGCCACGGCCGTGAGCACCTCCGCCGGCGCCGGGTTCACCAGCGCGACGTCGCCGACCCGGACGGTCGGGACCGTCTCGTTGCCGTCAGCGACCGAGCGCACGAACGCGGCAGCCTCGGGGTCCTGCCAGATGTCGACGCGGGCGAACTCGAGGCCGGTCCGCTCCAGCGAACGCAGCAGCGACGAGCAGAACCCGCAGCCCGGGCGCCAGTGGACCACCACGGGCTCGTCGGGCAGGGGGACGGGGGTTGCGCTCATCGCGGCAGGAACCCCACGAGCTCCTTGGCACGGGCCAGCTTCGGCGCGGCGACCTCGCGGGCCTTCTCCGCGCCGGCGGCGAGCTGCCGCGTGACCTCGCCGGGGTCGGACGCCAGCTCGGCGTGTCGGGCCTGCACCGGCTCGAGCAGGGCGACGACCGCGTCGGCGACCGCGGACTTGAACGCCCCGTACTGCTGCCCGGCGAACTCGGCCTCGACCTGCTCGATCGTGCGGCCGGTCGCGGCGGCGTGGAGCTCGATGAGGTTGGACACGCCCGGCTTCGCGGCCCGGTCGTGACGGACCTCCGCGTCCGAGTCGGTGACGGCGCTGCGGATCTTCTTGGCGATGCGCGTCGGGTCGTCGAGCACGCCGACGATGCCCTTGTCGGACGACGCCGACTTGGACATCCGACTGGTCGGCTCCTGCAGGTCCATGACGCGGGCGGCGGCGGCTGGGTGCACCGCCTCGGGCAGGACGAACAGCGGGTCGTCCTCCGGGCAGAAGCGGCTGTTGAACCGCTGCGCGATGTTGCGGGCCAGCTCGATGTGGTGGCGCTGGTCCTCGCCGACCGGGACCTCCTCGGCGTCGTAGAGGACGATGTCGGCGGTCTGCAGGACCGGGTAGTCGAACAGCCCGACGGAGACCTGGCCCTTGAGGTCGCCGGCCTCGATGCGGTCGGCCTTCTCCTTGAACTGCGGCTGCTTGCGCAGCTCGCCGAACCCGGTGATGCAGTTGAACAACCAGGTCGCCTCGGCGTGGACGTCACCGACGTGCGACTGGACGAACAGGGTCGAGCGGGACGGGTCGATGCCGACCGCGAGCAGGTTGGTCGCCATGTCGACGGTGCGCTGCCGCAGCTCGGCCGGGTCGTGCTCGACGGTGATCGCGTGCATGTCGACGATGCAGTAGGTCGCGTCGGCCCGGTCCTGGAGCGCGACCCAGTTCACCAGCGCCCCGAGGTAGTTGCCGAGGTGCAGGTCGCCGGACGGCTGGATGCCGGAGAACACGCGGGTCACGGTGCGCTCGCCTTCGTCGCGGGTCGGGCGGGGTGCCCGGTGGGGGAGGGTGCCGCTGGGGGGCGTGGGTGAGGGAAGCGCAGCAGCTCCCGGGGCGCCAAGACGACCCCGTGGGGGACCCCCGGTAGCGTGGCCTCGCCGGCCACGACGGGCGTCGCCGGCGGACGACGAGGAGCCCGGCGTGGTGCGGCTGCCCGACCGGTTCACGGTCCCCGACCTCGGCACGGACGCGCTGCGGCTGCGGGCCGCGCAGGAGCGGGACGTCCCCCGCATCGTCGAGGCCTGCATCGACCCGCTCACCGCCCGGTTCACGCTCGTCCCGTCCGGCTACACCGCGGCGGACGCCCGGGGCTGGCTCGCCGCCGGCGCGGCGTCCCGGCAGGAGGGCGCCGGCACGCACCTCGCCGTGGTCGAGCGCGACACGGACCGCATCCTCGGGGCCGTCGGTGCGGACGTCGACCGCGCGGACCTGTACGCCGAGGTCGGCTACTGGGTGCACCCGGACAGCCGCCGGCGCGGGGTCGCGTCGACCGGGCTGCGGCTGCTGCTCGGCTGGCTGTTCGACGAGCTCGAGCTGCCCCGCGTCCAGCTCCGGGCGAGCGCCACCAACGACGGCTCCATCGCGGTGGCCCGCTCGCTCGGGTTCACCCACGAGGGGACCTGGCGGGAGGGCGCGGTGGACGGGCCGACCGGCGACCCGACCGCACCCCGCTGCGACGTCATGCTGTTCGGGCTGCTGCGCCGCGAGTGGACCGCCGCCGGCGCGTGAGTCAGCCCAGCTCGTCGTCACCGTCGGCGTCGGGAGCGACCGGGTCGGGGGCGCCGGCGGCGCGCACGGCACGGGCCAGCACGTCGGCGCGCTGCGAGCCGATGACGAGCTTGTGGCCGGCGCCGAGCGAGAGCTGCACCGCGTCCTTCCCCTGCACGAGGAAGGCGACGCCCTTGCGCAGGTTGCGGCGGTAGCCGTACCCGCCCCACTCGACGATCGGTCGGACCTTCACGGCGCGCACGTCGAGGACGCTGGTGACCTCGACGGTCCGACCACGGAAGAACGGCGCGAACCGCACGTGCACCCGGCCCGGCTCGACGGTCGTCTCGAGCCGCAGCGACAGTACGGCGACCGGGACGAGCACGCCCGTGAGCAGCCAGGCGACCCACACGCCGACGTCGGCGTCACGGGTCGCGAACACGGCGTCGACCCACACGGTCCAGACCAGCGCGGCGCCGAGCAGCAGCAGGCCGCGCAGCCACCACTGGCGGAACCGCTGCTGCTCGGTGAACAGGACGGGGCCCGTCGCCGGGCCCCCGTCCGTGGTGTCGTGCTCGCTCACAGCATCTCGGAGACGGCCTCGCGCTCCTCGGAGAGCTCGTCGACCGACGTCTGCAGCTTGCCCTTGGCGTACTCCGAGAGCTCGATGCCCTGGACGATCTCGTAGGTGCCCTTGCCGTCGGTACGCACCGGGAAGCCCGAGATGAGGCCCTCCGGGACGCCGTACGAGCCGTCGGACGGCACGGCCATCGACACGTAGTCGCCGTCGGCGGTCGGCCGGCCGCCGCACCAGTTGGCGACGTGGTCGACCAGCGCGTTGGCGGCCGACGCGGCCGAGGAGGCGCCACGGGCGTCGATGATGGCCTTGCCGCGCTGCTGGACGGTCGAGAGGAACTCGCCCTCGAGCCACGCCCGGTCGAGGACGTCGGTCGCCGGCGTCCCGCCGATGAGCGCGTGCTCGAAGTCGGGGTACATCGTCGGCGAGTGGTTGCCCCACACGGCGAGGTTGGTGACCTCGGAGACCGGCACGCCGGCCTTCTGGGCGAGCTGCGTCTTCGCGCGGTTCTCGTCGAGGCGGACCATCGCGGTGAAGCGGTCGGCCGGGACGCCGTCGGCGTTGGCGGCGGCGATCAGCGCGTTGGTGTTGGCCGGGTTGCCGACCACGGCGACCTTGACGTCGCTGGCGGCGGCCTTGGCGATCGCGGCGCCCTGGCCGGTGAAGATGCGGCCGTTGTCCTTGAGCAGGTCGGCGCGCTCCATGCCCGGGCCGCGCGGCTTCGCGCCGACGAGGCACACGACGCCGGCGCCGTCGAAGGCGACCTCGGCGTCGTCGGTCATCTCGATGCCGGCGAGCAGCGGGAAGGCGCAGTCGTCGAGCTCCATCGCGACGCCCTCGAGGGCGCCGAGCGCCGGGGTGATCTCGAGCAGGCGCAGCACGACGGGGGTGTCGGGGCCGAGCATCTGGCCGGAGGCGATGCGGAACAGCAGCGCGTAGCCGATCTGGCCGGCGGCACCGGTCACGGCGACGTGGACGGGCGTGGTCATCGAGGAGCTCCTCGGTGGGACGTGGATGGCCGGAGAGGGTGGCACGGGGCGCACGCGGGCGGCGGCCGGCGGCGCGCGGGTGTCGCGCCCGAGCCTAGTGCCGGTCCCTCGACCGGGACGAAGCCGCACGGCCCGTCGTAGGCTGGCCGCACACCGCACCACCCCGCCCGACGACGAGGCCCGCCGTGTCCCGGCTCGACGAGCTGTTCGCTCGCGTGTACGACCCCGTGATGGCCGGCGCCGAGCGCGCCGGACTGGGGAGCCTGCGGCGGGAGCTGCTCGGCGGGCTGACCGGGCGGGTGCTCGAGCTCGGCGCCGGCACGGGCGCGAACCTGCCCCACTACGGGCCGATGGTGACGGAGGTCGTGGCGACCGAACCGTCCCCGCCGATGGCAGCACGTCTGCGCGAGCGCGTGGAGGCACACGGGGGCGCGTCGGTCCGCGTGGTCGAGGCGCCGGCGGAGCGCCTGCCGGTGGAGGACGACAGCGTCGACCACGTGGTCGCGACGCTCGTGCTGTGCACCGTCGACGACCTCGGCGCGACGCTCGCTGAGGTCGACCGGGTGCTCGCACCCGACGGCACGCTCGTGCTCATCGAGCACGTCGCCTCGCCGAGCGCGGTCGGCCGGACGCTGCAGTCGGCCGCGACGCCCCTGTGGCGGGTGCTGGCGCGCGGGTGCCACCTCGACCGGGACACCCCGGCGGCCGTCGCCGCGGCCGGGTTCGACGCGAACCGGCTCGG
>FLYM01008236.1_pt1 | contig 10618 bp, 6 predicted proteins | sample 1122581 | NCBI WGS metagenome assembly FLYM01 (sample SAMEA4346789, study PRJEB14843) | hot springs metagenome | biome: Terrestrial Biome; feature: Habitat; material: Sediment | place: India | collected 2012-06-12 | depth 1760 m
TAGGCTTTTTAATTTCAATTTCCAGCGTTCAAAGTTTCGCCTCTCAAGTTATCGAAGAAGTTGATTTTCCAACTCAAAACACTTCCATCGAAAGATCTCACTACAAAGTGTTTGATGACCCGTTAGCTCACACTCAAACCTTAGAGATCAAAATTAAAGATCAAAAAAGAAGTCTGACTTTTGGATCTTTAGTTAAGCCTAAAAACACGATTGAAAGCACGATCTTATCTGTCGCTTATGCGAAAGACATTGCGGACCGACAAATTGATCTTTCATCACCTCTTTTTGAAATTCACCAAACTGCTGAAGTAGAAAAGACATTCTTAAAAGACATCAAAGACTATGTGATTTTGCTTGAAGATGAGGATTTAAACTTAAAATTCTCTTTAAATGATAGCGGTCAAATTCAAACATTCGACTCTTTTGTCGTTTTTGATGTGGTTGATTTGAAAAAACTGAAAAACAATCACTTAAGTGTTATTAAAAAAGTCGCCCTTCAAGTCGAAGATTCAAGTGTTTTTGGATCAGCCGTTGCGATCTTAGAGTCCGGCGTGGTGAAAGACATCACACCTCAGGCTCGGGTTTCACACTCACAGTTTTTTGGATTTTTTAATAAGCTTAAGAATTCTTTCTTGAATTCAGACAGCAAAATCGTTTCCAAAAGCTCTGGAATTGGATCGATCGAAGATGTGGTCTGCACTCAAAGTGGTTCTGCACAAATTCTCTCTCAAGATCTTTCAAAATCTGTGGGATCACTTCAAAATGGTGAAAGAGTCCGTTTGGTCCAAAATTTTACAAAGCTAGAACAACATAAAGAGTTTGTTGAGATTGGTTTTGGGAATGCTCAAAGAGGTTTTATTTCTCAAAGTGACTTAAAACCAAAGTCTTCATGTTCTTATAAAATTTCAACTAAAGCTCACGTTGCCACTGAGTCGTCTCTTGGGACACCAGAAGAGAAACTCGAAAGCCTATCCACTCCCAGCGGAAAATTCCCGACGGTGGCCAGGGGGTCTGTGTCGTATCGTTCAGGCATGCGTGCATTTGGATCAAATCGCAGCGGGGGCGCACGTCTTCACGCGGCTTGCGATATTTACCGCGTGAAAAACGAAAGAACCGTGGCTGTGGAAAGCGGGACAGTGATCAGAGGCCCTTATTACTTTTACGAAGGCACCTACGCTAAAGAAGTGAAATTAAATTCAGGTCCAGTGATTCGTTATGGTGAAATCACAGCAAGTAACAGTGGTGCTGCAACTGGAGCATTTAAAACCGGTGCGGTGATTGGCTACATCGGAAAAACCCATTGCTGCACGCCGATGCTTCACTTTGAAAAGTATGCGGGCACAAAAAGCGGATCCCTGACGGGTGGGGGGAAATACCAACGCAGATCAGATCTTCAAAACCCGACTTCCTACCTGCAGCGACTTGAAAAATCGACCTTCGGAGCCTCATACTAAGAGGATGCCAAGGAAGATGCTAAAACGAAACACTTTAAGAGCCGCAATGTTGTCACTTTTGGTGTTTGGGGTTTATGGAGTGGTGAGTGGCGCCCAGAACGAAAAGTCCATCACTGAGCCACCAACTCCTGTGATCGATCAAACTCAGACGGACATTTCACAAGTCGAACTTCGCTCAGTGCAAAGTGAAGAAATCAATGAAGACAAAAGCAAAGCGCTTAGATCTTTAAAATTTCAAACCCAAATTTTAAAAAGTTTTTACCGCGCAAAAAATCCAGTTGGACCTTTGGTTGAGTACCTAGAGAAAAGCGGACAAACTCCGGTTGTGACCAGAGAATCAAATAAATACACAGGCGAAATGGTGGTCATTCGCACAAACACTCCACCGGACGGCACCCGGTATTTTCACACTCAGGCCTTCACCGATGAGCACGGAGTTCAGTTTATACAACACATGTCCTTTGAATTTCGCCCAAGTCCAGAGGCCATGGACCTAGCGACAAGCGAGATCTCAAATGCTTTTCAAATGGGTGAACCTAAAAATTCAAATGCAGACTTCAAAGAGTGGGAGCTTCCTGGCGGCTACACCCTTTGGATGAAGAGACTTAATGAAGATGACATTGGTGAAATGAGTGCAGATGCTTTTAATGTTTATGGCACTCAAGATGTGGGAGCCATTCGTATTGCCATTGAGCAAAGCCCCCACAAATAAAAAAACGAGACTAGACTTAAGCTTTTCTTGCAGCGTAATATTCTGTGAAAAGACCAGCGTCGAATGAGAACGGAACATGTTCCATTCCTGGGATGGCTTGTACCACACCAACATCATTTCCACCGTCTTGTTCTTTTCTCAAGAAGTCAGGAAGCTCTAAGCGCGGGGCTTGCGCCGCCTGCATCACAGATTGGTTGGTTTTTGCTTTTTCAGTGATTGAAACCTTGTCATTTTGAGCAAGAACGTAAGAGGCGATGTTCACTTTGTTTCCGTTCACACGGATGTGACCATGGCTCACAAGTTGTCGTGCTGCACGAATGCTTGGTGCAAAACCAAGGCGAAACACAACGTTATCAAGACGGCGCTCAAGACGTCCGATCAACTGACCTGTCCAGTTTGATGCAGTTCCTTTTTTCGCGTCACGGATAAATCTTCGAAGTTGTTCTTCTTTAAGACCATAATGAAGGCGGATTTTTTGTTTTTCTTCTAAACGAAGAGCGTAGTCAGAATACTTTCTTCTTTTGTTCCCGTTTTCACCTGGAGGATAGGGTCTTCTCTCCAAAGCGCCTGGTTTACCAAGACCGGGCAATTCAGTTCCAAAACGTCTTTGAATTTTGAAACGTGCTACTTTTCCACCTGTTTTCGCCATCGACTAAATCCTTTGTTGTTCCTGTCAAAACGATTGTGATACTGGCTTTGGCGGACAAACTCAAGGAAAATGGCGGTGGGTGACCTCAGAAAGAGGATCTTGACCCCCAATTCCAATGAAAAGGCTAAAATTTTCACCCATTTGGCGGCTCATCCCATAGTACCCACCCAAAATAAAAGTGATCGGCAGGTGGTAGGCCAGGGTGGTGTCGAGCCTCAATTCAGCCCCCGTCGAGGTGTGAATATCAGAAATCCCAACCCGTCGGTACGCGGGATCGATCTTATTCTTAAGGTCAAAGTAAGCCCCATCCACACTCATCGCGTCCACAAAGGCCACTCCCGTCAGAGAGCGGTAAAAATAGGGCAATGTGCCATTTCCTCTGAAAATATCAGAGACCGGAAAGCGGTACTCAAGATTTCCATTCAAAAGCTGCCTGCCCACAAGGCTTCCTGAAGGGTAGCCGCGGTAAAGAAACTGACTTTCTGTCAAATTCACAAGGTAATTGGCCCCAAGGCTTCGGTCTCCAAAATTGAGCACGTCGCCAATGGGAAGGTTATTTGAAAAAGCGCCTTTCACTCCGAGCCAAATTGATTGATCCCCTTTAAACGGGAGTGAGGCCTTTTGTCCCATGGCAAAAGCGACTCGCTCATAATCCACGCGGTCTCTTCCTTTGAGAAATTTCTGATAAGAGAGTGAAAATAAATTTCCAAACTCAGAATATCTGCGATCGAGCAGACTTGAGTAATTAAAGCTCGCTTGGGGGCCTTCTCTTTGATCGCGGTCCGTCCCGAGTGTTGAGGTCGAGCTTGCATAACCGGATCCAAGAAGCACGCGCTGTGAAAGTGGAAGGCTAAAGGTCCCCCCGAAATTTGTTTTTTCAAAATTTGCGCTACTTGCACCTAAAAATTCTTGAAACTGAGAGGCGAAGGCGCCGATGCTGACGGGAAAAGAGTTGTTGAGATAGGCGGCACCATAACTGGTGCCACTCGTTAAGGTGTCGTAAGAGCCTGAAAGCACATATTGGTTTATGCCGACCGGGTCAGAGCCGCCAGTACTTCCTTGAACAATAACGCCCCCATCGAGCGGGTACACAAAAGGTATCCAATAGGTGGGCACTAAATATTTAAATGGATAAAAAGATCTCTCACTCTTTATTAAAGTGCTTCGAGATTCTTCAGTGAGCAGATTCTCGTTTGGTCGATCGGTGAATTCAATTAAGGGTTTTTTTGGATTTAAATTGTACTCATGATTAGCAACTTCGAAAAGACGTAAACCTTTTGAAGTCATTTGAGATATGACCAAGGGGTATTTATCTTGAGGATGAAAGTAACTGTGTATCCAGGTGTCGGTATTAGTTTTTGCGACATTGGTTTCAGATTTAAGTTCGAAAAGATTGTCGATGCCGGATTGATTTGAAAGCACATACAGACGATCTTCGAAAACCTGTGGCAGTCTTAGATTTGAAAGGGCTAAAGTTTTTTTTGACACCGATTGATCAGAGATTCGGTATGCTAAGATAAAGTCTTCACCTTTAAGATTGCGGTGAGCAAATAAAATTTGATCTTCATCTTGAAATACAGGTCTTGAGGGCCGCTCAAGGAGTGGCGCCTCATAAAGAATTTTTGCAGTCTTTTCACTTAACGAATAAAGGCCTAAATATCGTTTTCCATTCTCGTGAGTGCCGATAAAACTTAAAAAATCACCGCTTGGACTGAGTGCTGGCTCTTGCGCTCTAAGTTTTTGAGTGACGAGAATTTTTTTCTTTTTTGCAAATTCATATTTATAAATCTTTCGATGAGAAACAAAGGGCGAATCCATATCGATTTCATCAAAATAAAAACTTAAAGAATCTTTGGACCATTCAAGTTTTAAAGGGGAGCCTGCGTTTAATAAAAGTTTAGGTTTAAGTGTCGAGAAAGAATCGAGTTCATTTTTCTTTTCTAAAAGATAAATGCTGTTTCTTCTAAAACTTCGCGAGATATAAATGAGTTTTCGACCATCAGGGCTGATGGTGGGTTCAAACTGTTCGTGCTCTACGGGTTGATAATCGATGGGTTTAAACTCACCATCTTGTTTGATCTCATCAAGTTGGGCGTTCGCTTTGCTTTCGATGCCGGCATAAGTCTCTTCAAGTAAAGTTGAAAAGTCTTTTTCAAAAGTTTCAGAGGGCACTCCATCGATTAAAAAAGGAACTCTTCTTCCGTAATGTTGGTTCCACTTTTCCCGGAGTGTGGGATCCCCTTGGTCAACGAGTGATTTTTGCAGCAGCGATCCGAAAAAGTAAGGTCTTTCACCATAAGGCCAAGTGTGACTTGAAACTTCGTTGATTTGATCCACTCCAAAGTTGTTAAAACTTTGTCCCTTGGTGATGGCGCGAAGCATGCCTTGGGCTCTTGAAGTTCTTAAGCGGCCAAAAGACGTGTATCTGGATTCGGTGTCCACGGCTAAACCCTCAAGATACCACCTAGGAAGTAAAGTGTTGGGGGTGACCACGCGCCCGAATATATAAGTGAATGGAGTGTAAAAGCCCGATACGGGTTGAAAGTTTGCGATGTGAGTGAGCTCATGAATCATAATACTTGTGGGCCAAAATCCGTACTCATCAAGGGATTCGCCAGAATTCGGAAGGGCTGGGTAAATGGAAATCCAGTTGTAGGGTAAAAAAGTTGCCGATCCGTTAGTGAGGTCTGTGCTGTCGTCAAGGGCCACCACTGTTTTTTGAGGAAGATCTGAAAAAACTGGAGCGAGCAGGCGATAACTTTCTTCTGCAGCAAACGCGTACTGAGTGGCCAGCTCTTTTTGGGGTTTGTGGTAGATGATTTCAAAATGTTCAGTCACTAAGACTTCCCATTCAAAATAAGGCGAGGCCGAAAAGGTCACTGAGGGAATCAGGCACCACAAAAGACAAAAGAAAAGTAAAAATTTATTCATTTATGAAGATTGTGACTTTTTGAGAAACACCAGTCCAATAAAAAAGAAGGCAATCACCACAAACAAAGACGCTCTCGAACTGTCAGTGATAAGAGCTAAAGCGCCCATTAAAACTGGACCAACAACGGCTGAAAATTTTCCTGAAAGATTAAACAGCCCAAAATACGTGGCACTTTCTGCCTCTGGGACAAACCGCGCGTAATAAGACCTTGATAGCGATTGGATCCCCCCTTGGACAAGGCCGATCAGGGCCGCTAGGGCATAAAAATGGTTTGAGCTTGTCATTTGCTGTGCAAACAGAGTGGCCAAAATATAAACCCCAATACAAATGTAAATTCCATTTAAGGGTCCTAACTTTTTTCCAACAAGACTCATCACAAGGGCTGCTGGGAATCCGATAAATTGAACTAAAAGCAGTGCTTTGATTAAATCTGTGCTTTCAAAACCTAATGCAGAACCATAATCCACAGCCATCTTGATGATGGTGTTGACCGCATCGTTATAAAATAAGAATCCAAGCAGAAAAAAACCAAGGGGTTTGTGATTTTTGAGTCGGCTCCAAAGGTGTGAGATCTTTAAATGCTCTGTCCTTAAGATATGAGGACGCTCTTTTGTGAAAAGTAAAAGAGGAATCATAAAAACAATCCACCAAACTGACACACTCACAAACGAGATCTTTACCGCCTCAGCCGCAGAGGAAAGGCCAAATGTTTGAGGGCTTAAGGTCATAAACACGTTGAGCAAAAACAAAAGGCCACCGCCCAGATATCCTAAAGAGTAGCCAACCCCTGACACCCAATCCAATTCATTTTCACCCGCCACCTCAACCAGCAAGGAGTCGTAAAAAGCGATTGAAAGGGCAAATTGAAGGGCCGCAATAAAGTAAACGAATGAAGAAATATAAGGGCTAGATTCAGGGATCAGGTAAAAACTTGCTGTGGCGAGTGAGCCAATAAGGGTTGTGACGCAGAGAAAAAGTTTTCGTTTTCCTAACCGATCTGCCTTTCTCCCAAGCGTAAGTACTAAAAGCACCAGACATAGACTGGCCATAGAATTGGCAGCCCCTAAGATAAAAGTGCTTTCAGTGGGTTTAAGATCTTTAGCCCAGTACTGTTTAAAAAAGATCGGAAAGAATCCGGCCATCACAGTGGTTGCAAACGCGGAGTTTGCAAAATCGTAGATGGCCCAGGAAAACTGTGATCTGTTAAGTTTTAGCGATTGTTTTTGGTCCACCAGCTCGTCCACTCTCTTCTAAAATCATCAAGGTTGGTTTGACTGGTGTATTTAGGTCCTTTTGGATTTTTAATGCGTAAAAAATTTGCGCCCTCTTGAAGCAAGGCCTCGTCATCAGTTTTAGAAATCATTTTATAAACGGCTTTAAAGTTACTTTGGGTGGGTCTTTGCTTCATCTTCGTCAAACAGGTCAGGCGCACGGCTGAAGAAATAGAATCATCATGAAGACAGGCCTGATAGGCCCGCTTTAAAGACTCTGACCAACTCCCACCAAGTTGCTCTAAGATTTGGGAGCGTTTTTCTTCGGACTCTGTGGCCGAAAGTAGACCTTGAATCTTTTCTCCGTGGGGGTCCGTCCACTGTGACTGATCGAGATCTTTCCAGTTTGACCAATTTGGAGAAATCATCGCCCAGGCTTCACTTCCTTCTTTAAGAGCCCAGGTGGTTGGAGCTACTTGAAATGCCGTGAAAGAATTGCCGTCGATATTGATTTTGATTTGAGGTTTATTTTGAATTCCAGAGAGCAAAATAAATCGATCAATTCGAAAATCTCTGAGTGAATTATTAAACTGCTCTAAGAATTCGTAGTTAAAAGTTGGGTTTGGCTGAGACAAAACCCACTCTTCATCAGTCATAGACACTTTAAAATCAGCACCTTTTCCTTGAAGAGCTAATGACTTTTTAGGAGTGAGAGTTTTTTGAAAAGGGCCGACAAGCCACTTTCTATGAACGGGAAAGGCTTCAAGGCCCGCGCCCTGAATCGTCAAACATCCTTCGCTGCTTTGTAAAATTCCTTGGTCTAAATTAATTCGACTGACCACTTGTTGTCCGCTGTGATTGGCAGTCACAGTCACCTGAGTTTGAAATTTTTCAGGGCAGGGGGCAGTGGCTTTTGTTTTTAATATTGTGAGCAGGGGTTCAAGGTGAGTGTTTTTAACAGCTTGACCCGCAAGGGTGAAAGTTGGGCCCGATCTTTGGAGTTCGTACTGATCCCACTTGGTCTTAACCTGAAGACTTGTTTGAGAAAAAGCTGTCATCGACAAAAAGGACACCGTCAGTAAAATATATTTTTTCATACTTTAAAGGATAACTAATTGTTGATGAAGAGTTCAACGATATGTCGCACAACCTTGGCTTTAAAATTGGGATTCACTAAAGATTTTTTGCTTATTTTCTTAAAAAGGTGGTCAGATCTGAGCTGCCCGATGACGCAACTAAACAAAAGGTTGGCTAAAATTGCCGGATCCACATCCTTTTTGAGATGTCCTTTGTTTTGGGCGACTTTGAAAAATCGTTGGATTTGCTTGAGCACTTGAAGAAATGACTCTTGAAAAAGGTCCGATGCTGGGGAATGAGCCCGATCGTATTCTCGAATAAGAATAAGACCAGTGTATCGATCCTCTAAAAACAGATGAATGATCTGATTGATAAAAACACTCAAGTGGACTGAGAACTCGGCTTTTGTTTTTGGAGGCTCAAGCGTTTGTTTGGCCATCTTCACCACTTCATCAGCAATGTCCGCAATACATGCCCGGTAAAGGCCTTCTTTGCCCCCAAAGTGATAACTGATCAAAGAGGAATTTAATTTGGCAGCGGTTGAGATCTCGCGAATTCCGGTTCCCGAGAGTCCATGAGTCGCGAACAGTGGCTTTGCTGCAACAATCAGCTGTGTTCTTGAATGAGACGGGGTGTTTTTCGACGTCATGGGTCCTAATTTAATCGATTTATATAAAAATTCAATCGATCGATTGAAATGCTGGTTGAATCATTTCTTGGCAGTGTTACCATCTTTACTAAGACGACGATTAAAGGAGTGTATTGTGGAAAATCTTCCGTTTTGGGGCCTGTTTCTGATGCCAGACTATCAACTCTTCGCTATTTTGGGAACTGCGGCTTTGGTCGTGGTTTTGGGATACACCGGTGCACCTTTTGTACTGTGGTCCATTTTGATCCTTGGTGCGATGGTTGGTTTTGGGGCTCCGCTTGTAGCGCTGATCATTGTCTTTGCCATCTGTCTGATTTTTATCATTCCTCCAATCAGGCAAGTTCTTGTTTCTTCCATTGTGCTTAAAACGATGAAAGCTTTGCAGTTGATGCCAAAGATTTCTCAGACTGAACGAACCGCCCTTGAGGCTGGAGTGGTTTGGATGGAGGCCGAGCTTTTTTCAGGGAAACCTGATTTCAAAAAAATGCTCGATCAGCCTTATTCTCACTTAAGCGCCGAAGAGCAAAGTTTTATGGACAATGAAGTGGTCCAGCTTTGCGACATGATTGATGATTACAAACTTTTTAAAACAAAAGTCATTCCTCCGGACGTGATGGAGTTCGTGAAGAAAAAGGGGTTTTTGGGCCTTGTGATTCCAAAGGAATACGGAGGCAAAGGTTTTTCTCACTCCGGACACTCCGCCGTCATTCAAAAATTATCTTCCCATTCAATTGCGGTGTCTATTTTGGTGATGGTGCCGAACTCTCTTGGGCCAGCTGAGCTTTTAAATCACTACGGAACAGATGCTCAAAAGAAAAAGTTTTTACCTCGCTTGGCGATTGGTGATGAAGTTCCTTGCTTTGGATTGACTGAACCGACCGCAGGAAGTGACGCTGGAAACATTCAAGCCGATGGAGTGCTTTTTAAAGGCGAGGGCGGAGAAGTTTATATTCGTCTCAACTGGAACAAGCGTTGGATCACGTTGGCTTCGATCTCAACCATCATTGGTCTTGCATTTAAACTTCGCGATCCAGATAAAATTTTGGGCGGCGAGGTCGAACTTGGGATCACTTGCGCGCTGATTCCATCAAATCTTAAAGGGGTTGTGATCGGACAACGTCATGATCCCCTTGGTGTTCCTTTTCACAACTGTCCCACTCAAGGACATAATGTTGAAATCAAAGCTGAAGACGCCATCATCGGCGGCTTGAAAAGTGCTGGTAAGGGCTGGCAGATGTTGATGGAATCCCTTGGAACTGGTCGTGGAATCAGTCTTCCTGGTCAGGCCGCTGGCGGAACTAAAATGGTTTCTCGAGTCACAAGCGCCCATGCCACAATCAGAAAGCAATTTGGCGTGAGTATTGGAAAATTTGAAGGAGTGGAAGAGCCCCTCGCTCGTGTGGGTGGGATCACTTACATGATTGAAGCGCTCAGACGTTACGTCTTAAGTGCCCTTGATCAAAACATTTCGCCACCGGTGGTGACGGCAATTGCAAAGTACAATGCCACAGAACTTTCTCGCCAGGTGATTAATGATGGAATGGATATTCTGGGTGGAGCGGGAATTTCAATGGGCCCAAGAAATCTTTTGGCAGTGACCTATGTGGCCACTCCCATTGGAATCACGGTTGAAGGCGCAAACATTCTAACTCGAACATTGATGATTTTTGGTCAAGGAGCACTAAGAGCTCACCCTTACGCCTTTAAAGAAGTTGATGCCGTTGAGAAAAATGATCTCAAAGGATTTGACCGCGCTTTTTGGGGCCATATGGGTCACATCGTTCGAAACATGTTTAGATCGATTGTTCTGAGTATGACTCGTGCAAGACTTGCTTTTGTGCCCATCGGTGGGCCAGGTCGCCGGTATCTGCAAAAATTAGCTTGGGTTTCTGCAACTTTCGCCATCATGTCTGATATTGGAATGGGCCTTCTTG
>FLYM01007315.1_pt1 | contig 10567 bp, 7 predicted proteins | sample 1122581 | NCBI WGS metagenome assembly FLYM01 (sample SAMEA4346789, study PRJEB14843) | hot springs metagenome | biome: Terrestrial Biome; feature: Habitat; material: Sediment | place: India | collected 2012-06-12 | depth 1760 m
CTGGGCGCGGCCGACATCTTCTGCGGCGTCAATGCGGTCGATTATTCCGGTTACCCCGACTGCCGCCCCGAGTTCATCCAGGCGTTCGAGCGCCTCGCCAACCTGGCGACCAAGGCCGGCGTGGAGGGCGCGGGCATCCGCATCCACGCACCGCTGCAGCACATGGGCAAGGCCGACATCGTGCGCGAAGGGCTGCGTCTGGGGGTGGACTTCGCCGACACCGTGTCGTGCTACCAGGCCGATGCTACGGGCCGCGCGTGCGGGCACTGCGATGCATGCCGGTTGCGCGCGGAGGGCTTCCGGGCCGCGGGCGCGGCGGACCCCACGCGCTACGCCTGATACGAAGTTTCCGCTCTAGCAGGGCGGGTTACCCAACCCGCCGATGGCACTGCGATACGTGCAGCAGTGCCTGCGCCAGCGGACGGCGGGGTACAACCCGCCCTGCCTTGAAGCGTCACGAGCGCGCGACCGCACGCCCCGCTGCAGGCCTTTCCAACGTTGCGCTAGAATGCACGCCCCCGGCGCCATGCCGGTGGCAGCCTCCGGGTCGTTAGCTCAGTCGGTAGAGCATCGGACTTTTAATCCGCTGGTCGATGGTTCGAATCCATCACGACCCACCATCTAGTCTCCGCCCGCCCTCTCTCTCCCGCACTTCCCGGAGAAAGGGCTAAAAGAATCAAAGGTTTGGCCACTCTCTTTTCGTTGTAGAGAGCACGCGTGACGCAGGATTCGGGCCTGCTGGCTGCCTTGTTCTCTGATGTCGCTTCTCGCTGACCAGAATGTACATTTCGATGCGGTGAGGTGTTGGCTCAAGCCACGCGCAAAGCCAGCCTGGATCTTCCGGCTCTTCTGCCCTGGTCCTTGCACTAGCGCTGGCCGTGTTCGGCCTCTCGCGGCAATAGGCTTCCACCTCGTACCTTTCTTTCTGGCACACCTCTGCAGATGGCCTTGAAAAGTCAATGCCTTGGACACTCTTATTTGTCCGAGAAAGTGTCCCAAGAGTGGAAGGCGGCCGTCCTATCATCCCTTCTCTCCGATGTAGCGTTTGCCCGACCACACGTCTTTACGTTGCGCACTGGCACAAGAAGGACTGAATCGGCTTCGTCACTTCAGCAACTGCCCAGCCGAAACGTCTCGATTTTCCCGCAAGTCATGGATAGCCGCCTTCAGGTGTGAGCACAGGGGAGCTATCCACATCGCAAATATTCATGTACATGTTCCCGTCTGCTGCGCGTTGATCCTCTGCACGCTGCGTCTGAACAGAACTTCATGTGCTGGTCACGTTCACCCACCGCGAAATCGAAGCCCTTGTAACGGGGAGAGTGATGAACAAGCTGCATTTCCAAGTTGACTCTCGTCTAGCGACGTTGTTGAGTCAGGAGTATTCGTCGACGGAGAGGGCCATTAAGGAGCTGGTCGACAACGCTTGGGATGCGGATGCTGAGCAAGTCTCCATCGAATTGCCGCGCCCGATGAGCGATTCCCCAGTCGTAATTACAGACGACGGAAGCGGTATGACTGAAGAGGAATTGCGGCGTCACTATCTTTCTATTGCTACTGATCGTCGATCGAAGCGAGGCGAGAGAACAGCGAAGAAGCAGCGCTTAATTAAGGGTCGAAAGGGCATCGGCAAGTTCGCAGGACTGATGGCGGCATCGGTTATGAGTCTTGAGACTAAAGCTCGCGGACGCTGTAGCCGTTTGCGGCTCGCGCTGGAAGATTTTGCGCAAGTACAGGACATAGAGCAGCTGCCGATCGAGCACGAGTCGGAACCGTGCTCTGAAGGAGCGCACGGCACCCGCATAGTTTTGACGAACTTACATCAAGGCTTGGCCTATCCGGACGCCAATCGACTCAGACAAGTGCTTTTGCAGGAATACGGTCGTCAGGACGACTTCACAATCACCATTGACGGGAAGCGTCTGGACATCGATGACGTATCAGGCAGCTATACCGATGAAACGACCAGCCTTCCAAATGCGGGCAAGGTCAGGCTCCGATTTGCCATCAGTGACGGTAAAGCCGGGCTCCGCCAGCCGGGCGTGACCATTCGCGTCGGAGGCAAAGCAGTAGGCAAACCCGGGTTCTTCGGTCTCGACCGCAGCGAGGATTTTCCGCGCAAGTTGTTGAATAAGCTTTACGGAGATATTGATGCGGACGGTCTGCAACCGCACGTAACGGCGGGATGGGATTCGTTGGTGGAGAACAGCGAACTGCTGCAAGAAGTTGAAACGTATGTTCAAGGGGTGTTGAGGCAGGCCTTTCAGGAGCAGTACGGGAGGGATATGCAGCTTGCTAGAGCGCGACTCCAAAAGGCCGTGCAAGAACGACTGGCGAGCCTTCCAGAACACAAGCGCGAGTTCGCTGATAAGGCCATCCGGCGAGTCCTAGACAAGTACTACGGGGAGCCAGAATCAAAAGTTGAGCCGATGGTTTTTGTCCTGCTCGAAGCTTTGGAGCGATCCGATTACCGCATGCTGTTGGAACACATCGCAGAGTCTTCCCGCGGCGACGTTGCGTCGATTGCGGATGCACTGGATCAATTTGGACTTGCGGACATGGCTCATTTGGTCGAACAGGCATCAGCACGCTCAACTTACCTGGATCAGCTAGAACGCCTGTCATTAGATGCTTCAACCTTGGAAGCAACAATGCACAAGGCGATCGCGTTAAATCTTTGGATATTTGGGCCCACGTACTCCATGTTTAGTTCCAACAAGACGTTGAAACGACAAGTTGAGGAGTACTTCAACAAGACCTACCAGGGAAATCTGGCAGATGAACGCCCAGATCTGCTTTTGAATGAGAATCTTGACGGCGAGTACCTGCTGATCGAGTTTAAGCGGGCCTCTCATATGCTGAAGTACAAGGATTATCAGCAGGCCACTAAATATAGAAATGATTTCGCGCGCCATGTCGACAAGTCTGTAACGGTGGTACTTATAGGCGGTCGACGATCTACGGACCTTCCAGTTGAATACCGGGAGCCAAATGTGTCGGTCATGGTTTTTGCGGAGGTGATCTCATCAGCACGCCGTCAACTCCAATGGTTGCTCCGTTCTGTAGACTGATAGTGCCGGGCCGCATAATCAGCAATAGCCGTGCGCGCTGATAGCCCAATCTCCAGTGCTCCGTTATCTGGGTGTAGAAGCTTTGAGCTAAGAATCGACCTTCGCCCAATGTTTGCTTCCGGCCAGAAGGACGTTCGTCCGGTGGAGGTCCCGTCCTGCGCTAGCGCCTCCTCGTCCGCCTTCGCCGAGATGACTTCGGGCCGCCCTTTGGCGAATTGCGCCCCCGGGCTTACGCTAATCTGCTGGGGCCAATAGGGAGCACATGCCGTTGTACCTGGCCAAGTTGTCTGTCTCAAATTTTCGAAAGTTGGCCAAGGCCGAATTGACCTTCCAGGAGGGTCTGAATGTCCTGGTCGGCGCTAACAACGTGGGCAAGACCGCGGTCATTGATGCGTTGCGTGCGCTGCTCGCGGGCCCGGACGAACCGTACGCCCGCTTGGGAGCGGAAGACGTACACCAACCTAAGGGCAGCGCCGCCGCTGGCGACATCACCTTTCAATACGTCTTCCAGGGCCTGAGCCCCGATGACGAGGCGGACTTTCTTGCCGCCCTAAAACCCGGAGCAGGCGGGACTTTGGAGGCGCACTTCACCGTCCGTTACGCCGAGCAGGACAACGCAGGCCGGCTACGGGCAAAGCGCTGGTGTGGCGATCACGAAGACGTTGGGCTGACCTCCGACATCCTAGAGAACTTGCGCGGCGTATATCTTCCGCCGCTGCGTGATGCGTCTCAAGGCCTCAAGCCCAGCCGCGCCAGCCAGCTGTCGCGCTTGTTGCGGCTGCTTTCTGATCAGGCGGGCGAAGGCAAAATCAACACCGCCTTGCAGGAGCTAGACGAACAGCTGCGCAAGCACGAGCCCATCGTCAAGACCCAAGACGCCATTTTGAGCCGACACACGGAGATGCTCGGCGATGAACTCGCGCAGTCCTTGAACATCGGCTTGAGTGCCACCGACTTTCAGCGGCTGGCGTCGCGCCTGTCGTTGGTAGTTGATACGCTGGAGATCGAGCAAAACGGGCTGGGCTTCAACAACCTGATCTATATGGCTGTGGTGCTTAGCGAGTTGGCTCGTAACCCGGAGGCGAGCTATCGCTGCCTGATCATCGAAGAGCCCGAGGCACATCTGCATCCGCAACTGCAGGCGGTCTTGCTGCGGTACCTGCAAAGCATCCAGGCTGCTGCCGGTGAAAAGCCGGTGCAGCTGTTCGTGACCAGCCACTCGCCTAATTTCGCCAGCATTGCCGACCTGGACAGTCTCGCGTGCCTTGTCGATACCGGCAAAGCCATCGAGACGTTTTTCCCCCGGACGATCACTTTTGCAAAGGGCAAGCGGGAAAAGCTGGAGCGCTATCTGGACGTCACCCGAGCCGAGCTCTTCTTTGCTCGCCGGGTGATCTTTGTCGAAGGTGCAGCGGAGTTGATGCTCGTCAGCGCATTGGCCGAGCGTGCCAGTGTCAACTTGAGGAAGCATGCAGTCAGCCTGATCAGCGTGGAAGGCTTGAATTTCGATTCATTCCTGCCGCTGTTTGGCGAAGCCGCCCTGAAGATACCGGTTGCCATCATTACGGACGCGGACCCCATGCAGGCGCCGACCGGGGGCGGCAAGGCTAAGCCGCTGTATCCCGACCTCAAGGACGTGGTGCCGGTGTCCGACAACACCGCCAAGATGAAGGCCGCCGAAGACTCGCTGGTCAAGGTATTCCACGGGGTCAAGACGTTCGAGTACGACTTGGCACTGCATGCGGAGAACCGAACGGCCATGATTTCGGCGTTGAAGGACATCCATTCGACAATCGGCGCCGGCGTGCAAGTCGAGGTCGATGCTGCCGTTGGCGACGCCGCCAAGGCCAAGGCGCTGTTTCGCGGCATGTTCGAGCGCGATAGCAACAACGTGCAGAAAGGACGCTTCGGCCAGGCATTGGCGCAGACCTTGGCCGACCCGGCGACGCCCTTTGTCGTACCCGACTACATCTTGCGCGCCATCAATCACGCCTGTCAGCTCGCTTCCGCGCCTGCATGATCGACTTGTCGCCCGAACAGCGGGCCATCGTCGAGGCCCCGCTGGTGCCAATTGCGGTCGTCGCCTGTGCGGGCAGCGGGAAGACCTTCACGGCGGTGCATCGCCTGCTGGAGATCCGGCGGCGTCTAGGCGAGGCTCGGGGTCGCGTGGCCTTGCTCTCCTTCTCCAACGTGGCCGTCAAGACCTTTCGCGATGGCTATCGACCCCTGGCAGAGTCGTTGCTTTCGGGGACCGGTTGGCAGCGCGTGGAGATCGACACACTTGATGGATTTCTGACCTCGAACATTTTGCGGCCCCATGCGTCGCGAACGATGGGCTGCCCGCGTACGCCGTTTCTCGTCAGCGGCGCGGAGGCCTTCCTTGAGAACAAGGATCACAAGCTCTGGGCGCAACCCGCTAAGGGCGACGCATTCCCGGTCCCACGCGCTGACATTGGCAATGTCGTCGCCAATTTTCGCGACGGTGTCGCGCAGTTTCACTACCGAAAACACAAGGCCCTGATTTCCATTACCAACGGCACGGCCGTGGTCGCGCGACTGGGTCACATCGGAGCGTACACCCACAACCTGGGGCAGTACTGGGCGCTGCGTACATTGCAGCGTCAACCACTGATCCGCGCGGCGATGGCGCGTCGTTACCCGCACATCCTCGTCGACGAGTCGCAGGACATCGGCACGATCCATCAGGCGATCTTGCTCGAACTGGCTGCGGCCGGGTCGCAGATCTCGCTAATCGGCGACCCGTCGCAAGGCATTTACGAGTTCGCTGGCGCCGACGGCACGTTTCTCAAGGACTACGGTAAAAAGGCTGGCGTGCTTAGGTACTCGTTGACGCGTAACTACCGCTCCGTGCCCTCGGTGGTGGACTTGGCTAATGCGCTATCGAATCGGACAGATGCCGCCGACCGGCCGGTTCCCGAGCTATCTCACGGCGCGTACTTCATCGGGTACAAGACCGCCGACCGGGACAAGCTGATCGTGGCATTCCAGGCCGCAATCTTGGCTGCTGGCTTGAGAGTCGACCGGTCGGTCATTGTCTGTCGCGGAAGCGCAACGGTTAAAAGCGTCGCCGGGACGGAGGCAGCGATGGGGCAAGGCCTCGTCAAGCAGTTCGCGCATGCCGCAGTGCTGCGCGACAAGAGTCGGGACTATATCGGCGCGTTCAAGACGGTCGCCGGCTGCATCACCGGCTTGCTGCAAAAGCCTGACGACGGGTGGTTGGCCTCGTTACTCCAGCCCGCACGGCATACTGAATTGAAGGCGATTCGCCGGGAGATTTGGACCTTCACCCGGAACCCGGACCAGGGCTTGCCGGCATCATCGCTGGTGGCCGATACCCAATGGCATCCCCAGCTTGTTCCGCGCGTGAAAGCGCTGCTCGATCGTTTGCAAAAGCAATTCGGATTGCTACCCGGGGACAACGTGGGCAACAAGCTGAAGAGAACTCAGCTGCTGAACCGGCCGTTGCAATCGGCGGCAGACCTGGCCACCGAGCCGCAGTCCACCCTTCGTGTGGACACGGTGCACAAGGTCAAGGGCGAAAGTTTGGATGCCCTGATGTATTTAGCTGAGAAGGATCACGTCGAAGCCCTGCTGCAGGGTGTGGATACTGAGCTGGGACGCATCGGCTACGTTGCAGCGACCCGAGCCCGGAACCTGCTGTGGCTCGCCATTCCTTCGGCTGCCCTGGCAGCCTTGCGGCCAGTCCTCATCGCCAAAGGATTCGTCGAGGCGGGTGCGGCGGTGGGCGCCGCGCCGGAGGCTGCCGCGAGCAACGCCTGACTTCGCGGCCCGACGACGGGCCTGCTGCGTCGACCACGCTTGAATGCGCTAGGTCCGAAAGTCGGTCCGCCCGCGTTCTAGAACCACGTCCCATTGGGGTGCGCGTGTTGGCCGGACCCACGGCGCGACGTTTATACATTTGAGGCCCCGGGCAACGTGGGCTGCCGAGAGGCCAGTCTTCTGAGCAATTTCTTCGGCTGATGAGAACTCGACAGCTGCGAGATCTTTGGCCCAGGCACGCCCTTGGCATTCGATGACACGCGTTTGTTCCTCCAGAATTCTTGTCTCGCCCGCGGACTTGATCAAGGACGCATCCACTGCTTTGAATAAAATGCGCCTGAAACTGATCAGAGTCCGACCGATGGCTAAACGCGCTCTAGAAGCGGAGCCCGAGACAGAGAGTTACTCGCAATGGGTATGGGTGAGGTGCAGTGAACCGCGGAAACAGGGCCGGCCTTCGACGACTCAAGACCGAGCTCTCATCCGCCAGTGATGGAGAGCCGAGTCCCATTCAGTGGCATGTAATGGCCGAATCGATGCCCAAGTGAGGTTGGCAGATCCTTTGCCCTCTATTAGCCGTGCAACCAGGTCCGGAGAGATGTTCATGCACTTCAGGCCCCGAGCCACGTGAGCAGGTGAAAGACCGGTTCGTGCGGCGATTTCCTCGGCTGACGTAAATTCGCCCGCGATCAGCGCTTTCGCCCATGAACGTCCGTGTGCGATTCCCTTAAGCAACGTCTGGTGGCCGGGCGTAAGAGACGCCGCCATGACGTTCCTCCCCTCTTCCAGAATTCTCGTCTCGCCAGCGCTCTTCATCAGGGTGGCTTCAACGGCTCTGACCACGCGTTGCGTCTTGCTCGTTGGTGCCTCTAGGGTGACAGGGCTGCTCGACTTGAGCAGGAGTGCGGCCAACCGACTGGGTTGGACCGAAATCTCAATCCGCCGATCCTTGACCAGCACTTGAATTTTGGCTTGGAGGAAGATCTCCCTCTGCTCCGGAACGTCCAACGTCGACCAACGCTGTGCCAGTCGCTCGGCGGTCGCACGCAGTGCCGTGCTGGCCTTAGGGTCTGAGACGTCCAGTTGAACGTCGAGGTCCTCCGATTTCAGCAATTGCAGCCACTGGTCGGTCGCGATGCGTTCCACATCGTGCGCGGGCAGGCATAGGCGCTTTCCGTCCGTGTCGCATGGTCGCGTCAGGTAGTAGCGGTACCGCTTGTCACCCTTGGTCGAATGGCTGGGCGTTAATCGACGCCCCGCACCGTCTGCCACCATGCCTGCTAGCAGGCTGGCATTGCTCGCACCTTTTCCTGTGCGGCGTTCGTGCCGGTTGGCCTCGAGCTTCGCCTGAACTTTATGCCAGAGATCTATCGAAACGATGGCGTCATGCTGGCCCTCAAAGAATTCGTCGTTGTGGCCTATTTCGCCCAGGTAGAGGCGGCGGTTGAGAATGGCGTACAGACCACCTCGGGAGAATGCTCTGGCCTCCGTCGACCCATCGCGCTGCAGCCGCGATCGCCCTCGAACGCCTTTTTCGTCAAGCTCGTGCTTGAGGCTTCGCACGCACCCGAGCTTGCAGTACCGCTCAAACAGGTGCCGGACAAAGAGGGCTTCCTCTTCGTTGACGACCAACACCTTGTCGACCAGCGAGTAGCCCAGCGGAACCGGCCCGCCCATCCACATGCCTTTGCGCTTGGAGGCCGCGACCTTGTCGCGGATGCGCTCGCCGGTGACTTCGCGTTCGAACTGGGCGAAGGACAGCAGCACGTTGAGGGTCAGCCGCCCCATGGAAGAGGTGGTGTTGAAGTGCTGGGTCACCGAGACGAAGGAGGTCTGGTGGCGGTCGAATGTCTCGACCAGCTTGGCGAAGTCCATCAGGGAGCGAGTGAGGCGATCGATCTTGTAGACCACCACGAGGTCGACGTTTCCTGCGTTAATGTCGGCCAGCAGTCGCTGCAGGGCTGGGCGTGTCAGGTTACCGCCCGAGAACCCGCCGTCGTCATAGCGCGTGTCGAGGACCTGCCAGCCTTCATGGCGCTGGCTAGCCGCATAGGCCTCGCACGCTTCCCGCTGTGCATCCAGAGAATTGAACGCCTGGTCCAGCCCCTCTTCGGATGACTTGCGCGTGTAGATCGCGCAGCGCAGGGGCACAGTATTGCTCTTGGCCGTCATGCGGGCCTCTCCGCTGTCTTCGCCTTTTTCAGCCCAAAGAAGACCGGGCCAGACCAAGGTGTGCCAGTGATCTCCCGGGCGACCACCGACAGGCTGTTGTAAGTCTTGCCCTCGTAGAGGAAGCCAGGATCGGCCACCGTGACCGTATAGGTTCGCCCGCGCCAGGTACGCAGGAGGCGGGTGCCGGGTTTGAGGCGCCGTATCGGCGCAGGAGGGGCCTGAGGCCCGCGTCCGCGGGACTTTGGCAGCATTGAGGCCAGGTACGCCTCCACTTCGGCCGACAGGCCGCCGTACGCGATTTCCTGTTGGTGGAAGCGGAGGAGTTGAGCAGCAAGCGGGCGCCGCATCTTGGGTGAGAGTGGTCGCTTGAACGTGGCCTGCCAGAGCAGTTCGATGGCTGGACGGTCGAGGGCGTAGAAATCAACTTGGCTCGGCGGCGACGCTGGGGTGGTGGATTTGGGCATAGAGCCTCCTTTCCACCATGCACGCTCCAAATAGGCATCCAGTCAAGTCAAAGCGACGCCAGACGTTTTCTGGCGTTCTTGGCCGAAACTCCTCACTCTCGAGCGACGAGCTACTGTTCACCTAGTCACTTTTTTGGCTTTGTGGGACTTGGAGGCGCCTGGTTTGGTCGGACATTCCGCTCCGGCGTTGGCTTACTTACGCCTCCCTTGACGTGTCCCCGTGTGGTGCCTTCGCTAAGTGGCTTGCGCTTGTCCATTTTGCTCCTTCAAGAATTCTTCTGGGATTTGCTCGACTACGATCGAGCCATGCGGACGATTGAGGTAGATCGACGGGACCGAATAGAGCTCCACTGAACCTTCGTATGCGAAAACGGTTACATCAAAGAGAGCTAACTCTTGAATCGCAGCCGTTTCTGAAAACGACATCACACGCCCTTGGTAGGTCAAACCTCGTTCCTTGTCCCGAACGTATATCCAATCAATCTCCTGGGCGTTCAAATAGTAGGCGTACAAGTTCTCATCGCCGTACTTGCGCGACACGCCAAGCTTCTGCGCCAGCCTGTGCAAGATCTTAAGATTGACCATTGCTCCGGCGATGAAGGCCACGACAGGCGCCAACGCCGTTGCAAACAGCACTTCATGCCATTTCAGCTCCGATCGGTTTCCATCGAAGAGCGACCATACGGAGAGACGGCTAGTGAAATTGTGGCCAAGCCAATCCGCGCCTAATGCAATCGCGGAGTAGAACGATTGAAGAATGGTGTAGCAGAACACCCCAAACACAAATGAGTAGACGCTATATTTGAACGTGGTCCAGGTCTTTGTGTGTACTGTGATCTTGTCCGCGATGATTGTTGCGATGAGGCCAGGGAACAGCACGATAGCTACTGCTACTGCGAGCTCATTCAAAGTCTCACCTCCGTTGATTCCATTGATGCCCTAGGCTCGATAGGAATTAGATTCAATGGAGATGCTCGTCCAGTCAAGAAGGTTTTCGCTTTCCCTTGGTCTCGACGTCCCCCCGCTTTCAGTAGCGGGACGATTTAGAGTCCGGGGTTG
>FLYM01008448.1_pt1 | contig 10550 bp, 10 predicted proteins | sample 1122581 | NCBI WGS metagenome assembly FLYM01 (sample SAMEA4346789, study PRJEB14843) | hot springs metagenome | biome: Terrestrial Biome; feature: Habitat; material: Sediment | place: India | collected 2012-06-12 | depth 1760 m
GTTAGCGGCGTATTCAGTAACCCTAGCGGGAAATACAGGTTATCGACAATACCACCTGCCGTGCCACGAATGGTGGTAGGGCCGCGGGCAGGCACCATCAAATAAGGACCATCGCCAACGCCCCACACCGCAAGCGTCTGGTTAAAGTCTTCGTCTGCCGGCTCCATCCCCATTTTACTGGCTACATCAAACAAGCCGACTATACCCACGGTGCTGTTGACCAGAAACCGGCCGGCACTCACCGCAGCTTTTTCTGGTTTTGCCTGCAAAATACTATTTAAAAAGCTGGCTGGCTCGCCCAGGTTGTCGACGACATTAATCAAACCTTTGCGCACCGGCTTGGGTACCACCGTCATATAGCCGACGGTTACCGGGCGCAGTACATAGGCATCCAGCACATCGTAGTTAAAATCCCACAGTGGCCGGTTGACCCGCTCCCAGGGATCGCGCGGATCATCATAAACTGGCGGCGGCACAGCATTAGACTCTGCCGCCTGCTGTTTCGCTTGCTCCGAGCTGGCACAACCCGCCAGAAATGCCAGCGATAGTACCAGCGTAGCGGCTCTGCTAATAAGACGAAATGTATTCAAAGCGCTCATCCTAATCTTCCAATGTTAAGGCAAGTCGAATTGCGGGTTGGTCAAAACGCAGTGCCGCCGAGTTCACTTCCACATCGGCGTCCGAGCGCTCTACCGTGCCGGAAACAGTCATGCGTGCCACCACTTCAATTTGGTCTGCCTGATTCAGATCCCAGCCCTGTTGCATCGCATCTGCCGTGGTTAATTGTACCGTCAATTTACCGGCTTGCATCGGGATCCGTTTCGCCGCCAGCGGGATCGGGGGGCCACCAACTGCGCGGGCGAATACCAAGATCATCGCATCCGGGTGTGCCGCCGCCAGCTCTGCAGCCACTTCAAGTTCAAGCTGGATCTGCCGCCCGTCCATTGCGTCAGCTGGCGTTGGTGCTAAGCGGGCAGTTAATTCGGCCAGGCGCTCATTTACCACCTCCAGCCGAGGATCATCCGCGTCAAGGCGCTCTGCCAGCAGTTGCCAGGCTGCTATTGCCTGCTCATTATCACCGCGTTCATAGGCAATTAACGCCATCAGCGAAACCGCATCGATATTTTCCGGCTCGCGCATTAATACCTGCGCCACACTTTGCCCGGCCTTCGCCAGGTTTAAGTCACCACCAAGCATAATCAAGGCCTGGCTGTAGCTGATCAGTAAAGGTGTGCGCTCTGGCATCAGCTTTAACGCCCGCTCGAACGACTCAATTGCCTCTTCCAGCATCCCCAGCGTCATCCAAACCCGCCCCAGCAGCATCCAGGCCACAGCATCATCGCCCTCATTCGCCAGTTTAGTGCGTAGCGCCAATGAGAATAACTGCATGTCGCGCTCTTCCATTGGCGCACCTTCACCTAATAAGGCGCGTTGACCAAAAGCCGGCAGATTTTGCTGGGCATATTCCCAATCAGTCAACTGGCGATAATGGCCATTCTGACTATAGGTTAACGCCACGATTACAGCGGCCACTAACACTAAACTTAAATGAAATAATGCCTTATGCCGGGGTTGCTGATAACGCACGGCTTGCTGCTCCTGCTCCAGAAACTGTTGTTTCAGTTCTGAAGCCGCACTGGCAAAGTCCTGTTCTGCCAGCTCACCGGCATCACGGGCTAATACCAACAACTGCAGACGTTCTTCAAATAGCTGAGCCGGCGTTTGATTATTTTGCGCACTGGCACGGCGTGGCCAGCAGATAAAGATGGCACTTAGCGCCAACATGGCGAGTGCGCCGGCGACAAGATGCCAGATCATGGTTTATTACTCCGATAGCGATCGATAATGTTATCCAGCTGCTGCTCTAGCTCCGCCTTAGCTGCTGACGGTGCAGGCTCTGCTGACTGGTCAGACCGGTACCGGAGTGCGGTCTGACCAGCGCGGCGTTTAAGCTGGAACAGGAAAAGCGCCAGCAGCACCAGGGCTGGCAATAACCAGAGCCAGATTGTTATGCGGTTTAATGGCGGCTGGTAATGGACGAAGTTGCCATAACGGTCAATCATATAATCCAGTACTTGTTGCCGGCTGTAGCCCTGCTGCACCAATTCGTGGGTTTTTTCGCGCATATCCACGGCGACCACCGCATTAGAGTCGGCGATATTCTGATTTTGACACTGCGGGCAGCGTAGCTCCGCAGTTAACTGGGCGTAGAGCCGGCGCTGCTCTTCACTTTCAAAGGTCAGCAGCTCTTTGTTGCCATCGGCCAACACACTAAAACTGACCAGCAATAGCAATGCAATTAAAGGCTTCATGGTTTAGCCGCCCACTGTTGATAAATTGGCGCCAGTTTGCTGCGCCAAACCTGGGGGTTAATATCACCGATATGATGGGCCCGCACTATGCCATCGGCATCAACAATAAAATGCTCCGGCGCGCCACTTACGCCTAAATCCATCGACAACCGGCGGTTGCGATCCAGAATGTTAAACTGATAAGGATCGCCAAAACTTTGTAGTCGGCTTTGCACATCCTTTTGTAGGGTCGCTAAATCAAATACTTCGCCAAACATCGGATCTTCGGGTAACACATAGTACAGACCAATAATTCGCACACCCTGCTCGTTGCGCAGCTGGCTCATATACCCCAGTTCGGCATTACAGGTTGGGCACCAGATACCCCAGACATTCAGCAAGAAGGTCTCGCCTTTTAAACTTTCCGGCGTCCACTGCTGCTGTGGGTTCATTAAATCCGGCAGGCTAAAGGCAGGTAGTGATTTACCGATAATGGCGGAATCGCGCTCGCGCGGATCGGAAAACAGGCCGCTTAACAAAAACAGCGACAAGCCTAAAAACAGCACTAGCGGAATATAAAACAAGCCTTTACGCATGTCGCACCTCCACCGCGGTGGTTGGGCGACGATAGCGTTTATCCAGCAGCGCGATCAGTGCACCCAGTGACATCAGCAAGCCGCCTAACCAGATCCAGCGCACAAAAGGCTTCACATAAACCCGAATCGCCCAGGCGTTGCCAGGTAAGGCCTCGCCCAGCGAGACATATAAATCGCGGCTTAAGCGGGCATGTACTGCGGCCTCGGTCATTACCATGCGCTGGATTTTATATTCGCGCTTCTCGGCATGTAAATGCGTGACATAGCGGCCATCAACAGTACGCACATCCAGCTCTGCCGCCTCGCCGCCATAGTTCGGGCCGTTCAGCTTGTAAACATCCTGCAGCTCAAACTCATAACCGGCCAGCACCACCCGATCGCCTATTTCCATCCGTACATCGCGCTCTTCACTGTAGGTCAGCGTCATCGCTACACCGACCACCAGCACCGCAAAACCGATATGGGCCAGCGTCATGCCATAGTGCGAGGCCTGTAGTTTGGCGATACCTTTAGACAGTGAACCAAATTGCTGCAGCCGCTGGTAAATTTCCAGCAAGGCCGATAATCCAACCCAGGCACCGAGTAATAACCCCAGTAATGCCAGATTCGCTGCGACACTTTGGGTGGCCGCCAGGGTACCCAGGGCCAGGATCAGGCTAAATACCGCCACCATGCTGAGGGGCTTTAACAACGGCGCCGCCTTTTGCTGCTTCCAGCGCACCCAGGGGCCTAAACCCAGTAACAGCGCGAAAGGAATATTCAGGTAATAAAACATCTGGTTAAAGAACGGCTCACCAATAGAAATCGAACCTAAACCGAGCTCTTTATGTACCAGTGGGAACAGTGTACCCAGCAGGACAACCAGGGTTGCCGTCAGTAAAAACACATTATTACCCCACAGCATCACTTCGCGGGAGAACAGCTCATAACGTGCCTGACTGCGCACCGAATGCATGCGGCTGGCATAGAGTAATAAGGAACCACCAATGACAATCAGCAGGAAAATCAGCAGAAAGACACCGCGCTGCGGATCGGCGGCAAACGAATGCACCGATACCAGCACGCCGGAGCGCACTAAAAAGGCACCAAGTAAGCTAAGAGAAAAGGCGCCAAGCGCCAGCAATACGGTCCAGGATTTAAAGGTACCGCGTTTTTCAGTAACCGCCAGACTGTGGATCAGCGCCGTACCCACCAGCCAGGGCATAAAGGAAGCGTTTTCGACCGGGTCCCAAAACCACCAGCCGCCCCAGCCCAACTCTTTATAGGCCCACCAGCTGCCGAGCATAATGCCCAGCGTCAGGAACATCCAGGCTGCTAAGGTCCAGGGTCTGGCCCAACGCGCCCAGGTGCTGTCAAATTTGCCACCAATTAATGCCGCAATGGCGAAGGCAAAAGACACCGCAAAACCCACGTAGCCCATATACAGCAGCGGCGGGTGAATGATCATGCCAAAGTCCTGCAGCAGTGGGTTAAGATCATTGCCCTCTACCGGATAAAACGGCAGGCTGCGCTCAAACGGATTCGACATAAACAGCGAAAAGGCGATAAAGCCAACGTTAATCAGGCCCATAATGCCGAGGATCCGGCCTTGCATCAGCAAGGGCAGCCCCTTGGAAAATTGTGCCACCAGTGCGGTCCAGGCTGCCAAAATCATCACCCACATCAGCATAGAGCCCTCATGTGAGCCCCAGGTGGCGGTAAGTTTATAGTACCAGGGCAGGATTGAACTGGAGTTGGTGGCAACGTTGATAACGGTAAAGTCATCGTGATAAAACGCCCAGCACAGCGCGATAAACGCGAGCAGCGTAAAGACAAAATTACCCACGGCTAAAGGCTTAGCGACCAGCAGTGCCCGCTCGTTAGCGGTAAAACTGCCAACTAATGGCACTACACCCAGCAGTAACGACAGCGCAAAGGCAAACGTCAGCGTCAGCTGCCCTAATTCAGGAATCATGCTTAGCCTCCGTAATTCGCGCTGCTGCGCTCAGACTGCTTTAGCTGGCTGGGCGGGACGTGGCGGATACCTTTCATCGCTTCGGCGACTTCCGGCGGCATATATTCTTCATCGTGTTTAGCCAACACTTCGGTTGCCGCCAACACTGTCGCGCTTTTTAACGAGCCCTGCGCGACGATACCCTGCCCTTCACGAAACAGATCCGGCAGAATACCTTCAAATTCGACGGTGGCAATTTCGCCACTGTCATCGGTTAAATCAAAACTGACTTTTAAGCTGGTTGCATCACGCTTCACCGAGCCTGGCACGACCATACCGCCTAAGCGTAAACGCTGACCAACATCGGGTTTAATTTTGCCTTCGCCCAGGCCCTGCACCAGCTGGCCCGGGGTATAAAACAAATTAATATTTTGGCTAAGGGCAAATAGCATGGCACCGATAGCACCGGCAATCAGGCCGATGACTAGAAGAATGGAAAACAGGCGTTTCTGACGTCTTGATTGCATTAGGTCTGTTGCTCCTGATACTGCTTAACTCGTTGTTCGCGTGCCAGCCGGGCGGCTAATTGCTGCTTAAATTGTTTATGTTGGTAGTAACTCCAGACGATTAACCCCACCAGCAATAAATAGGTTAAGCCAAAGGATAACCAAACAAAAAACGCATAGCTGATGCCGGTGGTCGCCATGGCTAAAAAGTCACTAAAGCTGGCGAAGTAGAACGGAAAAAGGCCAAAAAGTTTCTGTGGCAGCTCGGGGCTGGCGGTAAAAAGCAGAAAAAAATGACTCAGACTGTGCATCATACTTTACCTACCAGTTGTTTTACCCAGGGCCGGTGCTGTTCATTTTCCAAAATAGCGGTGCGTAGCCGCACGCAGGTTAACCACAGCATAAGTAACTTAAACGCCAGCAAACTAATCAACAACGGCCATAACATACTGGGATCGATTGACGGTTTGGCGAATTTGGTAATAGTCGCACCCTGGTGCAGGGTGTTCCACCATTCCACTGAAAAGTGGATGATGGGTAAATTAATCGAGCCAATCACTGCCAGCAAGGAAGCAACCTTGGCACCGGTTTGCCGGTCTGAAAAGGCACCGTGCAGTGCCATGACACCAAAATACAGGAACAATAAAATCAGCTCAGAGGTTAAGCGGGCATCCCACACCCACCAGGCGCCCCACATTGGCTTACCCCAGGCCATGCCGGTTAAGAGGGCAATAGCTGTGTATACCGCACCAATTGGGGCAATCGCCAATACAGCCCATTGCGCGGTTTTAATTTGCCACACCAGGGCGGTAAAGGCAGCAATCGCCATCGCCAGATAGGCGCCCATCGACATAATGGCCGAAGGCACATGGATATGAATAATACGGTAGCTGTCGCCTTGCTGATAATCGGTTGGTGTAAAACCCAGGCCCCAGATGTTGCCCAGCAGCAGCGTGAAAAGCGCACTGGCCATTAACCAGGGCGAGAGTTTGCCGCAAAAATGATAAAGGGTTTCTGGCTTGGCCAGCGGATGTAACCACTTAAACATATCAGCTCACATTAATTTTCAGGGCACTGCACACGGCCATCGGCACCAGCGCCAGCGCAAACAACATTATTGCCAGTAAAATTGCCAATTGCCCCTGATAGCCAAGCCCGATACTGGCGGCCTCAATCGCTGCACTGGCAAAAATCAGCAGCGGAATATACAGCGGTAAAATCAACAGGGCCAGCAAAATGCCCCCTTTATCGGCCGAAACCGTAATGGCCGCGCCAAGCACACTAAGCAAACTCAGTACCGGCGTACCCAGCAGCAGTGTCAGTGCCATCGCGCTAAAGGCGGCACTTTCCATATTAAACAGCAAGGCCACCAACGGCGATAACAACACCAGTGGCAGGCCGGTACTAAGCCAGTTGCCGCTGATTTTCGCTAATACAAAGGGCATTAATGCCTGTTGCGATGCGACCAGTTGCTCGATCACGCCGTTACGGTAGTCATCTTTAAACAACCGCTCAGCCGCCAACAGTACGCTGAGTAAGGCGGCGATCCAGACAATACCTGGCGCCATTATACGCAGCATATTCGGCTCTGGGCCAACGCCCAGCGGAAAAAGTGTTAATACGATGATAAAAAATAATACCGGATTCAGCCAATCTGACTTTTGCCGCGCTAACAAGGTTAGCTCGCGCTGTAAGAACACCACAAAACTTACCATCGGTAGTGGATCTCCAGTGCGAACAGCTGTGCATATTGCAGGCTAAGTGGCTGATGAGTAGTGAGAATAATGGCTCCGCCCTGCTCGAGGTGAGTAACAAAATGCTGCTGCAAGGTGGCGATAGCGCTTTGATCCAAAGCGGTAAAGGGTTCGTCGAGGATCCAGATTTGGGCTTTAGTGGTCCATAACCTGGCTAATGACACCCGGCGTTGCTGACCGGCAGAGAGCATCCGGCATGGGATATCTTCTAAACCGGCTAAGCCCAGGCTCGCCAGCAGGGCCAGATCATCGGCCGGTGTTAAATCACAGGCGGCGCGCCAGAAACGTAAGTTTTCCAGCGCGGTCAGCTGCTCATGAATACCACTCTGATGGCCGATAAAACACAGGTTAGTCGCATAATCGACCCGGCTTTGCGCGATAGCTTGCCCCTGATAATACAGCTCGCCTTCGTCGGCCCGTGCCAAACCGGCTAAAATACGCAATAAGCTGCTTTTGCCGGCGCCGTTTTTGCCTTTGATTTGCAGTAACTGACCGGGATGTAGCTGCAAAGATAACTGCTCAAATAGCACCCTGTCCTGCTTAACGCAGCTGAGGTTGCTGGCAGCGAGCAATGCGCTCTGCGCGTGCGATTGGGTTGATTGCGTAAGATCCACTGGCCTTAACTATCGACTCTGCAAAAATTTGCGCGCATATTAGCATAACAGGCGACGAATACGAATCAGAACCGGTACTAAGCCATGATCCAGATCAGCATCTTTTCCGCAACTTATCCACCACACTCTCTGCTGCGGTTCGGTACCACCCCAACTACTTTATCCACACGTCTCCGGTACCGGTCTGACCAGCTGATTTTATCCACAGCACTCCGGTACCGGTCTGACCAGTCAGATTCTTCTCCCGCTGCCTGTCAAAGGCCCAGGCGGGCTTGCAACGGGCAGCTCAGTTAATGGACCCTTTACTCCCACTGCTAAGAGCTGGCCAAGCATTGCCTACTCAGAGTGGCGCAGCTTTAGTGTTAAATACGCCGTACCCGGCACAACTTGAGGTACAGGATGGCACAGCACTCTTAGTGCTGCGGTCTGGGACTACTGAGCTTCGTTTATCATTACTGCAATTACCTGAGTTGCCCCTCGGCAAAGCGTTAACAGCGACACTGACATTTGAGCCAGGCCAGGGGATCCGCATCCTCGTCAGCCAGACTGGCGCCGCCATCACGCTGCCGTTGACGGCGCCACAGCGCGCTATCTTGTTGCAGCCGCAGCAATTAACGCAACTTGCGCAGCAACTTAACCGTGGTGAAAGCCCACTGCTTGATGGTAAGCCGATATTGACACCAGAGATACAGCGCTTTCTGACGACGAACGCCCCGATAACTCTGCAGTTAAGCAGTCATGGAACCTTATCAGTGCAAACCGCTACACCGCGGGCAACTCAAAGTATTCCGCTGTCATCATTAAAAGAGCCTGCCGTCATTCAGAGTTTGCTTGCCACCAGGCTGCCGTTGATGAAACAATCTCAAACAGCCGAGGCTAACGGTAATAGCATGAAAACACTGAATTTAGACAAAGTCTTACAACTCTCTGGCGCTAATATCGAACAGCATAATGTCCGTTTGCAACCGGGGGTAGACTATTACGCGCGGTTACAAGTTAAGGCTAACCAAGCTGCCGAGTTAGTTGTGCAAACGCCGCAAGGTGTATTGCGCTTGCCGCTGCAGCAAGTGCCGGCGCTGCCGCCCGGTTTGCCACTATTATTGAATTTTCAGCAGCTTAATGCTGAGCGCTTGTCGATACAGGTTAAGGTTCTGACCGGGATAGCAACGGAGATACCACTTACTGCAACCCAAGCCCGGTTGTTGCAGGAGCCAAAACAACTGGCGATGCTGCAGCAACAATTAAGCCGGGGGGAGGTGCCGGCGCAACTGGCCGGTGAGCCGTTGAAACTTCCTGCAACGCTCAGCAGCAATACTCAACCAGTCAACTTACAGCTGCAGCCTGCTTCTACCACAAGCACAGCTGCCGGTAGCACATTTGAGCCAAAGGGCATACTTTTATCAGTGCAGCCGGTAGCCGCAGAACAAGTACTACAGCTTAATAATAAAGATTTTCTGAAACCGCTACCCTGGCAGAGCAACCAGGGCGCGGCAACAGCGACATCTGGCGCAGATAAAGCCACAAACCACGTGGCTGAGCAGGGCTGGCGTCAGTTACTGCCGCTACTTAGCAGCAGTCCGGCCCGACTGGCTGCCTTGCCGGAAATGCCCGCGGCTGTCGTGGCATTACTGCAGCAAGTCCGGCAAGCTCAACCGGGCGGTAATCAGGTACTTAGTGTGTCGGAAATCCAGCAACAGCTGCAAGCCGTGTTGCAATTTCAGCCACTGCAGGCTCAGCCTAATCTGAGCACTGGCGCCGGCACGCTGGCCGTAGCGATTCAATTATTGTTAGGACATTTATTACGTCAACCGTTAAGCGACAACAGCAAAGCCGGCGGCAAAATCCAGCAGCTGGCGCAGCAAATTGGCCAGTTAGATAACCAGCAAGCCAGCCAATTGCTGCGGGCACTGGGCAGCCACAGTAGTTTGCTGCAGTTATCGCAGCTGCAAAATGCTGATTTGCCGCAGCTAAACCAGCAGTGGTTTATTCCGCTCGCGCTGCAGCAGCAACAAGAAAGCCGGTTTAGTGAAATTTTACTCGAGCAACGTGAAGCAGAGAAAAAGCCAGGCGCAGAGAAACAAAAACTTTGGCAACTGACGATGAAGTTTGATTTGGGCCAGTATGGCCAGCTGTTGGCTGTCGCTAAACTGGCGGGCCAGGATCTGCAACTGCAATTTTATACTGATCAGCCCGCAGCGCTGCGCCAGGCCGAGAAGTTTTTACCCTTGCTCACCGAGCGCTGTCAGGCGCAAGGCATTCAGGTTAGCCAGGCCGCTTGCCAGCTCGGGAAAATCCCCGACACCCTCGGCAGCCGCAGAACAAGCCTTATCGCTACCCAAGCCTGAGTTATCCACAGCACTCCGGTACCGGCCAGACCTCTGAGGTCAAACCGGTACCGGAGTGAGGTTGGACCAGTTAGAACAGTAAGTTTTTACCGAAATAGATGGTTGAGACGGTGTTTACAAAAATAATTAACAGGATCAGTGGGATAAAAGTACCCAATGAGAAGTTAACGTATTTTTGCAGCACTGAACCGGCAAAGCCCGGGTTGCCATCGGCGATTTCTTTATCCAGGTTGTGCGCTTTCCAGCGGTAAACGACAAACAAACACAGCAAGAAACCGTTTAACGGCAGAATGGTTTCGTAGAACATATCGTAAACCAGATCGAAGAAGGACTTGTTGTTACCGCCATAGTTCAGAATATTGCTTAGCCAATCTATGCGACCAAATGACAAGGCAGATACTACCGCCAATGCCACCATTACCGCACCTAGTGTGTAAAGCGCCTTGCGGCGGCTTAAACCTTTACCGTCCATCACACTGGCCACCGGCACTTCGATAATGGATACCAGTGA
>FLYM01002123.1_pt1 | contig 10538 bp, 7 predicted proteins | sample 1122581 | NCBI WGS metagenome assembly FLYM01 (sample SAMEA4346789, study PRJEB14843) | hot springs metagenome | biome: Terrestrial Biome; feature: Habitat; material: Sediment | place: India | collected 2012-06-12 | depth 1760 m
AGTTCTCAGCGGTCTCTACAGGGTAACAGAATACAGTGTATCGATGGCCGAGGCATACATACTGCTCGGAGCGCTCATAATATGGCCCTCACTATACGCACTAGGCAAAGCAATACTACCACTACTACCAGAAGAAAAGCCAAAGAGACTCCTCATATTCAAATAAAAATAACCCAAACCAAACAATCTTTTTTAATCCCAAACTACTACTGCTTAACTCTGAAGCCTAATGTAAGATGCTTCTATCGTATTCAGGATCAATATTGAGAAACGATCCGCAGCAAAATCCATATAGATCAAAGCATACGAATATTTTAGGGCATTAATAGGTAAAGCTCAAAAGCGTCCTGAAATCACGCTAACCTAGAAGAGGTTTCTAAATAGAGCTCAAACCGGGCAGAGAGTATATGCTTTTCTTCAATAACGATCCTCCATCTGAAAAAGACGTAATTCTCCGAAGATAGAGATCATGGGCTGGGACTTTAATGATGATAAGATCCTAAGCACGAAGAGCTTTCCATCGCAATACCAAACAGACAATGCGTAAATGAGTAATGCGACGGTGATCAAGGCAATAATCATAATAATATAAATAATATAATACATAGATGCAAACCGTCTAGAGGAGCTAGTACGTCTAAGCCGGATTGCTGGGCTATATGGGGATGCAATTGAAATCGTTCAGCATGATACACACTATAGTATATTTCTTGGAGGCCTGTCTTCGTAAGTAACTATGTCTAGGTGTTCTTTCTTTAGGGCGTTGCTTATTACGATCTCTTTGAATACCCTTGCAGAGGGTCGCGGTTTTCTCTCCTTGGTTGCTAGATCTACTTCGAATAGTCCGAACCTCTGACCAAAGCCGTGGGCCCATTCGTAGTTATCGTTTAGTGACCAGTATAGATACCCCTGGATCTTTAAACCGTGCTCGATCGTTTTGAGGGCTGCGTATAGATGGCTCACGATAAACTTTGCCCTAGATATATCCCTACGATCCGACACACCGTTCTCGGTGATATATAGGTTATCAGAGTACTTGGAAGCCATATCGAGTGCGTCTACAAAACCCTCTGGGAACATCTCCCAGCCCATCTCGCTACACCACCTCCCAGCCTTGGATACCCCAGATGGTATGCATGCAAAACCGTATCCCGGGATTACTTCGAAGTCTAGGATCGGTAATAAGGGTTTCTCCTCCCTCTTCCTAACGACAAGCCTTGTGTAGTAGTTCACACCAACCCAGTCCAGCGTACCCTGGGCAGGGACCAGCGTCACGATATCCTTCCCATCAAACCCTACATCTATCTTTCCCCTCACAATCGCTTCGAATAACATATAGTTATGTAAATAGTTATAATGATCACTAGCAGCCTCGCTAGAAGCATCGAGAGGGTATGCTGGTATGAAGTTATGGATTATCCCCACTTCCGAGGGAGCCCGGGAATCGGGGTCTGCTTTGACCGTGTCAAACTTCTTGATCTGTCTATATGCGAGAGAGTGGGCCTGGATCATGTTAACAAAGGCCTTTGGGATCGTATCAGGCCTATCCACACCTGGCGGGAAACCACTGCGAGGCGACATATAGCCAAGCTCTATGGGAACCATGGGCTCGTTCATAGTTGACCAGAGATCAACGATATCGCCCAGCCTGTATGCGAGATAGGCTGCAAACTTAGCAAACTCCACCGGGAATATATCCTCGAGCAGGCCCTTCGGCCCCTCACTAAGGTTGGTGCTCCTCACCCTCAGTGGGTCGTGGAGCCAGTAAGGAATAGTGAAGTGCCAGAGATTCACTATAACCTTTAACCCTCTCTTCCTGAGATCAAGTATTATCTCGCGATAAAGGTTCACAGCATCCCTATTAGCGATTCTATCGAGCTTCCTCAAAACATCATCAGTGATCTTCACATCCTTCACAAAGCCACTACCATCACGTTCTACATCAACGTCAACAAACCATGTGGGGTGTGGAAACACCCTACCCCACTCAACCCCAATCCTAAATATACTCAGCCCCAGCTGTGCGGCATTCTCATGATCAATCCTGTATAGCTCGAGATAGTCTATCCCATCTTCGGGCAGATCCCCACTAACAAGTCCACTCGATATATTAAAAGGATCCCTCACCCAGTGCCACCAATCCGTATTAGTATCCACATACCTACGATACCGATCCCCCATCTCGCACTGAAAACCAGATTGAGATATCCCCCATCTAAATCCCTGAGGAAATTCGAACATACAAACCCACCACCATCATTCTTTAAAACAAGTATTATAAATATAACCCCACATAATGTCTAGTCTACTCATACATACTCATATAATAAATATTTATAACCCCGCTGATAAGTATAGATGGAGAGGTGACTCCTATTGCCTAGACGTGTTAAGACCATTAAACCTCTCTTGATAATACTGCTTGTAGCAGCAACAATCGTCTTGCCACTAGCCAGTTCGATAACACATGTTCAAGCACAAACCATTCCTAGAGACCAGATGCTTGTTATAGGAGGAGCATACTGGGAGCCCCCAAGAAAATGGAATCCACTAAATTACGGTGGCTCTGCATCAGGCATCGTTGGCCTTATATACGAGCCACTCTACCTCTGGATACCAATCAAACCAGAAGCTGAACGCTGGGTACCCTGGCTAGCTAGAGAACTCCCAACCTGGGAGTCGCCTACTACTGTTGTTATAAAATTAAGAAATGAAGCAGCTTGGTGGGATGGGAAACCTATTACAGCTGATGATATAATATTCACGTTCTATGAGATACCCAACAAACTTTCATGGTGCTCATGGTGTGGAGTAAGAGAATATATAAAAGGGATCCAGAAGATAGATGAAAAGACAGCCAGATTTGTCTTCTCCGAGACTCCTAATTACGCTAACTTCTTACAGAATTTATATAGCACACCAATACTACCTAGACACGTGCTCTCCAGCTTTATAGATCAATATCGTGACGAACTCACGGATCTGGCGAAATGGCCTGTAATCTCAGAGAATAAAGATCCCAGAAAGATCGTCGGCAGCGGTATGTACAGAATACTCACACTAGCTGACGATCACTTCATACTCGAACGTGTTGATAACTGGTGGGGTAAAAATGTATTTGGATTACCAGCACCAAAATACATAAAAGGAGTAATAGTTTATAGCAACCAAGTCGCAGCAAACATGCTCGGCGCTGGAGAGCTAGACTGGAGCAATTTCTACATACCTGGAGGCCCTGATATGGTTAAAAGAGGCTTAGTGGTATCATACTACAAGGATTATCCGTTCTATTTACCAGCCAATGTTGCCTACCTATTCCTCAATACCCAGAAGGAACCGTTTAATGATCCCGCATTTAGAAAAGCAGTATACTTCGCAATAGACGTCAAAAAACTAATATCTTCGGCATTTGAGGGTGTTGTACAACCATCTAACCCTGTAGGTATACTACCATTCTGGGATAAATATCTAGCAAAAGATCTAATCGAACAATATGGATACAGATATGATCCTAACAGGGCTAAACAGATACTCGACGAAGCCGGGTATAAAGTAGGACCAGATGGGTGCAGACAGCTGCCTAATGGAAAGCCTTTCAGAATGACGATCATAGTACCCTACGGATGGACAGACTGGATGTTCGCTATAATCAGCATAGCCGATGATCTCAGGAAAGTAGGCATATGCGCAGAAGCCCAGTTCCCAGACTTCGGCCTCTATGTCTCTATGATCGATAGAGGAGAGTACGATGCAGCGATAAACAACTTCGGTAGCTTTGCATCACCATCTCCATACACTCTATACTACTGGGCTTTCAGAACAACTCCCGGGATCTGGATCGGTAATCATGGTAGGTATAACAACACACAGCTAAATGCGCTGATAGATCAGCTGGCTACCATCCCACCGCTCCCAGAGTACGAGAATCAGAGAATTAGCGTCTTAAGAGAGATACAGAAGATGCTGCTCGATGAGATGCCAGCACTACCACTATGGTATAATGGCTTCTGGTTCCTTGCATCAACTAAATACTGGACCGGCTGGCCGAGCCAAGATAACCCATATGGTGTGCCCATAACATGGAATGGACAGTGGCAATTCGGCGGCATGCTAGTACTACTAAACCTCAAATCCACGGCCCCAACACAGACGCCAACACCAACTACGGTTGTTTATACGGTGCCAATAACCATTACTGTTACACAAACGCCACTCACCCCGACTACTACACCTCCACCAGCCATAGAGCCGATAACGATTGCGGCAATAGTGATCATAGTAGCGCTTGTAATCGCACTAGCACTAACGCTAATGAGAAGAAGGAGGTAGAACCCTGCATGATCCTATATAAGCTGAATCTTTTTTCGCACCTGCCCCGCCTATCTAACCATGGCGGGGGATATCCTATCGCTAGTGTGGGGAGATATGCTTGCCTCTAATCACTTACCTGGTTAGAAGGATTATTATTTACACAATAGTGTTTATACTCTCAGCATCCCTAGTCTGGGCTTTAGTTAGATTCGCTCCCGGAGATCCGGCGCTTACAAGCTTTATCAGAGTTATGATGGCACCCGGGGTGAGTTATACACAAGAACAGGTAGAGGCTATGAAACAAAGAGCAATAGAGCTACTCGGACTAAATCTCCCATTATATGAACAGTATATACTTTTCTGGAGAAAACTCCTAACAGGCGATCTGGGTTATAGCACTTATTTCACAGCACCTGTCACGAACAAGCTTTGGGAGTACGTCACCTACGATCTGATCCTCATAACACCCGCGATCATTACAAGCTGGTTCTTAGGAAACTATATAGGCGCTATAGCAGCAAGATACAGATCGCTTGACAGAATACTAGTCCCAATAATCTATATTTTAACCGCCACCCCGTATTTCATCTTCGGTCTAGTCATGGTCTACGCTCTAGGTGTCGTGGCAGGTGTTTTTAAACCCGTTATAACATCGACAGATATTGGGGGCTTCCTACGCAACCCTAATCCACAGACCTTTTATGATTTCATGAAAGCATATACCCTACCCTTCCTATCTCTCGTGCTTGTATCCATGGGTGGTTGGGCCTCAGGCATGAGGACACTAATGATATATGAGCTCGAATCCAATTATGCGAGGTATATGGAGTCTGTGGGATTCTCTACTAGGAGAATAGCCTCCTATGCATTTAGATACGCGATCAATCCACAAATAACAGGGTTAGGAATACAGCTCGGAACGGTTATAGTAGCTGGTCTTGCTCTATCAGGTATATTCAACTATCCGGGCGCTGGGATCGCGCTTATATATGCTATAAACTTCAGAGATATATTCCTCATACAGGGTATAGCTATCATCTACACTCTAATGGTAATAGTATTCAACTTTATAATAGATATCCTCTACATCATAATAGATCCCAGGCTGAGACACGGAATGCTGGGTGGTGGATAATGATGCTAAGATTTACAGAGACCGTCACATGGATCCTCTTAAAAAGAAACAAGCTATTCTGGATCTGTATATCTATAATCATAGCCACACTCATTCTAGCGATCATAGGCCCTAGCCTCACACCCTACAAGCCAGTTGACTATACACAGCCAAGACTACCACCACTAACACCAGGACATCTTTTCGGCACAGATAACCTAGGCTACGACGTATTCAGTTCAACAGTATATGGGCTTAGGGTCTCCTTATCAGTGGGACTAATAGCTGCCACTATAGCAACATTTGTGGGCACCATACTAGGACTTATCGCTGGATATAAAGGCGGGATTTTCGACCAACTCATCGAAGGAGCCACGAACCTGCTATTAACAATGCCCACAGTATTCATAGTAATAATAATAGGCACTTTCTATATACATGCAGAAAGCTCCCCTAGTGCCTGGAGAGAAGTGCAGAACATAGTGTTCCTAGGCAGCGCAATAGGACTGTTGATGTGGCACTGGACAGCGAGGGCCGTGAGATCCCAGGTCGCGGCTCTTAAAACAGCAGATTATATAGCAGTATCAAGGCTAAGCGGCAACTCAGACCTAAAAATAATAGCCAGGGATATCTTGCCAAACATAGCCTCCTATATTCTTCTCGTCTTTGTTATACAGCTCGCAAACGGATTAGCAACAGCAGTCACGCTAGAATTCCTCGGTATAAAGGCGTCAGACTGGTCCCTCTTCGCAAGATTAAACCAATGGCTCATGATGGGAGTACTATGGGCTGGTGTATGGTGGGCTTGGCTAATACCAAGTATAATTATAGTAGCCTTCATAACCTCCTTATATCTAGTAGTTCTATCACTTGAGCAGGTGTTCAACCCAAGATTGAGGAGGATCTAACATGGGGAAGATCCTTGAAGTAATTGACTATAAAGTCTACTACAAAACATTAAGCGGATACGTGAGAGCAGTAGATGGAGTAGATCTCGATGTAGAGAGCAAGAGCATCACAGGCATTATAGGTGAGAGCGGCTCCGGAAAATCCACACTAGCACAATCGATAGTGTTTCCCAAATACCCGATGTTCTACATGGGAGGGCAGGTAATATTTGCTGAAAAACAAGATCTAACAAAACTATCTCCCAACGAGAGAAAAAAACTCCTTCTCAAAGAAATCGCCTATATCCCCCAATACGCGTTAGACGCACTACCAGTTATTAAGAAAATAAAATCATTTATCGCAGACATCGCATCAGATAAGGGAGAATCTAAAAGCGATGTTATAGCTATTTTCAAAGAGAGACTGAAGCAGGTTAACCTACCCACCAAGATCCTCGACATGTACCCCATGGAACTCTCAGGAGGCATGAGACAAAGAGTAGTTATAGCAATATCAACATTATTCAGACCAAAACTACTCATAGCCGACGAACCTACATCAGCCCTCGATGTCGTAACCCAAAGGCAGGTTCTAGAACTACTATACGATCTAAAAAGCCAAGGTCTTGTTGAATCGCTCATGATAATCTCCCACGATGTAGCATCTATAAGACAGATAGCCGATAGAATGGCTACAATGTATGCTGGCAAAATAGTGGAGATCGGGCCCCTCGAAGAGACTATTAAAGAGCCGCTCCACCCGTATACGAGTCTATTGATCAAATCGATCCCGCCTGTCGGCATGTCCCATAAAACAGAGAAGCTGAAAGGGCTTGCCGGCAGCCCCCCAAGTCTCTCCAACCCCCCGGCTGGCTGTAGATTCCACCCTAGATGCCCATATGCCATGGAGATCTGTTTACGAGAGCAACCTCCTATGATAAGGATCGGGAGATCGAGAGTCGCATGCTGGCTCTACGCTAAGGGGTGATCCCATGAGCACTATATTAGAATTAAGAGACGTATCGAAGATATTCAACATAGGGATCTTTGGCAAAACCGTTATCAAAGCCGTTGATAATGTTTCCTTCTCAGTGAGAAAAAGCGAAATACTAGGCCTGCTAGGAGAATCGGGGAGCGGTAAAACCACAATAGCTAGGCTAATACTTAAGATGCTGCAACCAACAGCAGGACACATACTCTTTAGAGGGAAAGATATCTGGGAAATAGATAGTAAAACGTATTATAGACAAGTCCAGGGCGTTTTCCAGGATCCCTATGCTAGTTTCAACCCACGCAGAAAAGTTCTAGACGTATTTCTAGACGTTATCAAGAACTACTACGGTGTTGAGGAACGAAGAAGCACAGACAAAGTATTAGAGCTCATTAAGCCAGAACTTGAGAAAGTCGGTCTAAGCGTTAAAGACATAATAGGCCGATACTCTCACGAATTTAGCGGTGGACAGTTACAAAGGCTCTCGATAGCCAGAGCCTTGATGGTTAAACCAGAACTGTTAGTGGCTGACGAGCCTGTATCGATGGTTGATGCTTCTACAAGGATAGAGATACTCAACATATTCATAGATCTGAAAGAAAGCGAAGGCCTAACCACAGTGATCATAGGCCATGACTTCTCCCTCGCAAGCTACGTAAGTGATAGAATAATTATACTTTATAAAGGACAGGTCGTAGAAGAAGGACCTGTAGATATACTAACAGACCCTGCACACCCATATACAAAAATGCTCGCAGAATCCGTTCCAAGGATAGAGGCAAAATGGCAGGAGCATCTCAAATACGGAGCAGAAACCCCTATCCAAGCATCCGGAGGAGGCTGTGTATTTGCCTCAAGATGCCCATATAGGATGGAGATCTGTGTGAAAAAAGATCCACCGTATGTTGACTTAGGAAAAGCGAGGGTGAAATGCTGGCTCTATGCCCCTAGCTAAAAAAATCCCGGAGATACTGGTACTAATAATAATGCTCAGCCTGGTTGGATTTAGCATTGCAGAGGCACTCGGCATGTGCGCCTTAGATATTATAAATATAGTACCAGGGGAGCACAAAAATATAGCCTCAATAGTTGATTCAGAGGCATTATCGCGCCCCGTATTGATCGGGAATGCCATGATCGATGGAAACATATGGGGTCTAAGCAATTATCAAGGATCATTCGCAGGGTGGTTGAAAATCTACACCGATAGCACAGGGCATGTGCAGCTCGAGTCAGAGCTAAACATATCGGGAATCCAGCTCAAACCCTGGCAGGTAATAGCATATCCAGAGATATCTTACGGTGTGAAACCATGGGTGCCCAACATTGTACCACGTATGAGCGAGTATCTAAAACTACCTATGGAGGTATCAAAGCTACCCAGAGTGCTAGCACTGATAGACTATGCTGTTCTGAATTCATCGACAGCCTATAACTTTGCATTCGACATATGGGTGCTTAAGGGTTCAACTATAAGAACACCTCAGGAAGGAGATATAGAGATCATGATCTGGCTCCATAGAGAAGGACCAGGTTTCGTTCCAAACCCAGCTGGCAAAAATATCGATAGTGTGAAAACCTGGGTCCAAGTAGATGGAGTGCTAAGAGAACTCAGGTTCGACGTCTGGTTTCAAGAGAGAATCGGTAATGGCTGGTCATACATCGCTTTTGTTCCAAGCGAGTCAAAACCGCGCGGCGAAGTAGGGCTCGATATATCATTCTTCATAGAAAAAGCATTCGAGCTTCTGAACCGGGGCCGTGATGATTACTATGTTTTCTCAATCGAGATAGGTTTCGAACTATTCTATAACCCTTATATCAACTTCCAAGCATCAGTGCATAAATATAGCCTCATCATAACCAAAAACACCGGTATAGAGGTTCTATCAACACTTACAAAGAGATCCAGTCCCATCATCACATGGATAACACCCTGGGGTTATCCGCTAAACGTTAAAAACCATAGTGGGGATTTTATACCCGGCGTGGTAGTAGCATATGACGTTGACTGCGGCCTCTGCACCAACTATCTACAGATATGGCTCAAGAACTCATTGAACTATATAAGAATATTCAGGGAGAAAAACGAAGTAGTTTTCATCAACCTCTTCCCAGAGAAATACTACCCATCGTGGAGATGGCGCGGCGAGCTGAACACGATCACACTAGACGAAAGAGTAATCAGCGAGCTGAAAAAAGTAGTCGGAGATGGCGAGGGGATCTATATAGGGTTTAGCGAGCTAACAGCCTGTCTAAATGATAACAACTGCTCCGCCCAGATAGTTGAGGCTTACAGAACCCTGAAGAGGGAGTTTCCCTCCGCTAGGCTGTATTATTACGGTTCAGGGGGCGATAATGTTGAAGCAATAATCTCACTATACAAGAGGGCTGAGCTAGATCTGGTGGGGCTAGATATATGGGATTATGAGTACAAAGATGGCAGAGTATATATAGCAGAATATCTCGCCGGAAAGCTCGGAGATCTCAACAAGCTTATACCAGGGTATAGCCTAATAATAGGCGAGATCGGTTTCAGACTAAACGATCGCGAGGCCTATATAGAGGCATGGAACAAGGATAGACCTGTGGCTTACGAGAAAGGAGCTCATATCATATATTATAAACAGGTTATAGAACATATTGCAAGCCTAGGGATCAGGCCAGCATATCTAGGCATATGGGCGTGGAATGATGGAGCGTTTGCAATCCAAAACGACTTCGAAGCACAGAGAGCCATTATAGAAACATTACAGACCATAGGCTTAGCACCAATAGCGGTATGCGAAGAACAGCTTGAGAAGGCTAAGCAGGGCTGGATAAGCGAGCCGATAGCAATAATCATCATAATCCCCACAATAGCGTTTATAACAGCCCTGCTACTAATGCTCAGAGCAAGAGGATATCTAGCGAAAAAGCCGACAGCTTAAATTATACTAGCATGTCATCCTATTCCAAGAAACACTATAACAGATCTCGCCCGGTATCTCTAAGCTTGCCTTTAACCTTATATCCCTCGATGACGCCCCAACCCTAACCTCATAGACGCCTTTCTCAACAACCCACTTACCCCCGCTGAACATTACCAGCCTCTCTAGAGGTATTTTCACCTCGATATCCTCCCCCTCTCCCGGTCCTAGCAGCTTTGTTTTGTGAAAGCCCTTAAGCTCTTGAACCGGTCTATAGATCCCGCTTCCCGGGGCTTTCACATAGATCTGCACAACCTCTTTACCCGGGT
>FLYM01000436.1_pt1 | contig 10527 bp, 7 predicted proteins | sample 1122581 | NCBI WGS metagenome assembly FLYM01 (sample SAMEA4346789, study PRJEB14843) | hot springs metagenome | biome: Terrestrial Biome; feature: Habitat; material: Sediment | place: India | collected 2012-06-12 | depth 1760 m
CTGCCCCACGAACCGAGGACCGCGTGACCCACATCGATGTCAGGAGACCCTCCTTTGCGGCCTGCCGCGCAAGGTGCTCGGTCAGGTAGGTCTTGCCCACACCCGACGGACCGGCGATGGCACCGACGTCCTGGTAGGCGTGGACGCGCTCGACCAGAGACTGCACCAGCTCGTAGGTCGCGTTCTCCACCAGACGTGGCGCGGCGTTGGGGTGCGCGATGACGTGCCTCATCAGAGGAGCTCCAGCTGTGCGGTTTCCATGTCTCTGGTGCCGGAGAGCAGCTCCGCGAGTGCGTCCGCCCCGACCGCGGCGAGGGAGTCGACCGCGTCGGCATCGTCGGTCGGCGTGTGCTGGCTCGCGCGCTCGACCTTCCGCTTCGTCATCCGGCGTCTGATCTGCTGCGCCGCGAAGCGACTCTCGGTCCGTTCCTGTAGGAACGCCTCGCGATCGTCGGCGGTCATCGCCGACTTCTCGATCGCGGTGCACAGGTGGCGGCCGTTCCTGAAGACCTCGATCGTGTCGGGATCGTTGGGGATGTAACGCACCTCGACGGTCAGGCCGTGGCAGCTCGAGAGCTCGTTGGCTGCATACGTGCGCCCTCGGAACGTCACGCCGCGACTATCGACCTTGCGAGGCTTGCTGGCCCGGACCATGGCGTTGTAGACGGCGTGCTTGGGCGCAGCCCGGAGCGCGGTCGTGTCTTGCATCCAGGCTTGCCACGGCGTGGAGCCGATGGACGAGTGGACTCGCTCGAAGTTGTAGTGGTCGATGTACTCCGCCAACCGCCGCTCGAGCACGTCGATGTCGACGGTCTCGCCAGCGTTGTAGGGCCTGTCACGCAGATCCTTCGGCCCTCGCGTCGAACCCAGGAGGAAGTCGATGCACTCGGCCTTGACCGTCCGGAACCACCGCTCGATCTTCCCCTTCCGGTGAGGGGAGAACGGCGGGAGCGCGATGCCGAGGGTGCGGAACGCGTCCGTCGTGGCCAGCACGATGTCGGCGAGGAACTCCAGGCCCCGGTCCCACAGGACCAGCTCCGGGACGCCGCCCACACGCTCCCCGTCCGGTCCCCGGCATCCGTAGAAGCCCATCAGCAGTGCTTCGCGGACCGAGGCCGCGTCCGGCCGGTGGATGGTCAGCGCCCACCCCATGAGGAAACGGGTTCCGACGTCGATCACGGAGGTCAGCCACACGTCAACCGGATCACCGCCGTCGCCGAGCGACACACGGAGGGGAAGGTGGGCGTGGTCCATCTGCCAGGTGTGATTGCGAGGGCGGTCCTCGGAGGTCAGGTAGATCTGCGCCTTCCGGATTCCGCGCGCCCCCTCGCGGAGCGACGCGAGTGCCAGCTTGCCCACGTCACGCTCCGCCGCGCGTCTCCAGGTGCTCGCCGACGGCACCTCGGCACCGTGAATCTCGAGGTGCTTCCGAGCGGTCTCGACTGCGCCGCGTGTGATGTGGATGATTTCGACGTGATCGTCGGTGAGTTTGAACGCGCCCGTATTCGGGATGGTGCCGTCCTCCCGGAACTGTTTGACGGCGCGCCAGACCTGCCGCTCGGTGTAGCCGACGGCGACAGCAATCTCCCGGACGATGCGGGAGATGCCCGGGGTGTCGGGCGCCAGCTCGTTGGCGCGCGACCGGATCTCGTCGGCCAGAGCGTCGATCTTGAACCCGCCCATCAGGCTGCCTCAGCCAGGAGTTCCGCCGGTATCGGCTGGCCGACGCCGGGAGCCGACTTGAGTACCGCCCGGGTGGGGTCGAGCAGGGTGAGGCACCGGACACCAGCGAACCGTTCGCCGAGGTGGTCGCGGCCGAGACGTGCGTAGCGATCCGTCTGGCGGCCACCGGAACCATCGATTGCCAACTGCGTGACGAGACCGGACTTCACCTCGTCGAACAGGTAGCGGTACCCGTCCGACCACACGACGTCGATGCGGCTGTCGCCCATGGCCATCTCGGTCGTGACGACATACCACGGCGGACCGAGCGCGAACCGCCAGAAGTACGAGCGGATCCCGGCGCCGATGCGCTGGCGAAACGCCCGGTCGTTGACGTTCGGTAACGCGGCAGTCGGCGTCATCGAGACCACGAGGCGGTCGATCTCGATCGCGGTCGGCACCCTGCCGAGTTGGAGGAGCTCGCAGATGCCGCGGTGGACGAGCAGACCCGCGGTGATGGGTTCGGAGGTGAGGTTCCTGGTCATGCAGCGGGACCGTCCCGCCCAGCAGCGGGACGGCAGCCACCACCGCCGCAGTATGTGCTCCATCGGAACACATACTGCCACAACCTCGTTGCGCGCCGAGCCGGATGTGTGAGGTGAAGATCAGCTGAAGTGCTGATTGAGCGAGTGAGACTGCTGACGACCGCAAGCACGACACCAGAAGGGGCAGCAGTGCAGCCCGTCAAGGCACAGTGGGACTACTGGCCGGGCAGGCGGAACGGGCCGTACTGGCGACGCGCGCGCGGTCTCGGGTCGAGGTCCGGGAACACATCGAAGCTCCGTCGCCACGCGAGGCCTTCCAGCCAGTCGGGCGAGACCGCTGCATCGATCTCTACGAGGACCGGGGGGTCACCAGGGCCAAGGGTGCTGCGGACGGCCCTAATGATTCGCGAGACTTCCTCGTGGGGCGTTCCGACAGACCCTAAAGCATCGTCAGGGTCTACGACTTCGGCAGCCGCGCCAACCGCAACGTCGACTACGAGCAGCCGCCATCCGCGAGAATCGACCTCCAACACGAGGTCCATATTCTCGACCTCGCGGCCCGGCATGGGCGGGTTGACATCCGAGTACCTCCTCGCCCATTCGCACCAGAGGGCGTGCTGGGAGAACCACCAGTCTTCCGAGTCGTCATTGACGAGAGCGCGTGCGGTCGGATGTAGGCAGCCCTCTCGGTCGAGACGGCCCGGACCACAAAACATGACGGCCACGCGGGGGTACAGGTCCTGTGTGGCCTTGTCGCGGAGGAGCTGTTCGACGTGGGCACTCAGCGCGGAGGCAGCCTCATGTGCGAGCTCAGCTTCCGCCTCCGTCGGTGCGTGCCCCGCGTGCATGACCCGTTGCCGTAACTGCACAACGCACTGCAGGTAGTCGGCCACGGGCCCGTCCGCCCTGCTCCAGTTGCCCTTGAGCCGAGGGGCGAACTCGGAGAGCACCCGCTTGGTGTGGTTGAGGCCGTTGACCCCGAAGTATCGGGAGGCGACCGATGGGTCAGCCCCTTCCTCCCACAGCAATCCCATGAGGATTGCATCAAGCTGTACTTCGCAGGCCGACGCCAGCGCCAGGACGGACGCTCGGTAGTCCCCGTGATGATGCCAGTGGACTTGCGCCTCCGCGTGGAGCTCAGCAGCAGCAATGAAGGGCCCCCCGCGGCTCACTTGATGAAGGGCTTGCTGTAACCCCTCCAACTCCACCGGGGCAGGCCTTATGGCAGTTAGGCGAGTAATCGCCATCGTGTCAGTCGCGACCCAGATACTCGGTCCTCCCCATACCACGGTTCCGTCCGGTCCAAGGGACTGGGAGAAGCATGGGACAATGAACGGGAGCCGCTGCCGTGTCAGCAGCGGGACGGCGACCGCGGACATCAAGGAGATGGCCTTCTGCACCTCCTGGACAGCCTCGATTGCCACCCCCAGCGGATCATCCTGCGGGTTCGGGACGACCACCTCCGCCACGGTGACGTCCACTCTGAGGGGAGGACCCTCGTCGACCTGACTATCCAACGGGTGGTCGGAGTGCAGGTGGTGGGCGAGATCCATGATGCGCGAGATGAGGTACGCGTCAGCGGAACGAGCAACCGTGATTTGGTGGAACTTCACCGAACTCCGGACGCCTGTCAGATGGTCGGCGGTCTTGGCGTCGAAATCCTGCAGACTGATGATTGCATCTTCGGATAAAGCCAGAGGGCTGGGAAGAGGAAGATAGAAGCAGAGGGCATCGGCCTGCCGGGACTCCTCAAGACGGTCCTCGTAGTCCGAGCTACTCAACTGACGCTGTCCAGCTCCGCGGCGATGGCCTCGAACTCCTCCATCGCCGCGCGGAGGTCCTCGACGATCTCGGCTGCGAGGACATCTGGGTCGGGTAGGTCGTCGGGGTCCAGGTGGTCGTCGTCCTTCAGCCACGTGATGTCGAGGTTGACGCCGTCGCGGGTGACGAGCTCCTTGTAGGTGAACTTCTTGAACCGCTCGGACTCGGTGCGCTTGCTGCGGTCCTCGGCGCAGTAGGCGTCGACGAACTCCTGCAGGTCCGCGCGGGCGAGCTTGTTTCGCTTCAGCGTGAAGTGCTTGTTGGTGCGGAAATCGTAGAACCAGGTCTCGGTGGTCCACGGCTCCTCCCGGGCGGGCTTCTTTGTGAAGAACAGCACGTTGGCCTTGACGCCCTGTGCGTAGAAGATGCCGGTCGGCAGTCGCAGCACCGTGTGCAGGTCGCACGTCTCGAGCAGCCGCTTGCGGATGGCTGCGCCGGCGCCGCCCTCGAACAGGACGTTGTCGGGCAGGACGACGGCGGCGCGGCCGCCGGGCTTGAGCATCGAGATGATGTGCTGCATGAAGTTGAGCTGCTTGTTGGAGGTGGTGGCCCAGAAGTCGTCGCGGGCGATCGACTCCTTCTGCCGGTTGACGTCGCCGTCCTCGCCGACGTAGGTCACCGACGACTTGGTCCCGAACGGCGGGTTGGCGAGCACGACGTCGAACTCGGCGAGCACGGGGTTGCGTAGCGCGTCACCGACGATGATGCGTGACTCGCCGTCCGGCGTGCCGATGCCGTGCAGGAGCAGGTTCATCGCCGCGAGCCGGGCGGTGGCGTCGACGAGCTCGTAGCCGGTGAGGGCCTCGTCGCGCAGGTGCGCGAGCTGCTCTCGGTCCATCTCGTGGTTCGCCCGGACCCAGTCGAACGCGGCCAGCAAGAACCCGGCCGTTCCGGCGGACGGGTCTGCGATGGTCTCGCCGGGGGCGGGTCGGGTGACCTCGACCATCGCGTCGATGATCGCGCGGGGGGTGAAGTACTGGCCCGCGCCCGACTTGGTGTCCTCAGCGCCCTTCTCCAGCAGCCCCTCGTAGGCGTCGCCCTTGAGGTCGGCGTCGAGGATCGTCCAGGTTTCCTTGCCGATCAGGTCGACGATGAGCTGCTTGAGCCTGGCGGGGTTCTGGATGTGGTTAGTCGCCTTGCGGAAGATCTGCCCGAGCGTCCCGGGCTTGCTGCCGAGCTCGGTGAGGATGTGCCGGTAGTGCTGCTCAAGCTCGACGCCGTCCTTGTCGAGCAGTGACGTCCACGAGAGCTCCTCGGGAACGATCGACGGCTCGTTCCACGGCGCCTGGGTGCGCTCGTAGACCATCTTGAGGAACAGCAACTGCGACAGCTGCTCGTTGTAGGCGATGACCGGCACGCCCTCGTCGCGCAGGACGTGGCAGTAGGACCAGAGCTTGCTGACGAGCGTCTCGGGGGACATGGGGACTCCAGTGCGCCGGCGAGCGCAGGTGGTCAGAGGCGGCCCTCGAAGGCGGCCTTGAGGATGGAGCGGCGGAGGTCCGCCGACCTCACCGTGGCTTGACGCGCTGCAGTTGCGAGGCGCTGGTCTCGTTGTGTTGCGGTCATCAGGGCGTCGGTGAGGCGCCGCTGCACAGACAGGGATGGCACCGGGATCGGGACGCGTCGGAGGTTGCGGCGAGACAGGTGGCGGATGGTGGTGCCCGTGAGGAACGGCTCGATCCGGCGGCTGAGAACCATCGCAGTAAGGCACGCTGCCACCCAGTCCGAGGTGACGCTGGCACCGGGGCGAATGCGGTGAAGTGCCTTCTGGTAGAGGATCGGTTCGCTGTGTCGCCAGATGGCGCAGCGGCCAACCTCCGTTGCTGAGCCGGCGCCTTCAACGACGACGACGTCACCTCGGCGGACGGAGTAGCGCTCCAACTCATCGTCGTCGAGACTCATGGTCTGCAGGTCGTTGAGATCGAAGCCGCCCCACGCCACGTTCGCGCCGCGGAGGTACGGGCGCTGGTTGGTGCCGCCGCGCCGATCCGGCGACATCATCTTCCCGAGCTCGACGGAGCCGATCTCACTTAGGGGCGTCGGGTCTGGCGCTGAGTCGAGCAACTCCGCGTACCGGGCTTGACGGAGTCGTTCCGTTCGATCCCCGAGCCCGGCCAGCTTGATGGCGGCGATCTCGATCCTCGAGTTGAGGCGCTCAATCTCGGCGACGATGCCATGCTGCTCGTCGAGTGGCGGAATAGCGATGGGCCACTTGCCGGTGCGTGTCGAGCCGAGATGGAAGATGCCGCTACCGCGGGCGAGCGTCAGGAAGCCTCCGAGCTCAGCCTCGGCGTTCACGCGATACATCAGCCAGCGACTGTCGATGCCTTCGCCGGGGCGGACGCGGATGAGCGTGTTCTGGAACCCGTGATCCTCGTAGCCCTCCGGCACGACGACGCACTTGCCGACCTCCGACGCGCTGCCCGACCCCTCGACGATGAGAATGTCGCCGGCGCGCAGCGCGTAGGTCTTCATCTCGTCGTCGGTGAAGTTCATCTCGGCGATGTCGCCCAGGCGCAGCGAGTACCAGTCCACGTTGGCGGCGCGCAGGTACGGGCGCATGTCGTCGCCGCTGTGGTTCTCCGGCGAGCGCTGGCGCCCGAGACGCACCTCGGCAATTTCGCCGATCGTCGTCCTCGTCCAGTGGGCGGGTGCGTTGTCGAGGGCCGTCACGGGGCGAGCTGCTCGTTGAGCTCGGCGATGACGTCGTCGAGCTGGCCGTCGAAGTCGCCCCATGCGGCGCCGAGCCCACCGGCGTCGGTGAGGGCCTGGTCGAGCTCGAAGTCCTCACGCGTGATCGTGAGCGAGCGGGTGATGACGTCCTTCATGAGCTCCAACCAGTCCAACTGCGGCTGGGTGAACCGTGTCTGGGCGTCCTGTTCAAGCAACCACTGCTCCCAGCGCCACTCAACGACCTCCGCGAACGGCTTGAGTTCGTCGTCCAGCCCGAGCTCGTAGCGCAGCAGCGACAGCAGCTCGGTCGTCAGCCGGGTGGGCGACCCGGACACACGCGCCTCGTCGAGCGCTGCGTAGGCATCCCAGAGGCCTTCCGGGGACAGTCGGTACGGCGGGGAGGCGATCTCGGCGGCGAGCGCCTTGAGCCGTCGGATGGCGTCGGGCTTGCGGGAGGAGTACACGACCTGGAACGTGTCGATCTGGTCGCGATGCTCCTCGATGTACTGCTTCCACGTCTCCACGGTCTGCCGGGCGCGGTCGCCCGCGTCCGAGTCGAACCCGGACGAGACCACCTCGTCGATGGAGACCTCGTCGATCAGCTGCATCTGCGCGGACTGGACCTCGACGATCGCGGTGCGCAGCTTGGGGTTGTCGCGCAGCAGCTGCGACGCCCCGGTGATGACCTGCGGCACGGCGTCGGCGACCTGCTCGTCGGTGGGCTCGTCGGTGCCGTGCTGCTCTCGTGCCAGCTGCTCGGCGGCGGCGTTGCGCAGGTCGGGGTCGACTGCGGTCAGCAGGCTGGAGATCATTTGCCCGAGGTCGACGCCGGCACCGGTGTCGGCGAGCTGCTGGCGCTGGGCGGCGGTGAGCTCCTTCTCGATGCGGGTCAGCCGCGACATGATCGACGACAGGTCGTCGACGTCGGCGTTGCCGAACCCGACCTTGTCCATCAGCTTGCGCAGCGTGACGGACTTGCGCCGCTCCAGCGGGGTGGTGTCGTGATGTTCGACGTCGGTGACGCCAACGGCGTCGACGATGACGAAGTGGGTCTTCGCGCGGTGCTTGGCGTCATCGGTGACCGACTGGAACTCGGCGTCGGACATCACCCGCGAGCCGCGGCCCTTCATCTGCTCGAAGTAGGCGCGGGACTTGACCGCCCGCATGAAGAACACGCACTCGATCGCCTTGACGTCGGTGCCGGTCGCGATGAGGTCCACGGTCACCGCGATGCGCGGGTTGAAGGAGTTGCGGAACCGCTTGAGTAGCTCGTCGGGGGTAGCGCCGGTGGACTTGCTGGTGATCTTGGTGCAGAAGTCGTTGCCCTTGCCGAAGACCTTGCGGACCTCCCGGACGATGTCGTCCGCGTGGCTGTCGTCCTTGGCGAAGATCAGCGTCTTGGGGACGACGGTGCGGCCGGGGAAGATGCCGCCCTGGTCCGCGGGCGCGAACAGCTGGTCTCGGAAGTGCGTGAGCACGGTGCGGATCTGGTCGGTCGCCACGACCCGGCGGTCGAGGTCGCGCGGGTCGTAGTCGTAGTCCTCGTCCAGTAGCTCGGTCTGCATCTTGCGCGTGGCTCGGTCGCGGAACGTGGCGTACTCGCCGGCCTCGACGGTCGAGCCATGCTCGCCGATGCGGGTGCGGATCCGGTAGACCTCGAACGGGACGTTGTTGCCGTCGGCGACCGCCTGCTCGTGCTTGTACTCGAACACGAGGTTCTTCTCGAAGAACCCGAAGGTGCGGTTGGTCGGCGTCGCGGTCAGCCCCACGAGGTGCGCGTCGAAGTACTCCAGCACCGGCTTCCACCGCCCGTAGATCGACCGGTGCGCCTCATCGACCACGATGACGTCGAACGCCTCAGGCGGTAGCCCCGGCGCGTAGCCGACCTCGGGCGCCGGCCCGTCCTCGGGCGCCTCCTCGTCCTCCTCGTCGAACTCGACGCCGGCCAGCGCGGCGTACACGCCCTGGATGGTCGAGATCACGACCTTGGCGTCCTGGCGGAGCGGTCCGCCGGCGAGCCGCTGGACGCCGTAGAGCTCCTCGAACTTGCGCTGCTCGTCGGGGGTGACGAACTGCTTGAACTCCGCCTCGGCCTGCTCGCCGAGGTTGCGCCGGTCCACCAGGAACAGCACCCGGTGCGCGCCGCCATGCTTGACCAGCCGGTAGGCGAGGTTCGCTGCGGTGTAGGTCTTGCCAGACCCCGTCGCCATGACCAGCAGCGTGCGGGCCCGGGCGGCCGCGAGCGACTCCTCGATGGCGACGATGGCGCCGCGCTGGTGGGTCCACAGCGCGTCGTAGTCGACGGGCGGGAGCGTCCGCAGACGGCCGCGTAGCGTGCCGCGCCCGGCCGTCTCCTCACGAAGCCAGCGGAGAAGCGTCTCAGGACGATGGACTGCGAAGACATGTCGTGCGCGCGGGTCTGGGTCTCGCCGGTCGGTGAACTCCAGCTCGACACCGGTGCCTTCGTACGCGAACCGAAGCGGGTTGCCCCACGTTGCTGCGCCGTCGGGGACAGCGTTCTCGTAGTTGGTGGACTGGCGCTCGACGCCGGAGAGCGTCCAGCCCTCCTTCTTGGCCTCGTAGGTGCCACAAGCCTTGCCGTCCACGAACAGCAGGTAGTCCGGGTCTGCCACACCCGGCCGGTCGCGGAGGGCTACCCCCAGCCCGGCGGAGACGTTGATTTCATCTCGTGACTGAACGATCCACCCAGCAGCTTCCAGCTGCCGGTCGATTGCAAGTCGAGCCAGAGCCTCGGGCCCCAGGTACGCGTCGCGCATCAGTCCACCTTCCGTCCCCCGGGACTGTGCGGCCGAGCGGGTCCCGTGCAGGCAGCGTCCGCGGCGAGGAGCGTAGACGCCGACGGGGACACGCGACCGACAGGGCCGCACCGGAGGCCGCGTTCATGCAAGACCGGCCGCAGCGAGGTGACGTCGAGGTCCTCAGCGATGCTCCTCGCTGACGATCCGACGGCGTGATTCCTCATCGATCAGGCCGAGCAGCGCGAAGGGGGTGTCGGTCTTCAAGGGGTTGTCGCGCCAGTCGCGGAGCACCGCGACGACGGCGTCGGGCCCGGCGGCGATGACCTCCCGCCACCGGCCGGCGTACGCGGAGTGATAGGTCGGCGAGTCCATGAGTTCCAAGGCACGACCGAGCAGATTCGGGTCCCGCTCGACGGCGTCCGCGATGAGGTGGCACATCCGGTCACGTACCCGCGTGCTGGCGCTGCGGTCGACGTAGCGCTGGCCTGTCAGGTCGCCGTCCAGCCGGCGTCGGAAGGCGCGGTGCCGTTCGGGTACCAGCTCGCGTGGGAAGCCGGCCTCTGCCTCCTCGAGTACGCGGCGGACCAGTTCCCACACCCCATCGGCCCGATGGTGCTCGACCAACGCCCCACGCTCGACGTCGCCGTCAGCCCGGTCCGTGTCGAGCAGGCCGAAGTACTGGTAGCGGTCGCCCTCAAGATGGCTCACCTGCGCGATGGCCGCTGCGGCGATGGGGCGATGGGGTTCCCCAGAGGCAGGCTCAAGAGTGATGGTGATCCTGATCACATTGACAGTCCCGGTCCGATGCGTCGACGGCAGGATGCCCGTCCCCAGTGACGTCCAGCCCTGGTGGCGAGTGCTGGCGTTCACGCGCGTCGCGCACCCCACGCCCGACCCCACGACCAGCCCCGCCTGGCATCGGGGCGTCCGAGATCCGGCGCCGTATCCGGAAAGTGATCAGCCCCGGGCTACGCCCGGGGCTGATCGGAAGGCCCAGGAACCGAAGCTCGCGTAGGCCAAGATGACGTCCCGCGGAGTGGTGGAAGTTCGGGCTGGCCCTCAGCGAT
>FLYM01021606.1_pt1 | contig 10525 bp, 8 predicted proteins | sample 1122581 | NCBI WGS metagenome assembly FLYM01 (sample SAMEA4346789, study PRJEB14843) | hot springs metagenome | biome: Terrestrial Biome; feature: Habitat; material: Sediment | place: India | collected 2012-06-12 | depth 1760 m
AAGAAGGTTCGCTTTTAAAAGAAGAAGTTCACGTCCACCAAGTGGGCCACTGCTCGCGCACCGGAGTGGTCGTTGAGCCGTTTCTGTCTGAACAATGGTTTGTGAAAACGGGGCCACTTGCAGAGCCCGCGAAAAGAGTGGTTGAGAGTGGCACCATCGTTTTTGAGCCAGAAAGTTGGACGAAAACGTATTTGCATTGGATGAACAACATACAAGACTGGTGCATTTCACGCCAACTTTGGTGGGGTCACCGTATTCCGGCTTGGTACTGCAACACCTGCGACAAAGTGACCGTGAGTGAGACTGATCCTAAATCTTGCAGCCACTGTAAATCCACTGATCTTCGGCAAGATGAAGATGTCTTGGACACTTGGTTTAGTTCGGCGCTTTGGCCCTTTAGCACCTTTGGTTGGCCGAATCAGACTGAAAGCTTAAAAACTTTTTACCCTACAACTTTGCTTGTCACCGGATTCGATATTATTTTCTTTTGGGTCGCTCGAATGATTATGCTGGGCCTTGAGTTTCAAAAAGATGTTCCTTTCCGGACAGTTTATATCCATGGGCTGATTCGAGACTCTGAAGGTAAAAAGATGTCCAAGTCGGTGGGTAATGCCTTAGACCCGGTGGAGTTAATTGAGGAATTCGGAGCTGATTCTTTAAGATTCACTTTGATGGCGCAAATTCAAGGCGGCAGAGATCTCAAGTTCTCTACTCAGCGTCTTGAGGGTTACCGAAATTTCATGAACAAAATTTGGAATGCGACTCGGTTTTCATTAACGGTTCTTGAAGGGGTCGATTTTTCAAAATACTCTGCAGCGTCTCTTCCAAATAAAGTCGACTTAAGTGATGCGGATCAGTGGATTTTATTTAAGTTAAAACAAGCTGAAACTGAAGTTCATGAGGCCCTTGAAAACTATCGCTTCTCAGATGCGGCGAACAGTTTGTATTCATTTGTTTGGCACTCATTTTGTGATTGGTATTTAGAGTTCATCAAACCCACCATGTACGGTCCGGACTCTAATGAAAAACAAGCCACTCAATTGATCCTTGCCCAGCTGTTGAATCGGATCATGAGACTTCTGCATCCATTCACTCCATTCATCACCGAAGAAATCTTTCAGAAGTTGCCAATCAAGGGTGAGGCAGTGTGCATTGAGACCTATCCGGACGTCTTAAATGACAAAGCTTTGCTCGAACTCGGATCTGAAAAAATCGCCGATGAAATGGACTTGGTGCGCGAAGCGATTTCAGCAGTTCGAAACATTCGCGGTGAAAATCGAATTAAACCAGGGGAAAAAATTAAAGTGCTAATTAATCCCCACGATGATCAGGTCCAAAAGATTCTTGGCGCTAACAAGGGATTTATCATGTCCTTGGGTAAGCTTGCGAGTTGCGAGATTGGTCCCGTTGAAAGTATGAACAAGTGCGCCGTACAGCCCATATCGGTGAAAAACTTTAGAGCCGATGTGGTCATTCCGCTCGAGGGCCTTGTTGATTTGGACGAAGAGATCAAACGTCTTCAAAAGACCATCGAAAAGGTGATGAAAGAACAGGTCAGTTTGAGTCAACGGCTGTCGAATAAAAACTTTGTGGCCAACGCCCCTGAAGAAGTGGTCGCTCAAGGTAAAGAGCAGCTTGAAGAGAAAAGCTTATTGATAAAAACCTTACAAGACCAACTGACGAGGCTGACATGATCTTAATAGCGCTCATGATGCTTCAGTTATCACGCGCAGACGTCTTGCCAGAATCTCTCACTGGAGTGTGGTCGCGTTCTGCTCGTTCTTGCAATTACGAAGTTCATACAGAGTTTCCCAAACAAAGATGCACTCTAGAGTTTCGAATCACTCGAAAACTTGACTGCGTGAATTCAAAAGTTAAATTTGAGTTGAGAAAAGGCTCTGGAATTGATCTGTCTTTGGATTGCAAATTTGACCAAGGTCTTTTGGTCATTTCATCGCAAAGGACAGGGGCTGTTATTTACTCTGGACAAGTGCAGGAATTGGGATGGGGGCTCTTTAGCCCCACCCTTAAATTTAAAACTGAAAATAACTTCAAGTTTTTTAGTAAAAACTAATTCTCTTCGGTTTTGCAGCCGATCATCTTGCCATCGATAATTTCGATTCCAATTTGATTCACGTAAAGAATTTCAGAATTTTCTTTAGAAACGACACTGCCCAGCCCGCGAATACGAATCTCTTCGGCTTGGCCGTCTTTGCCCTTCACAAATCTTGAAATGTCTAGAAAAGGAAGAGAGTTGCCCTGCACCACCGCGGTCGAAATTCGATAAATGTTGTTTGGCAGCTCTGGGTTTGAATTTTTGCATCTATAGGTTTCATCTTCAAAACCAAAACTCGCAGCACTGAATAATGACATTAAGGCAATTATGAACACTTTCATTTAGACCTCCTGTAATTGACTCAAGCCTCAAGTCTTTCCCATGCACGAAATATGGGCAAGCTTAAATACCCTTTGGCCGGGGTGTTATTTTGTCAGTCCAATTTCGCGCAAACGCTGCATCAGAAAGTCATTGGCAAGGATAGGCGGGTATTTTTCCCCAGCCCCGCGACAAGAGGGGATGCACTCTAATAGAGCGTCCGGATTGGGATGCATAAAGAACGGCATTGAGTAGCGGCTTTTGTTTTCGCCCTTCGGATTGACCACGCGGTGAGTGGTTGCGGGAATGATATCGTTCGTGATGCGAGCCAACATATCTCCGGAATCCACAATGATATTTTCTGGGTCGGTTTCAACGGGGATCCACTCTCCCTCACGTGTTAAAAGCTCAAGGCCCGCGCCCTGAGCGCTGACCAGTAAAGTGATTAAATTGATGTCTTCATGGGCGGCTGCACGAATTCGATTCGGATCGACGCCCTCTGGAATTGGCGGATAGTGAAGAAGACGAAGGATCGAACTTCCATATTGAGTCATCTCGCTAAAATAAGTTCTTGGAAGTTCAAGTGGGTGAGTGAGTGCTTCGAGCATAATTCGGCCGGTGTCATCCAAAGCCTGAAACAGTGCTTTAAAAGTTTTTTCAAATCCGGTGATCTCCTCCGGCCAAATATTATTTGAGAAGAAAGACTTTAGCCGATGTCCCTCTGGGAGTTCGCGTCCCACATGCCAGAACTCTTTCAAATCAGGATGCTTTGAATCCTTAGCGTGCTCCCGTCCGAAGGCGGTGTAGCCGCGATGTCCCCCTTGTCCGTCGTCGGAGTAGGACATTTTTTCTTCTGTGGTCAGGCTAAAAAGCTCTTCACTAAGGGCATAGGCTCTCTGAAGAAGTTCAGATTTAATCGGATGATCCTTAAGAATAATAAACCCGTACTTTTTAAGGCCTATGAAGAGCTGATCGATAAATTCTTGGCGGTCTTTGGGCTCACCCTCGGTGTAGGCGCTTAAACTCAGTTCAGGAACTTTATCTTGATTTTTTAGAGCCATATATCCCTCCAGAATGTTACCCCACCAGCCGGATTACCCACATTCGCGCAGGAGGTCAAGTGGGCCTTACGTGATAAGGATCTCCTTTGTTTATGGGCCGATAGGGCCTACAATGACCCCCATGAAAAAGAACACAAAAGTGATTGAGGGTTCGGTCAAACGCCACCCTGATGGGTTTGGCTTTCTGATTGCCGATGATCCCAAAGAAGTTGATGTTTACATTCCCCGTCATGCGATGGAAGGCGTGATGGCTAACGACCGTGTCGAAGTCACCGTCACTAAAGAGCCCGGAGGCGATCGATTTCGTGGCCAGGTGAATAAGGTCTTATCTCGAGCCGTCAAAAGAGTGATGGGGCAGTTTCAGCAACATCGCCCAGGCTACGGGATGTTAATAGATAAAAGCTTTTCATGGGGCGGGGACCTCAAGGTCGAAGTGCCACGAGAACTTGGCGTCAAAGATAAAGACTGGGTTGCTGCCGAGATCATTTCTTATCCTGACTCACCAGAGGGTTTTAAGGGAAAGGTGGTCGCACTCATCGGAGATATGGCAGATCCGCAAAATGATTCACTAAGAGTGCTTCACTCTCATTCCATTCCTTTTGAGTTCTCGAAAAAAGCTCTTGAAGAGGCCGAAAAGTTTCCAGAAGAAATTGAAAGGAAAGATTTCAAAGACCGCCGCGATATCACCGATTTAAATTTGATTACAATTGATGGTGCGACGGCAAAAGATTTTGATGACGCTGTTTTTGTCGAGTCTCGAAAAGATGGCTTTCGTTTAGTGGTGGCAATTGCAGATGTCAGTCATTACGTCAAAGCGGGCAGTGCCCTTGATGAAGACGCTTACGAGCGTGGAAATAGCACTTACTTTCCAAACTTTGTGGCGCCGATGCTTCCTGAGAAACTCAGTAATGGGCTATGTTCACTAAAACCTCACGTTTTTCGGGCGGCTTTCGTGGCTGACATGGAGCTTGATTTTCAAGGGGCGTTAATTTCCAGCGAGTTCTATGAAGCATTGATGGAATCCAAGGCGCGGGTCACTTATGGCGAAGCGCAAGAAGTGATTGATGGGACCGTTCCGAAAAAACTTGAGCACGTCAAAGACGAAATTCTTCGCGCGAGAGATCTTGCGAAAATTTTAATGAGTAAACGATTTCGCGAAGGCTCTTTAGATCTTGATCTTCCCGAAACTGAAATCGAACTCGATGAGTCAGGCGCGCCAGTGGATATTTTACTGAGTGAAAGGCTGTTTGCCCATCGATTGATCGAGGAACTTATGTTGATGGCGAATGTCGCCGTCGCAAGATTTTTTAAATCAAAAGATGTCGACGCCTTATATCGAATTCATGAAGAGCCCAAAGGTGACGCCATTGAGGCATTGCAAAATTACCTGAATGCCTTTGGCTACAATCAAAACCTCAGTTCAGGAGCTTTGCAAAAGCGGCTTTCAAAAGCTCTTGAGCATTTTGCAGATCACCCGAAACAAACAATCGTAAGCACTTTAGTTTTGCGATCGCTTGCACAGGCCAAGTACTCCGCACAAGAGATCGGCCATTTTGGCTTAGCCTTTCCTGATTATGCACACTTCACTTCGCCGATTCGACGTTATGCAGATTTAGTGGTGCATCGTTTAATGAAGGCTTTGATATATCCGAACAAAGGGTACTCTTTACTTGATGAGGGCAATTTAGAAACTATCGGCACCATGATCAGCGCCTGCGAGCAGCGGTCGGTCAAGGCCGAGCGCCAGGTGAAAGCCATTAAAAAGGCCCGCTTTATGGCCAAATTTATAGGACTCGAATTTGATGGGATCATCACTTCGGTGGCAAAGTTTGGAGTTTTTGTTCAACTCAGACAGTTTGACGTTGATGGATTAGTGAAACTTGAGATGCTCGGTCCCGGTCGCTATGAGTTTGACCAAGAGCAATTAAGACTTGTCGATAAACGCACGAAAGAATCCATTGAACTTGGACAAATGATGAAAGTTCAAGTGGTTCGAGTGGACATTGAAGCTGGTCAGGTGGATTTTCATCCCATTGAAATAGATGGCGAAAGAATTTCTGCTCGCGCTCAGCGAGCTGTAGTTGAGTCTTCGAAAGAATCCGATAAACCCCTTAGAGGCAAAGATCTATTTGGTGTGAGAAAATATGATTCAGGTGGCAAAAATAAAAAACATCGCAAGGGTTCGAAAAATAGTGGCGGTGTTCGCAAAAAACGGGTTTCAAGATCTCATAAATAAAATTCGACTTGGCAAATTTCTGTTTAAGAAGTGGGTGCCAAGTGAACTTGAGGGGCTTTCTGCTCCGGTGAGATTTCGAAAGTCTCTTGAAGAACTCGGCCCAACCTTTGTAAAGCTTGGACAAGCCTTGGCTTCACGACCAGATTTAATCCCTGAAGAGTTTTGCGAAGAGCTTGAGCGGCTTCATGACCGCGTGCAACCGGTCAGTTTCGCAAGCATTAAAAAAGTCATCGAACTCGAGTACAAAAAAGAACTCTTTGAGGTGTTTCCATTCTTTGATGAAGTTCCCTTGGCTTCGGCAAGTATTGCTCAGGTTCACCGTGCGAAACTGAGTGATGGGACGGATGTTGTGGTCAAAGTCCAGCGCCCGGGAATTACCGAGGTGATTGCAGAGGATTTTGGTGTGCTCACTCAAATTGCCTCTTTGCTCGATCGATACATTCCAGAAAGTCGCATTTATAACCCAAAAGCGATTGTCAAAGAATTCGGGCGCACTCTCAATTTAGAGACGAACTTTGTGGTTGAAGCCAACAACATCAAACGTTTTCAGGCCAATTTTATCGATGATGAAAGTATTGTCATTCCAGAGGTCTATCCAGAAATTTCAAATGAAAAAGTTTTGGTGATGGAGGCCTTAAAAGGTAAACCCCTGTCTGCCCCAGATGCCTTGGCACAAGACGGGGTCGATCCACTGACCATCCTTCGCCTTGGGGTGAGAGCTTATCTAAAGATGGTTTACACTCATGGCTTTTTTCATGGGGACCTTCATGCTGGGAATTTATTTATATTACCAAACAGCCAAATTGGGTTGATTGATTTTGGAGTGGTGGGCCGTTTGACCCGCCGAACACGTTCGGCCATTGCCTCTATGTTTTTGGCGCTTGCTGAAGAAGACTTTGAAAGAATGGCCTATGTGTATGTGGATCTTGCTCCATACAATGAGCATGTCGATGTGGATGGCTTTGCACAGGATTTGGCCTTTGTCCTTGGCCCTTATGTCGGTTTGACAATGAAACACATAAATCTGGGGCAACTTTTAATGAGCTCCACTTCACTTGCTGCAAAACATGGATTGGTGTTGCCCGCTGAATTAATTCTATTCTTTAAATCAATCGTCGCAATCGAGGGCGTGGGTCGAAAGATTTCAAGTGATTTTGACTTTATGGCCGAGTCGATCGTGTATTCGAAACATTTACTTCAGACCAGCGTGGATCCAAAAAAGATGACTCACGACCTGGGGGTGTTCGTAAAAGACATGAATCAGTTTATGTACGCCTTTCCTCGGCAACTTCGTCAAACACTCAGACGGGTCAATCACCCTGACTTCGCCGTTAAAACCGAAGAGAAAAATTTGGAATTGGTCGAAGCTGCAATCGACCGCGGATTTCGAAGGCTTTACTTTCTTATCGTCGCGATCTTTTTTACTGTGATTGTACTTTGGAAAGTCTTCAGCCCGTAATATTTATCGCGGTCGACCCATCCTGCGGAATATAAAATCGCACTCTGTGTTTCAGATTACAATGTAATCTGAAACACAGAGTGAAACTTTAGATGAAATTTGACTCAGGTATTGATTAGCGAAACTCTTCTAAGGGATCACGGCCCTTTGTATATTGGTCCCAACGTTCAAATAGCCAAACAAAATCCATTGCGACATATGGACCATACACCCGAACAGGGCCTAATCTCATTTCGGTGGGCACGGCCAGCTCATGTCTTTCAAAGTGAATGATGTTTCCCAGGATCGAGTAGGGTGGTCGCAATTTATATTCTGCTCGATTTTTGGTGACAAAAGTAAACGACATATCAATACGTTCACCTTTATTGAGTTTAAGTTTTTGAATGGGTTCGAGTGCGCAAAGTTTTTTGAGCAAGGCTAAGACATAAATTCTAAAATAGGCCTGAGACGACTGAATATTCGTCTGCTTCCAAAGACAACCCCCGGTTTCGGCGATCTCAAGTTTAACTAAAACATGTCCTTCAATTTTTCTCAGCGCCAGCGCTGAGGGATAATTTAAAAGTCCATCAACTTGGTCGGCCACTTGGGTGAGTGGAAGATAGTTGACGACGCTGGTGAATGAGCCGCCTCCGGATCCCCAGTCTGAGGGGTGCCAGCCTCCCTCAGTATTCATGTCATCATGATCCGAGGGCTCGATTGAAAAGCGATTGTTATAGGTCAACACTCCAGATTGATGCCCTTTAGATTTGACAGAATCCTGAGATAAACTTTTTTCCTCTCCCTTAATGACGTTCTGAATTTTTGAGTTCTGACTCGTGGCGATCTGAAATTCGATGATCTCTTTTGCGGGGGGTGACTCGAGTTTGTGGGCCTTATCTCTCAATAGAATTAAACAGGTGAGATGAACCACCAGTGACAGAAAAATGAATGGACTCAAGGACCTCATTCTCAATATGTCCTGCCTGATCTGAATTAAAGTCGAATTAAACAATTTTCATCAAAAAAAGCCCAGGCTTTTGGCCCGGGCTTTAAGGTTTTTAGGATTAATTCTCAATTATCCAAGAAGCTTTAGCGCCACTTGTTGCATTGTGTTCGCTTGACCAAGAACTGAAACACCTGCTTGAGTCAGGATATTGTTTCGAGTCAATTCAGCAGTCTCTTCAGCAACGTCAGCGTCGCGGATTCGGCTGTTTGCAGCAGACAAGTTTTCATGGGCGATCGAAAGGTTGGCAATGGTCGATCCCAATCGATTTTGCATGGCTCCAAAGTTTGCTCTCATCGCGTTCACTGAAGTCATTGAACTATCGACAGCAGCAAGTGATCTTTGAGCAGCTTCTTTTTCTGCAACACTCTCAGCAACAAGTCCAAGTGACTCAAGTGAGGCGTTAGCTGCAGAAGAGTTAAAGCTGATTCGATCTTTGAACGCATCGTTATCCACTCCAACTTGGATGTCGATGATTCCGCCGGTTCCATTTAAAAGATCTCTTCCGTTAAATTTTGTAACTTCTGAAATACGTTGAATTTCAGATTTAAGCTGTTGATATTCAACATCAATGAATTTTCTTTCAACATCACCAATCGTGTCTGAAGAAGCTTGAACAGCAAGTTCTCTAAGTCTGATAAGCATGTTTGAGATTTCGTTCAATCCGCCTTCTGCAACTTGGACGAGTGATACACCGTCTTCAGAGTTTCGGCTGGCTTGCTTCATCCCGCGAATTTGACCGCGAAGGCGTTCGCTGATGGCAAGACCTGCAGCATCGTCAGCAGCTTGGTTGATTCTAAACCCAGAACTTAATCGGGCAAGAGAGCGTTCCATCCCAAGATTGGTGGAAGCTAAGTTTTTCTGTGCGTTCAGGGACGCCACGTTTGTGGAAATACGTAAGGCCATGAGATCCTCCTTGTATGGCTACATCTTCCATGATGGCACCCTTTCCGTGGGCGTCGGGCACATTCTGTTGCCCCAATGAATTCATCAATAGAATTCAATATTGTTGTTATTTAGTTTTCATTGGATTGAAGGGGCTTTCGCGAAACACGAGAGGTGATGATGAGGAAGTAAATTCCATATCCAACCTTGGATGCTTCGGAAAGATCCTTCTTTCCATAACTTCTCATCGGAAAATTTAAGATAACTTTAGAGGATTGTTTTAGGCTGAGACAAAATCTGGACTTTGGATTAAAGAAAAAAATCTAGCAAGAGAGTTTAAGAGCTCTCTTGCTAGTCGCAGGAAACATTTAAGATCAGTAGCTTACGAGTGAAACTCGCTTTCGGGCTGAGGGGAGTCATCCTGACCCCTCATTGTGAGTTAAAGACTTTGAACCAGTTCGTTTAAGCTATTAACTTGTCGTTACTAACTAAACGTACGATTCAAAAGGTTCAATGCTGTCTGAGACGTCTGGTTTGCTTGGGCTAACACAGAGGTTCCAGCTTGAAGAAGAATATTGTTTTTAGTCATTTCAGCTGTTTCTTCAGCAACATCCACATCGCGAATTCGAGAATTTGCGGCAGACATGTTCTCAATACTCACTGCTGAGTTTGAAATCGTTGACTGAAGGCGGTTTTGAATCGCACCGAAATCTGCTCTCATTGCAGAAACACTCACGATTGCAGTGTCTAGGGCTGAAAGAGCATTTTGAGCAGAGGCTTTATCAGCAACTGTCGTTAAGTTCACACCCAAAGCTGCAGAATTGGCATCAGCTTTAGAGGCATCAAACGAAAGTCGATCGATATTCGGGTCGTTCCGAGTTCCTACTTGGAAATCAAGGATTGATCCAGTTCCGCTTAAAAGTTGAGTTCCGTTGAATTCCGTTCCATCAGAAATACGGTCAATTTCAGAGACAAGCTGATCATACTCCACGTTTAAGAACTGTCTTTCAACAGGTCCGATCGTGTCTGAAGCTGCTTGCACTGAGAGTTCTCTGAGTCTGATTAAGATCGAGCTGATCTCGTTCAGTGAACCTTCAGCAACTTGCACTAAAGAGACACCGTCTTGGGCGTTTCTTTGCGCTTGTTTCATACCTCTGATTTGCGCTCTCAACTGTTCGCTGATTGCTAATCCGGCAGCATCGTCACCAGCACGGTTAATTCTATAACCAGAGCTGAGACGCTCAAGACTTTTATCAAGTCCAAGCTTTGTGCCCATTAGATTTCTCTGCGCGTTGAGTGAAGCTGTATTGGTGTTAATTCGTAACCCCATATGCCTTCCTCCTTGAAGTTTCTTCGTCTCAATCCTTTGAGACGAGTGAGGGTGGTTAGACCCCCAGTGGGTTTGTCGTTCTACCTATCTCTTCGGTGTCTCAGATTGAGTCTTTAGGGCAATTTTCTCTTTTTGAGATTTTCTAGCCTAAGGTATTGGTGAAACGATGCCGGTAAAAGGTACGCCGTACCTTTTCCG